>Ga0209702_10000544_pt1 | contig 79546 bp, 72 predicted proteins | sample FRY01_FD_187210 | JGI IMG/M metagenome (GOLD analysis project Ga0209702, IMG submission 187210) | Freshwater microbial communities from Lake Fryxell liftoff mats and glacier meltwater in Antarctica - FRY-01 (SPAdes) (version 2) | ecosystem: Environmental > Aquatic > Freshwater > Ice > Glacier...
CTGTAACTTTTACCCTGTGAAAGATATTGACCAATCAATTCTCTTTCATCGATACTTAACCTTTGATATTTATTCATGACAACAATTTAACTTAGTTAAACTGTTGCGTTAAAAACTTGAACCTAAGTTTTTTAATAATGCTCTTTCCGATAGCAAATTAATAGGTTATACCTATGGACAAAAAAAGGCATACTATCATTTAGGTGTTGCAGAACAAAAAAGAAATAATTTTGCTAAAGCGGTAAATTATTTTCAACAATCACTGAGCATTGATCAAAAAATTAATGACCAATTTGGTATCGCTCTCAATAAAATAAGTCTCGTTGAAATTTTAATTGCTCAAAAAAATTTGACTGAAGCTGAATCCCTTGGATTAAATGCTTACGCTAAAGCCAATTCGATAGAAGCTTATGATCTTCAAGATTCTTTGATAAAACAGATGATTAAAATTTACAAGCTAGTTGGGAATGCATCCAAAACAATCGCTTGGCAAGATTCTGCACTTTTAGTGATGAAAAAACAACGACAAAAAGAAAATGAATACGCTGCTAACTTTATAGAAATCATCAAAACTCAACAAGAACAACGAGTAGAAAATGAAAAAGCCATTTTAAGAGCCGAACGAGTATCAAATGAATAATTTTATATTTTAACTATTGCTACTTTTATTTTGATAGTTCTAGCTGTAGTAGTAATTATGTTATTCTTAAGTTTCCAAAAGCAAATACAACTTGGAAGAGAGTTAAGGGCTAAAAATGTTTTAATTGAAGCACAAGTTTCCGAATTGGGAATACTTAATGAGGAAATTTCTGAACAAAATATTTTATTGGAGATTGATAATAAAACTAAGGATAAGTTATTGTCTATTATTTCCCATGACCTTAGAAATCCTTTAGTAAATACAAAAGGAATACTTAATCTAATTAATCAAGATATGGTTCCTGCTGATGATGCTAAAATACTATTGCTTCAGCTCGAAACACAATATATGAGCACTACTTCATTGCTCGATAATTTATTGTTTTGGTTAAAAGGTCAGATGTTAGGTAAAGATCTTGAAAAAATAAAATTCCCCATCTTTGGTATAGTTAAAGGATTAGTAGAGGAGCATAATTTATTAATGAAAAGGAAAAGTATCAATTTCAATAATATGATTGAAGCCAATTTATTAGTGTGTGCCGACAAAGAAATGATTCGTATTGTATTGCGTAATTTAATTAGCAATGCTATAAAATTTACTCCTCAAGGTGGAACAATTTATGTTATTGGAAAGCACTTTAATGAAGAAACTAAAATTATTATTCAAGATTCTGCAATAGGGATGACTAAAGAAACTTTAGAAAAAGTATTAGCAAAACAATACTATACTACTGCAGGAACAGCATTAGAAAAAGGAAGCGGGTTCGGGCTAATGCTTTGTAGCGATTTAATTAAAAGACAGGGAGGCAAATTATCTATTGAAAGTGAATTAGGTAAAGGAAGCGTATTTACAATTACACTCCACGACTAATTTTTTATTCGTCATTTTTATTTCCTGCGCCAAATATCTGATCTACGGCTCCCCCTAACATAGGAAATTTTTCTTTTACAAATGTTGCAATCGTTTCAATTGCTTTTTGAGCTTGAGTAGCATCTAAATTTGCTTCACTCATTAATTTATCTATAAGTTCTTTCATAAAATATTTATTTAATTGTTATGCTACTTTTAATGAACTCATCTTACTCTTACTAAACATTTTCTCGGCATATGCTAAGTCGACAGTCAATTTTTTAGTATCGGTACCCGGTATTTCAAACATCGCATCTGTAAGTATACTTTCACAAATACTTCTTAATCCTCTTGCTCCTAATTTATACTCCAGTGCTTTTTTAACCATAAAATTCAATACCTCTTCTTCAATCACTAATTCAACACCTTCCATTTGAAACAATTGAGTATATTGTTTTATCAGTGAATTTTTTGGTACTGTTAGAATACTGCGAAGTGTTTCTTCATCCAATGGATTCAAATAAGTAACTATCGGAAGCCTTCCCAATAACTCAGGAATTAAACCAAAACTCTTTAAATCTTGCGCATTAATAAATTGCAATAAATTTTTTCTTCGATGCTCTTGTTCTTCTTTATTAATACTAAAACCAATTGAATTTGTATTAACTCTTCTTCCAATTACTTTATCAATTCCATCAAAAGCACCTCCACAAATAAATAATATATTTTTTGTGTCTACTTTAATCATTTTTTGATCAGGATGTTTTCTTCCTCCTTGAGGTGGAACCAACACTTCTGTGCCTTCTAACATTTTCAATAATCCTTGCTGCACACCCTCACCACTTACATCTCTAGTAATAGATGGATTATCGCCTTTACGAGCTATCTTATCCAATTCATCTACATATACAATGCCTCTCTCTGCAGCAGCTACATCATAATTACAATTTTGTAATAATCTTGTAAGCATACTTTCTACATCTTCTCCAACATAACCTGCTTCAGTAAATACAGTGGCATCCACAATTGCAAATGGAACATTCAATAAACGTGCAATTGTTTTGGCTAGTAAGGTTTTACCCGTACCTGTTTCACCTACCATAATAATATTACTTTTCTCTATCTCTACGTCTTCAGAAATCTGCTTGTAATTAATTCTTTTAAAATGATTATATACTGCTACACATAAAATTTTCTTAGCATCATCCTGACCAATTACATATTCATCTAAAAAATTTTTTATTTCTTGCGGTTTTCTAACGTTTAATTTGAAATTAGAATTACCAGCAACATCTTTTTTGCTATTCAGCTCTTGTTCTATTATTTCTTGTGCATGATCTACACAGTTCTCACAAATGTGACCCTCCTGACCAGCTATCAGAATCTTAACCTCATCTCTGCTTCTTCCGCAAAATGAGCAATGTAATATGGATGTTTTTGCCATTGTGCAAATCTACAGCAGTTCAGCTTAGCTAAACTGTATTAATGATAAAAAATAGGTTAAATAAGCTTAGTGGAAGCCTAAATCTGCTTTAAAATGCCATCTACAATGCCATAAGCAACTGCTTCGTTAGCATCCATCCAATAATCACGATCAAAATCAGCCATGATTTGCTCGAATGTTTTTCCACAGTTTTTGGCCAAAATGGTAGCTCCCAACTCCTTGGTTTTTTTAATTTGATTGGCTTGAATTTCTATATCCGCACTTGTAGCTTGAAAATATCCACCCAAACTAGGCTGATGAATCATTACTTCTCCATGCGGGTAAATAAATCTTTTGCCTTTGGTTCCAGCACTTAATAAAATAGACCCCATGCTTGCAGCTAAACCCATACAAATGGTACTTACAGGGCTTTTAATCATTTCCATTGTATCATACATTACCATTCCACTAGTTACAACTCCACCGGGACTATTAATAAACAACTTAATTTCTTCACCAGGTTTATCTGCGTCTAATACCAATAATTTACTTACTATATCTCTTGCAGATTTGTCGTCAACCACTCCCCATAAATAGACTGTTCTTTTTTCAAAAAACATTTTTTCCATCTTCTTAGTTAAGAAATTCCCCATTGGTTCTGGCTTAGCATCTTTTTCTTCATGCTCATCATCATCATTATTGAGGTATGGATTCATTATATAAGTTGACTCTATCATTTTTGCTTTTTTAATCGTTTGTTTAATATTTATCTATCCTTTCTTTTCTTTTCTTGGATTTGTTAACAATACTTCATCAACTAAACCATATTCTTTTGCCTCAGTAGCAGTCATCCAAAAATCGCGATCGCTGTCTTTTGAAATTGTTTCTACTGTTTTGTTAGTGTGATTTGCCGTTATGGCATAAAGCTCTAATTTTAATTTTTTAATTTCACGAACGGTAATTTCTATATCGGTAGCCTGCCCCCCAATACCACCACTTGGCTGATGCATCATAACTCTACTGTGTTTTAAAGCAGTTCTTTTGCCTTCAACCCCCGCACACAATAGTATTTGCCCCATGCTTGCTGCAATGCCAGTGCAAATTGTAGCTACATCTGGTCCAATAAATTGCATGGTGTCATAAATTCCAAGACCCGCATAAACACTGCCACCCGGGCTATTAATATACATCTGTATATCTCTTCCACGGTCTGTACTTTCTAAAAACAACAATTGGGCAGTAACTATGTTTGCTACATAATCGTTAATCCCTTCTCCTAAAAAAATAATTCTATCCATCATCAATCTACTAAACACATCCATACTGGCAACGTTCATAGGACGCTCCTCAATAATATAAGGAGTTAAATTAGTTACTTGGCCGTATGTTTTATAGTTATGCAAAACAGCACTACTAATTCCTTGATGCTTTACCGCATATTTATCAAATTCTTTCCCAATATTCATAGTATAATTTTTCGCTTTGAAGATAAGTGTTTTGCAATATCTGTATCAACTCTTATTCAAATTTTGTGCAAATAGTTAATTTCCGCCAAAAGGGCATACTAATGAATGCATTCTTGAGTGTTATCACTATAAGAAATACGGTGAAATAACGGGAGTCAAGAATAACTTTTTTGCTAAGTTCATATATCATATAAATAGTTAATGTATGTCTGAAAAAACCTTTGATATAGGCCTTTGCATGGCAGGGGCAGTTTCTGCAGGTGCTTCTGCTGGCGGTATGACTGGTATTGTTGCCGCAACAGCAATAAATCAACCTTACAAAACGGTTGAAATACCATCAATTGAAGACCTTTTAAAAGAGCATCCCGAAAATAAATATTACCATAGTTTGGTAGATTTATTAGGCGATGATATGTTTCGTTTAATGCTTGACCAAAAAGATGTTAAAAATAGTAAACGGGTAGAATCATTAATGAACTCAAGTTTTATTGATGATGTTGCTCAAAAAATAATCAAGATAAACCCTGCAGAATCGGTCGAAACTCCCGCTTATATTGCCAATCATTTAAAACTATTTACAACGCTAACCAATTTAGAAGCACTTAAATACAATATTTCTTTTAATAGTGAAGTAATTCAGAATCAGTACAATATGGCAGTTCATAATGATTATGCCTGCTTTAATTTAAACACTATAAAATATAATGATGATAAATGGATGCCATTGTGCTTTAAATCTGGAACCAATACTTCAATTGCACAAGATGCAGCAATGGCTCGCCAAACCCGCCCTTTTAATTGATCCTTAGAAATTATTTTCCAATGCCTATTTTTAGTTCTGGAAATCATTGGCCAACTTTATCGGCTGAGAAGTTGAATAATTATGAAACGGCAATTAAAAAAAGGATAGAATTATTATTAATTTATGCTTTTCCGATTAGTGGATTTTGGCGTGCAATGTATGATCGGTTTAATTAAACAGGAAGAAGCTAATTTGTAGGCATAAAAAAACCAGCACGTGGCTGGTTTCAATATATTGAGTAATCAATTAATGATGATGATTTTCTACCATCTTAGTAAAATCTTCTACACTTATTGATTCATCTTTTGCAGTTACTTGTGTTTCAATTAATCCAAAAAGTTTTTCAGCATTAATTCTGTGATAGCTATCTTCCACAAACTTTTTGTCTTGCATCATACGATTTGCATAGTCGTCTACCCATTGTTGATTATCGCCGAGTGCACCTAGTTGTCCGCCCATATAGCTAAACAACTGCATTTTGGCAAAATTACGGATGTCTTCAGGCAGTATTTCTATTTTATTATCTTGACTAAGTTGAGTGCTAATTAAAGTCCACTTTAACTGGTTTACAAAACTTGGATATTCATTAGCGGCTTCTTCAGCAGTTTTTGGTTTTTCTCCACCAGATTGTAACCAACGCTTTAAAAAGTTCTCTGGAAATTCCATTTTAACATCATCTAATAAGTGATGGTAAATTTGATCGTGAATTTGATTTTTTGCAGATTGATCATAGTATTTTGAGATCTCACCTTTTATTTCATTTCTACAATCTTCTTCAGTTTTAATAGCATCTGTATTTGGGTAGGCAGCTAAAAAAAATTCATCATTCATCTCAGCTTTTTCTACTAATCCAACCTTAGTAATCAACATATTAAAATAACGATTTCCATCTTCTTTGGTCAATCCTAAATCGGCTAATATAGTTTCAGCTTCTTTATTATCAAATGCCGTATTGATTTGTAAAAAAATAGTGTCATTATTTTTCTTTCCCATTAAGGTTTTTCTAAAACCTTCTGCAAAGTATTTAACTAAAACTGAATTGTCTTTCTGAACCCCGTTTTCTATAACAGCTTGGTTTTCATCTGCTTCAGTAAATGTTACATTTAAAACATTTTCTTCATTTGATACAATTTCAGGTTCTGTCATTTTCCCAAAACGAGTTTGCAAACGAGCAACTTCTTCATCAATCATTTTATCGGTAATATCAATTACATAACGCTTTACATTAATGCCTTGCATATTTAATTCAAAAGCAGGTTTTAAGCCAATCTCAAAAGAAAAAACATAATCTTCAGTCTTATTCATGTCAAGTGCGCGGGCATCATTATCTAATGGTAGCGGCTGAGCAAAAATATCAATAGCTTCTTTAGACATGTATTTGTTGAGTTCTGTTTCAACTGTACGGAGTACTTCGTCGGTAAAAACATTCTGTCCGTACATTTTCTTTACTAAACCAGCCGGAACCATTCCTTTTCTAAAACCTGGAATATTAGCAGTTTTGGCATGTTTCTTTAAACTAAGGTCAAAACTCTTAATGTAGTCGTCTTTTGTAACTGTAACGGTAAGCTTATCATTTAATAAGCCGATGTTTTCTCTTGTGATTGTAGCCATAACTATTTATTAATACTTAAATTTCGGGCTGCAAAGGTAGGGGTTTCGCATAAAAAAACCGCTCTAAAAGAGCGGTTTTGTGCGGATGATAGGGGTCGAACCTACATGCCTCGCGGCGCTAGATCCTAAGTCTAGTGCGTCTGCCAATTTCGCCACATCCGCAATTGAGGCGGCAAAAATAGGGGTTTTTACTAAAAACGAACAGTAAAAATGGTTCCTTTACTAGGATTGCTTATTGCAGATATATTGCCACCTTGGTCTTCAATCTGATTTTTAATAAGGTACAACCCAATCCCTTTGCTTTCAAAACCACTATGAAAACTCTTTTGAAACTTAAATAATAAGTGCCCAAATTTGGTCATATCAATGCCTAAACCATTGTCTTTCACAGTAAGGATGATTTTTTCTTTATCATAAAAAGTGGTTATTTCAATAACTGGAGACACATTGGGTTGAGTGTATTTTAAGCTATTGCTTAATAAATTATATAAAATACTTTGTAAAAAAATTCGAGGATAAATTATTGTATCTGCTTTGAGATCAATATTTATTTCTGCATTTTTTAGTTGAATTGTTTCATTTAATTGTAAACAAACACTATCAATTACGTCTTTAAAAGTACATTCAGAAACAGGGATATCTTTTTCTAAATGAATTTGTAAAATCTGAATGAGCTCATGTAAATTTTTTGTTAGATCGTTGCTTACTTTTTTAAGGTAATCGAAAGTAGCTGCTTTTATTTCAGGGTCATTTGATGTTTCATACATCTCCAACATTTTATGGACATTATGTGCTGGTCCTCTTACATCATGTGTGATGATTCCTGCAAACTCTTTTAATTGTGAAATTTTCTTTTCTAATGCTTGCTGTGTTTTTAGCAATTGTTTATTTTGAGATAATAATGTTTCATTCATCTCTATAATTACATCAATTTCATTATTACTTAATAACATATCTTATAGAGTTTAAATGACCGTATATTTTTTATTTTATCGAAAAAAAATATACAATATTGCTTAATCATCATACTAAATTAAGCAATATTGTTAAGCCAACTAATTATCTATTTTGAGATGACCTATTGGTAGAATTTCTATTATAGCTGCCTCTTTGTTCCCTAAATCTTCCTCTAGTAGCAGACTTTGTAGGTTGTACTTTAACCACTGCATTCTGAGGTATAGAAGAAACAAATTCATGTTCTTTTACAACAGGCAAACTAATTTTAATTAGTTTTTCGATGTCTTTTAAATAAGATCTTTCTTCTGAATCGCAAAAAGAAACTGCCATTCCGCTTGCACCAGCTCTTCCTGTTCTGCCAATTCTATGAACATATGTTTCCGGCACATTCGGCAACTCATAATTAAATACATGAGAAAGCTGATCTACGTCAATACCTCTTGCTGCAATATCAGTTGCTACTAATATTCTTGTTGATCCTGCTTTAAAATTACTGAGTGCTCTTTGGCGAGCATTTTGTGATTTATTACCATGAATGGCTTCTGAAGAAATACCTACTCTTAACAACTCTTTTACTACTTTATCGGCACCATGCTTGGTTCTAGTAAATACCAATGCCGTTTGAATTGAAGTGTCTTTTAGTAAATGAATGAGTAAATGTTTTTTATAATCTTTCTCTACAAAATAAACCGCTTGCTCAATTTTTTCTACAGTTGTAGCAGGTGGAGTAACTTCTACTTTTGCAGGATTGTGTAGTAGAGTTGCAGATAATTTTTCAATCTCTGTTGGCATAGTTGCCGAAAAAAACAAAGTTTGTTTTTTAGCAGGAAGTTTAGCAACAATTTTTTTAACATCGTTAATAAAGCCCATATCCAACATACGATCTGCCTCATCTAATACAAAGAAATCAATTTCATGTAAACGTACATATCCTTGCTGCATTAAATCTAATAATCTACCAGGGGTAGCTACTAAAATATCAACTCCATTGCGTAATGCATTCACCTGAGGTACTTGAGAAACTCCACCAAAAATTACCTGGTGTTTTAAATAGAGGAATTTGCCATAAGCTGCAAAGCTTTCATCTATTTGTATTGCCAATTCTCTAGTTGGCGTTAATACCAATGCTTTGATTGATTTTGACCTATTGCCATTTTGTATAGCCTGATAGGTTAATTGTAAAATTGGAATAGCAAATGCTGCTGTTTTGCCAGTTCCTGTTTGAGCACATCCTAGCAAATCTCTGCCTTCTAAAGCCAAAGGAATTGCTTGTTGTTGAATGGGGGTGGGGGTACTATACCCTTCTGCTTCGAGCGCCTTTAAAATGGGCTCAATTAATTGTAATTGCTTGAATAACACAAAATGTATTTAATAATGAACACCTAATTTTAAGGTGCTATATAACCTAACTATTAATGGGATTACCTTGTCACTGTAGTAGATTCCAGCCTAACCGAGAGAGTATATGAATATTACAAATATACACTTTTTTTAGCCAAAGGCAAAAAAACAGTTATTAGTCAGTAGTCAATTGTCATTGGGATAAGCCACATGAAACTTTCTACTAATGCCTAATGCCTAATGCCTATTTAATAATGTTACAATACTTTCTAAAAACCGCTGATCAGTTTCATCAAAACTATTGTATTCACTACTGTCTACATCTAATACACCAATTACTGTTCCGTTCAATATAATTGGTACTACAATTTCAGATTTTGAAATGCTACTGCAGGCAATATGACCAGGGAATTTTTCTACATCAGGTACAATAAGTGTTGCTGCTTTTGCCCAACTTGTTCCGCAAACGCCCCTTCCTTTTGTTATTCTAGTACATGCCACTGGCCCCTGAAATGGCCCTAATACAAGCTCCTCATTTTTTACCAAATAAAAGCCTACCCAAAACCATCCGAACTGTTCTTTCAATGCTGCTGCTATATTTGCAAGGTTTGCAATTAAATCTGATTCTCCAGTTAAGAGCCCTTTTATTTGTGGAATTAATGATTCATATTGTTCTGCTTTACTACCAGCATTTATTGATATATCTTCTGCCATTATGAAATTATTTTTTTAAAAATTGGTATTCGTTGTAATTCTTTTTTCTCAGCCCAAATAATGAGCATACTAAATAATCCAATAAAAATTATTCCGAGTAAAATGGCTAGCCATAAATGAGGGAAGAAAAACAATATTGATTTATGCACTGCATATAAAATACAAATTACTACTAAGTAGGTAATTAATTTTTTGGTAGGATAAGGAACAGGATAGTATCGTTGACCCATAAAATAACTGGTTACCATCATAAAAAAATAACAACTGAAAGTAGCAATGGCCGCTCCTAAATAATGAAGCATGGGTATTAATACAATATTTAAACCAATGGTAATGATAGCTCCAGCAAGGGTAATATAGGCACCCATTTTATTTCTATCAGTTAACTTATACCAAATACTCAGGTTATAGTAAATCCCTAAAAAAATATTTCCCAAAGCCAATAAGGGTACTATATACAATCCTTCTGTCCATAATGGTTTATTGATTGCAGTGAAAAACCAAGCAAATATTTCAATAAACAAGCTGATGAATAAAAACATAAAACAACAAGCTATCACAAAAAATTTCATCACCCTAGCATACACTTTTTGTGCATTTTCTTCTCCGCTTTGTTTAAAGAAAAATGGCTCAGCCGCCATTCTAAAAGCCTGAATTAAAATGGTAATTAATACTGCTAGCCGATATATATTTCCAAATATTCCCAATTCATGTTTTGCTGCTTCTACCGGAAGATCTACTACATGTTGATATATTAATCTGCTCAGCATATCATTCACCATTCCTCCCATGCCTACTATAATTAATGGATAACTATAGCTCATAACTTTATTCCATAACTCCTTACTAAATTGAAATTTAATTTCCTTGAATTCTTTCCAGAGTAAAATAAATGTTAGTATACTGCCCGCTAAATTTCCTAATAAATAATATCCAATACCAATGTTGTTATTGGTAAAAAATGATAAACCACTATCGGGGTGTTTTAAAACATAACTAGGAATAATTCCTATGAAAAACAATACACTTAATAAGTTGACAAAAACGCTGGAAAGTCTTACTACAGCATATTTACGAGGGCGATTTTCTAATCTTAACCTTGCAAATGCCAAAGTGCTAATAGCATCGAAGAATATAATGGCAATCATCCAAGTTATATATTCAGGATGAGTTTCTAAATTTGCCCAGCCTATAATACTTCCTCTGAATAAATATATAATCCCTGTAAATAAAATGGTTGATCCAATAAGTGATAATGAAAGTGTATTGTATAACTTTTTCGGATCCTCTTCTTTGCTAAACCTAAAATAAGCTGTTTCTAATCCATAAGTAAACAATACGTTTAAAAATGGAATCATTGCATAAATCTGAGTAAGGTCGGCCGTTACAGAAGGTTGTGCAAAAAATAGCGGCAATGAAAGATTCATAAGGTATCCTAAAAACCTGCTTGCAATGGTTGGCAATCCATACCATAGTGTTTGATTCGCTAATTTTTTTATTTCACTCATTGGTCATTGGGCATTAGGCATTGGTCATTGGTCATTAGGCATTAGGCATTGGTCATTGGTCATTAGGCATTAGGCATTGGTCATTGGTCATTAGGCATTAGGCATTTGTCACCCTTCTTACTTTTTGTTTTTATGTCACCCTGATCTTGTCGAAGGGCGGCATAAAATATTGGTCATTTGTTTCGTTGTCTGTGACCCTTCGACAGGCTCAGGGTGACAGGCTCGCTCAGGATGACATATTATTTTATAATTCGGTAAAAATACTGATTAATAGCTATCCTATTTTTTTCATTAGAACAGCTTATTTTTATCAACTTTCTTCCTGAAAATCTTATTGAATGCATTTTTCTTTTTTGTTTCTATCCTTTTTTCTTTAGAAGCTTTTGTGGGTTTTGTTTCTTTTCTTTTTCGTTGTATTTCCAAGGCTTTTGCAACCAATTGATTCAGTTTTTCAATCACATTGTGTTTATTGCTTAATTGTGATCTGTCGGCCTGAGACTTTACCAATAAAAAACCTTGGTCTGTAATTTTATTATTCAACTTTTCCTTAATCCTGATTTTTTCTTCATCAGAAAAGAGTTGAGATGCATCAACCATCCAACGTCCTTCTACCATGGTTTCTACCTTGTTCACGTTTTGACCTCCTTTTCCACCACTTCGTGCTGTTTGAAACTGAATCTCCTTGCTTATATCTATCTTCATTCCGTCAAATTTCGGATAAAAATTGAACTAATGCGTGTTGTAATTCAAAGAGTGTCTTCTGCAAGTGTATGTATTAACAATACAGTAAATGGATTAATCCAAAAAGGTCTTATGATTTTAGTGGGTATTGAAGATGCAGATACCATCGAAGATGTCAATTGGCTTTCTGGTAAAATAGTGAACCTTCGGATATTTAATGATGAAGATGGAGTAATGAACTGTTCCGTAAAAGAGGTTGATGGAGGTATTTTATTGGTAAGTCAATTTACCCTCCATGCTAGCACTAAAAAAGGGAACCGACCTTCTTATATAAATGCATCAAAACCTCCTATTGCAATTCCATTGTATGAACAGTTGATCAGTTCTTTGAATAAAGAATTGGGGAAACCTATTGCTACCGGTATTTTTGGAGCAGATATGCAAATAAGTTTAGTAAATGATGGTCCGGTAACGATTGTTATAGATAGTAAGAGAAAAGAATAATTAGGAATTAAGAGATATGAATTATGAATTAAGAGTTATGAATTTTAAATGAAGAATTATGAGCGAATTGTATGCATTAACAATCTCTGACGCACAAGAAAAAGTAGATCAATGGATAAAAACCGTTGGGGTAAGGTATTTCAACGAGCTTACTAACCTCGGTATTTTAATGGAAGAAGTTGGTGAACTCAGTAGAATTATGGTTCGACAATATGGAGAGCAATCTTTTAAAGACTCTGATAAAGGGCATGAGCTATCCGATGAAATGGCCGATGTTTTATGGGTATTAATTTGCTTGGCCAATCAAACTGGTGTTGATTTAACCAAAGCACTAGAACAAAATATTGCCAAAAAAACACTGCGCGATAAAGACCGACATATTAATAATGAAAAATTAGGATAAAGTATATTTAACTAATTCTTAAAAATACTTTTTTCTTTCATCATTTTTTCGATGTCTTTTATTTTTCTGGGAGATGCCGCAGAAAGATTTTTATTGCCATCACTGGTAATTAAAATATCGTCTTCAATTCGCACTCCAATACTCCACCATTTTTTATCGCAATTACTACCCGAAGGAATATAAATGCCAGGTTCTACAGTAATATAAACTCCTGCTTCTAAAACTCTTGGTCCCATATCATGCACATCCAATCCTAAATGATGCGATGTGCCGTGCGGAAAATATTTTCTGCCTTCGGCATCGCTTGCAATTATCCCTAATTTTTTAAGTCCTCTGTTAACTACACTTCTTGCTGCAGCATCAACACCACCCATTGGCAATCCTGGTTTAGCTGCTGCAATGCCCGAATCTTGGGCTTCTAAAACCAATTCATAAATGATCTTTTGAGCATCAGTAAATTTACCATTTACGGGTATTGTTCTAGTAACATCTGCACTGTACCCATGGTATTCTGCAGCACAATCACTCAATAAAACATCACCAGTATTCATCTTTCTTAAATTGGTTGAATAGTGCAATACACATGAGTTATCGGATGAGCCATTGATACTCCAATATCCAGGGTATTCCGATCCGTTTTTCTTAAAATGATATTCCATAATTGCCTGAGCCTGATATTCTTCCATTCCAGGTTTAATAGATCGCATCACATCATTATGTCCTTCGCAACTCATAGCAGCAGATTTTTCTAATAACACAATTTCTTCTGGTTGTTTAATACCTCTGAGGGAACTCATAATCATTGATGTTCTTCTATTTGCAATTGGCGTTTTATTGGCATAAAGTATACTATCAGTAATCTTTGCCATTCTCGATAACTGATCTGGTTTGGCATAGCTCATTAAAATATCTTCGTTTCTAAACAACGTAAGAACAGAATCGTATTTTTTTAAATCAATAATATTGGCATTAAATTGATTATTGGTAAATGCATTTTTGATCTCGTATTTTGTTTTAACTCCTTCTGCACCCAAAATTTTACCTGTCCATTGTTCCCTTTGTGGATCTCTATTTTGTACAAAAATAAATTCGGTCCCTGTTTTATCTAATATGGTAACTGGCTCTTTAAACAATAATAACAATGCATTTGGCTCTTCCAATCCTGTTAAATAATACAAGTTTTTGCTTTGTGCATATTGGTAATCTATATCGTTGTTTCTTACCCTAACCTGACTAGCAAAGAAAAACGCCACTGAATTTGCAGGCATTTTTTCTTTAAAAGCGTCCCTTCTTCCTGCATGAAAAGCTGGAGATAAATAATCTGTAGGGTATTCCGTGGTTTGCTGAGCAAAAATGAAACTAGGAATAAGTGCTATTGAAAAAAGCAGTTTTTTTATCATGACTTTGGGTATGAGTGAGTTTTTAAAGCTATATTTTTTATTTGAATTAGTCGTTTTTATTGGATAAAATATTAAAAACCTATTTTTGCGGCTCTATGAGTAGTATAGCAGATAATAATTTTCAGTCGATTATATCCCATGCCAAAGAATATGGCTTTGTGTTTCCTAGTAGTGAAATCTATGATGGACTAAGTGCAGTGTACGATTATGGCCCTAACGGGAGCGAATTAAAAAAGAATATTCGCGATTATTGGTGGAAAAGTATGACGCAAATGCACGACAATATTGTTGGTATTGACGCAGCAATTTTCATGCACCCAACTACCTGGAAAGCGAGTGGCCACGTTGATAATTTCAGCGATCCAATGATAGATAATAAGGACAGTCAGAAAAGATATAGGGTTGATCATTTAATTGAGGGTTTTGTAGAATCCTTGCCGATTGATAATGATGGTCAGTCACGTCGTTTTGTTTTGATGCAAAGAATGGAAGCATTATTGGCTGCCGATGATTTTGTAGGATTAAAGGAGTTAATTCTTGATCAAAAAATAGTTTGTAGTGTTAGTAAAACTGCAAACTGGACAGATATTCGCCAATTTAATTTAATGTTCTCTACACAATTGGGTTCAGTTGCCGAAGAGTCTGATACTATTTATCTACGCCCCGAAACCGCTCAAGGTATTTTTGTAAACTTCTTAAATGTGCAGAAGACTGCACGTATGAAAATTCCGTTTGGTATTGCACAAACTGGTAAAGCATTTAGGAATGAAATTGTAGCAAGGCAATTTATTTTTCGGATGCGCGAATTTGAGCAGATGGAAATGCAGTTCTTTGTTCGACCTGGCACCGAAAGTAAGTGGTATCAATACTGGAAAGATTTTCGTCTAAATTGGCATTTAAGTTTGGGTTTGCCTACTGAAAAATACCGCTATCACGATCACGTAAAATTAGCCCATTACGCAAAAGAAGCTTGTGATATTGAATACGAATTTCCGTTTGGTTTTAAGGAAGTTGAAGGTATCCATAGTCGTGGCAATTTTGATTTAAGCCAGCATGAATTGTTTAGCAAAAAGAAGCAGCAATATTTCGACAATGATATTGATGAAGCAACTGGAAAGCCTTACGGCAACTACATTCCGTATGTTGTAGAAACTTCCATTGGATTAGATAGAATGTTCTTGTTACTAATGTGTAATGCTTATGAAGAAGAAGCTATTACAAAAGAAGATGGAACAACAGATACTCGGGTAGTGCTTCATCTTCCTGCAAGTATTGCTCCTAATAAATTGGCAATTTTACCACTTATGAAAAAAGATGGTTTGCCTGAAATTGCAAAAGCATTATTGGATGAATGTAGAAGTTCCTTCAAATGTTTTTATGAAGAGAAAGATGCAATTGGTAAACGTTATCGTAGGCAGGATGCAATAGGTACACCTTTTTGTGTAACAATAGATCATCAAACCAAAGAAGATAATATGGTTACTATTCGCTATCGCGATTCGATGCAACAAGAAAGAATTGCTTTGAGTGATGTAAAAGCCTTGGTATTAAAGGCTATTGCTTAACCGTACAATTCTAAATGGATAGCTTTTCTATCGTAGCCTAAATCCAATATTTTTTGCTTGGCACTATCAATCATATTTTTCCATCCGCATAAATAAAAATAGGCGGGTGGAGGAGTACCATCTGAAGCTTTCTTGGCGTTAATTAATGATTCATATACTTCATGCACATATCCACCGTATTGTCCTGCTGATATTTCAGTCTCTCTCGAATAACAAGTGTGAAAATGGAATCCGGTTAACTCCAATTCAAGTGCTTTTAATTCATTGATGTACAATCCATCTTCGAATTTTCTACAACCAAAAATTATATGTACTTGTTGGTGTGGAGTTTTATTCAGCTGCATATAATGCACCATCGATCTGAACGGTGCAATACCAGTTCCAGTACAAATTAAATAAAGATCTCTGTCTAAATTTTCAGGCATGGTGAATTTGCCTTGTGGACCTCTCAATAATATTTCACCTCCTACTTTTATTTCATTAAATAAATAAGGAGTTCCTAAACCATATTCATTTAATACAATTACTAGTTCAAATGTATTAGTTCCATCTGGGCAAGAAGCGATGGAGTAGCTTCTCCAACGTTTATTTTTTTGTTCATGTATGGGAAGGTCGAGTGTTACAAATTGACCGGGTTCAAAATCAAAACGCTCTAATTCCGGAACCTGTATCCAAAATCTGCGAGTACTATGTGTTTCATTTTCAATTTTTGTTACTATTCCATTACGCCAAGGTTCTGCCATACTATAACTTTATTGCAATGTACTGAATAATCAATAAAAAAGATGCCATAGATTGTTTAAAAAATATGGCATCGATTGCATTATGTATTTCTTCTATTTATCGTTGTAAAATAATTTTTTGAATATATGTTTTTTTGTCGTGTTGAATTTTTAATAAATAAAATTCGCTGCTTAATTTTTGTAAGGTGATGGTTTTAGAATACCTGCCAATAAAGCCAGATTGAGTATTGGTAAACACTCTTTGTCCGGATGCGTTTAATATTTCAATAGATAAATCGCTTCTATTGGCAACTTCAAAATTCAATTGAAATACACCGTTATTTGGGTTAGGAGAAACTGTTAATTTAATTTCTTGCGGTGATACTGTATTTAATGCTGTAACAGTGTAATTAACATTTGCCGAAGTTCTAGAGCATCCTAAAGCATCAGACACCTGTACTTTATAATTTCCCGATCTGGTTGGTTTGATAGATGAACCATTAGCTCCTAATAATGTTGCCGTATCATTAAACACCCAAGTAAAACTTCCTGTTCTAATACTACTAATCAATGAATCTGCAACTTGTGATACTGTCACAATTGTATTTGGTGCAGCAATAATTGGAATTCTATCGCTTGTACAACCTGTAGATATGCGTGTATCATAAAAGAAGTAAAAGAAATTATTGGCATTTGTTCCAGCAGTAAGTGAAGCACTGTTACCAGTAAACGTCATGATATTATTTGCACCTATTGGATAAATAGTACCAGTTATTCCATTGTTTCTAAAAATAGTTGCACCATCTAAACATTCTACAATTAAAATTTTATCACCACTTGTTGGCACTCTTAAGTTTAATGCATAAACGGCACCAGAATCTAAGGGATCATTTCCTGGAACTGGTCCTGCTGCTGGTGTTGGGGTAGTTGCATACACATCAATGGTTGTTTCTGCAACTCTATTATAGGTGTAACCCCCAGTTGTTCCTGAAAGTGCAAAATTTTGACCAACAGTAAACCTAACCTTGCCTGAGTTTCCAATGTACAATCTTACAGTTTCAATTGTGAGAGGAACTGTGGTATTGAAATTCATAAAATTACCAGCAAAATTATTATAACTACCATTTGGAAATGTGAGTTTTGAAACTGGTGCAAGTTCTGTTCTCGATTCTGTTTGTAAATAATACGTTCTGTCAGCAGGTATAGTTCCAGTTGTTACATTGGTTCCTGTGGCAAAAGGTATATTTGTTGAAGTATTAGCAAACCAAAAATGATTGGAAGTGGTTGGATTCAGTGCCCGTAAAATAGCATTGGTATTACAAACAACTCCATCACCAGTTGGTGCTATTGCTTTAGCTGCAATTGGAGTGATAGCAACCAATTGATTGTTAGCACTAAATTGATCGTTTGTTGCATTTACTCTTGCAGTAATTGTATAAGTAGTTCCTGCAACTGCATTAAAAGGAGTTTGAAAAGTATAATTAGCAGATGATAACGCTGCTATCGTTCCTGGATATGTTGCAGTTAGCGTTGCAACAGTAGTTGCACTATTTGAAATTATTGCATTAATTGGAATATCACTTTGAGCATTTGAGCCATTATTGGAAATATTAATGGTAACAAATTGTTGTGTGTTACTGCATTCTCCTGCTTGAGGGGAAACAATATTTGCTAATGAAAAATCATTTGTAGGAGTTACAACTCTAATTCTATAGTCCTGTGTTTCTCCTTTAGCAAAATCATTACAAGCATTAATATCAGATGCAGATAATGTTTCCTGAACTATAATTCTCATTAATGTAATAGTACCAACAACTAAAGTTCCTGGAGTTGTAATATTTGTTGTAAAATTTTGAGCGGCACTTGTTAAAATGCTACTAGTTGTAACTAATTCATTGGTGTCGAAAATACCATTGTTATTATAATCGATGAAAACTTTAACCATTCTGCTTTGTGTGGTTGCATCACATGTGGCAACTCTAACTGTTATTGGTAAAGTTTGTTGGGCTTGAATATCACCAACTAAATTAGTATTGTTAGTATAGGTTTTACAACCAATTGTATTTTTAAATCGAATATTGGAGAAACCAACACTATCAATAAATGCCCCACCACCTGGGTTTGATTTTGAGCTACAATATGCAATTCCGCCCACTCCACTTACTATCAATGCATAAGCTTGAGAACCTCTAGCTAGTGTTCCTTTATGTGTAATTGTAACAGTATATGTTTGGCCAGGAATTGTGCTATCAACATCAATTCTTTCAACGTTATCTGTAATATTATTACCTCTAGCAGCAGCAGCAGCAGGGTTAATACCATCTAAAGTCCATGGGAGAAATGTTTGAGATCCTCTTGTAATTTTTATGTCTAAATCATTCACCAATTTTTTTGTTCGATCATTTAAATTGGTTGCATCATTATTATTTACTGATGCAACAGGATCAGTCCAACAAATAGTAGCTTTTAAAGGTACATTACCAGTAGCAACTACCGTGCGAGTAAAAGTTTGTCCTGGCGTTATGGTATTCTCTAATATTAAATCTGAACTTGTTGTAGAATTATTAGATGGTATTGCGCCGGTAATTACCGATGCAGCTCTTTCTACATTTAATAATCCCCATCCGAATTGATAATCAGGACCAGGAGCAATTCCAGCTTCATCGGTTGTATGAATTGCAAGTCCTTTTAATGTTGATGATCTTAAGAATGTACCTGGTTTTAATTTATTGTAATATTCTTGTAATAATAACAAAGAACCTGTTACATTAGGAGCAGCCATAGAAGTTCCTTGTAAAGTAGCGTAAGAGGTATTGGATAAATTTGATGCAGAAGTAACACCAACACCATCAGCTACCAAATCGGGTTTAATTCTTCCATCATCTGTAGGCCCCCATGCAGTAAATGAACTCATAACAACATCTGTAGGTTTTATATAGCCAGCAACAATTCCATTTACAGCACCAACAGTAAGGTTATTTTTGGCAATTGGAAAATGCCCTATAATATCATAGCTATCATTGCTATTGATACCCGCAGGACGATTTCCTGAGGCCACCATTACACCTTGCGCATTTTGACGAAAGTAAGGTTCACCTACTGCCGGTCCATTTGTAGCTCTCGGATTACCAGCAGCCCAAACAGGTAAATAAAATGGAGCATTATAAGCTATAGAATCAACTATTGCAGAAAGCGAACTATAATAACCAAAATCAATTTCTTCATTCTCATTTGGTCTTCCCCAAAATTCCCATCTATTACCTTCATCTGCATTTCTTTTCCAACCCATAGAACTAATTCCATAAGAATGGTTTGATAATAACATTCCTGCAGCAGCTTCAGTAGCCATTTCAGCATTTGCACCTGATGAAGTATAGGAAATTAAATTTGGAGCTGCAAATGCCATGCCTTTTGCAATTGGGTTAATTCCTGTTGCAATCATTGTACCTGCCACATGTGTTCCATGATTATCAACTGCTGGAGCATCTTTTTGAATTATTCTTCCAGTAAGTTCAACATGGGTAGGCAATGGACCACCAACTTCCCAAATACCCATTTTGTTAGTTAATGAAGTGGAACTGCCCGATAAGTTTAATCCACTAGTTCCACCAGGCCATAGCTGATTAGCCCTTGTTGTAGCAGCAGCAATGGTATTGTTGTACGAGCTTATATACAATGGAAATCCTAAGTCATCAACCCCTACTAAATAATTAATATTTCCTTCACCCGATTTAAATGATAAACTCCAATTTTTAGATTTAGCCATTGATAATGCTTTGGCATAATTCAACTCTTCCTCTAGTTTGAATTTTGGGGAGCTAAGTTTTAGAATTTTATCATTTGTATTGGTTTGCGAAAAACTCAAAGAACCCAATAAAATAATCCCTAAAAACGATAATATTAATTTTTTCATCATGTGAAATGGTGCTTTTTTTGCATCTTTATAGTGATGCAGCATAAATCTGCTCTAAATTAGATACTTTACCCTTTAATATTGTAGTATGCGCCAAATTCTTTTTTTTATTTTTTGCATTTTAACCACAACTCAAGCCTGTAAGCGGGCTCAAAAGCTAAAACAAGCGGAAAACACCGAAGTTTTAGTTGAAAAAGTTAAACAAGGTATTAAAGGTATTGTTCAATCTGTTTCTGGCAATCAAATGCCTTCTGTTGATCAGAAAAAGTCTGGGCCTAAAGGATTTCCAACTGCCGTTTTCTTTTACGAACCTACCAATATCAGTCAAATTACCCGTCACGATTACCAACCTTTATACAATACAGTTTTAACTAAACTCATTTCAACTGTTGAAACCGATAGCACAGGCGCTTTTACTGCAGCACTTCCGGTTGGTACATATTCTGTATTTGTTCAAGTGGATAAACTCTTTTTTGCCAATAATTTTGATATCAAGAACAATATTTCATTAGTAACTGTAGAAGAGGGAAAGTTAACAGAAATAAAGATTTTAGTAAATCACAACGCAGCATATTAGTCTTATCTTTGCACTCCCTTTTAAGTAAGGTTTTGGATCGAATATGAATTTGGAGCGGTTAATTGAACAATACCAACAATCACCCCTGGTACAACAGCTGGTGAGCAGGCTTTCTTTTGCCGATACTCAAAAAATATTTCTAAAAAACATTCAAGGAAGTAGTGCAGAGTTTTTAGTAAGCGCCGTTTTTACTCATCCCGAAGCAGTAGGTCTTAATCATTTGATTATTTTGAACGACGCTGAAGAAGCGGCATATTTTCATAATACTATTGAAAATTTAACCAGCGCACTCGACCTTTTTTATTTCCCCTCTTCTTTTAAAAACAGGAAAAATTTTCGGTTACTCAATAGTTCGCATTTAATGTTGCGAACCGAAGCCCTCACTAAATTAGCTAGAGGAGGTAATAAAAAAATAATCATTACTTACCCCGAAGCTATTTTTGAAAAAGTAATTCAGCCATCTACTATTAGCAATAATATCATTAGCATCAAAACCAATGATACCATTAATCCTGAGAGTTTAATGGAACTGTTTGTAATGTATGGATTTGAACGTACAGATTTTGTTTATGAACCCGGTCAATTTGCATTGAGAGGGGGTATATTGGATATTTATTCTTTCGGAAATGAGAAGCCCTATCGCATAGAATTATTTGGAAATGATGTAGATAGTATACGAATATTTGATCCGGAAACTCAATTGAGCGAACGTAAATTATTACAAGTAAATATTATTCCGAATGTAGATCAACTACCACATACTTTTGGAATAGGTGCTGAAGAAAAAATTTCTTTACTCGAATTTTTACCAGAAAACACAATTCTTTGGATGAAGGATTGGGATGTAATAGAAGAAAAAATTCGCGTTCAAGAAGAAGATTTAGAAGGATTTTTATTACTGAAAAAAGATGGACTTTTTCAGCAAAATAAAGAAGATGAAGACGCTCATGTAATAAAAGATATTCAATGGGCAGATTTTATAAAAGCACCTGAATTAAAAAAGCTTATTGAGCAAAAAGTATTGGTAGAGTTTGGGTATAAGCCCTTGTTTGCCAACTATGAAATTGAGTTTAATACCAAGGCTCAACCCTCTTTTAATCGGCAATTTGATTTACTTATTAAAGATTTAAAAGCACATGAAGCAGCAGGTTATAGCATTTATATATTTGCCGAACAAGTAAAGCAACTAGAACGTCTCAACAGCATTTTCACCGATCTCAATACCGAAATACAGTTTATACCAGTTGGTACAAGTATTCATGAAGGTTTTATAGATAATGCGTTAAAAGTTATTTGTTATACCGATCACCAAATTTTTCAGCGTTACCATAAGTACAAAGTAAAGCAAGCGTATAATAAAAACAAAGCACTTACATTAAAAACGTTACGTGATTTACAACCCGGCGATTTTGTTACGCACATAGATCATGGTGTTGGTACTTACAGTGGCTTACAAAAATTAGATGTAAACGGAAAAATTCAGGAAGCAGTAAGAATCATTTATAAAGACAGCGATATTTTATATGTAAATATTAACTCGCTCCATAAAATATCTAAGTTTACTGGTAAAGAAGGGACGGTACCCAAAGTGAACAAATTAGGTTCTGATGTTTGGGTTAGGTTAAAAGAAAAAACAAAAATTAAGGTTAAAGAAATTGCTTTTGATTTAATTAAGCTATACGCCCAAAGGAAATCCCAGCAAGGCTTTGCGCATGCGCCAGATACCTATATGCAAACCGAGTTAGAAGCTTCTTTTATTTATGAAGATACTCCCGATCAAAGTAAAGCTACTGCTGATGTAAAAAAAGATATGGAGAGCGAAGCTCCAATGGACAGGCTAGTTTGTGGCGATGTTGGATTTGGAAAAACAGAAATTGCTATTCGTGCTGCATTTAAATCGGTTGTTGATGGAAAGCAAGCTGCGGTTTTAGTGCCAACAACTATTTTGGCTTTTCAACATTATAAAACTTTTCAGGAAAGGCTAAAAGATTTTCCTGTTACGGTAGATTATATCAATCGTTTTAAATCGGCCAAAGAAAAAAAAGAAACATTACAAAAAGTACAGGAAGGTAAAATTGATATTATAATTGGTACACATGGATTACTTGGAAAAGAAGTTAAGTTTAAAGACTTAGGTGTGATGATTATTGATGAGGAACAAAAATTTGGAGTTGGACATAAAGAAAAATTAAAAACATTAAAAAATAATGTTGATTGTTTAACCCTTACTGCAACACCAATTCCAAGAACTTTGCAATTTAGTTTAATGGGAGCAAGAGATTTGAGCATAATGAATACCCCGCCACCTAATAGGCAACCTATTCAAACTGAAATAAGGGTGTTTAATGATGATTTTATTAGAGATGCTATTTATTACGAAACAGAAAGAGGCGGACAAGTATTTTTTATTCATAACCGCGTTCAGGGCTTGCCCGAAATGAGTGCAATGATTCAAGGCCTTTGTCCAGATTTAAGTATTGGTTTTGCGCACGGACAATTAGAAGGGCATGAATTAGAAGAAAGAATCTTGGATTTTATTGATAAAAAATATGATGTGTTGGTATGCACCAATATTGTGGAGAGTGGAGTAGATATTCCGAATGTGAATACAATTATTATTAATAATGCGCATCAATTTGGATTAAGTGATCTGCATCAGTTAAGAGGTAGGGTAGGAAGAAGTAATAGAAAAGCTTTTTGTTATTTGTTAGCGCCACCAATGAGTACTTTGCCTGCCGACTCAAGAAAAAGATTACAAACTTTGGAGCAGTTTAGCGATTTAGGAAGTGGGTTTCAAATTGCTATGCGAGATTTAGATATAAGAGGTGCGGGCAATATGTTGGGAGGTGAGCAGAGTGGTTTTATGGCAGAGATTGGATTTGAAATGTACCAGAAAATTTTAGAAGAAGCTATTCGCGAATTAAAGAGAACCTCATTCAAAGATTTGTTTAAGGATGAGATAAGCAAGCAAGATGATTTTGTAAGTGATTGTACCATTGATACTGACTTAGAAATATTAATACCCGATAGTTATGTAGAAAGTATTACAGAGCGATTAAGTTTATACACTCGATTAGATAGTTGTGCAAATGAGGCTGATTTAATTGAGTTTCATACGGAAATGTTAGATCGTTTCGGTCCAATTCCTTCATCTGTTGAAGATTTATTTACAACTGTAAGATGCCGATGGTTAGCTGTTGAAATGGGTTTCGAAAAAATTACACTTAAAAATGATACGCTTCGTTGTTATTTTATTAATCGTCCTGATTCTCCTTATTTCGAATCGAACTTATTTAAAAAATTATTGGCTTATTTACAAATAGGAACAAATAAGGCAAGATTAAAACAAGCTGGTAAAATGTTTTTATTGGTAGTAGATCAAATAAAAGGAATGGAAGCCATGTTGCGCTTCTTAACACTGATGCATAAAGAAGTTGTAGGGACATAAAAAAACCGATAGAATTTCTATCGGTTTAAGAAGTATTTTAAATATACTTAGAATCCTTTTTTTGCAACACCGTCAGCTATTGCTTGTAAAGCTTTTGCTTCACTCATAATTGCTGCCATTTTATTACCTTTTCCATCATGACCGCCGGCCATGTAACCGCCTTTAGCAGTTTTAGTTACTACTGCATCTTGCATTGGAACATTTTTTTCCTTTGTTTTAAGGCAGTATGCTTTAATCATTTTTGAAGTGTCCATAGTTGTAGAATTTAATTGTTTTTAAAATGGGAACTTTGGTTAGTTGTCACAAGTTACAGTTTTTAGATCATTTATACGTCTATACGAGCATATTTAGCATGAGATTCAATGAATTCTCTTCTTGGAGCTACTTCATCACCCATTAACATACTAAAAATACGGTCGGCTTCAGCTGCACTTTCAATAGTTACACGTTTAAGGGTTCTTTTAGCAGGATCCATGGTAGTTTCCCATAATTGATCGGCATTCATTTCTCCTAAACCTTTGTATCGTTGAGTTGTAACGCTATCGTCCTTGCCACCACCTAGCTTTTCAATTAAGCCTTTGCGCTGCTCTTCATTGTAAGCGTAAGCCTGTTCTTTCCCCTTTTTTACTAAATATAGTGGAGGTTGAGCAATGTAAACACCGCCTTGTTCTACCAATTCTTTCATATAACGGAAAATAAAAGTAAGAATCAACGTAGCAATGTGAGATCCATCCACGTCGGCATCGGTCATAATAATTAGCTTATGGTAACGAAGTTTGGTGGTATTTAAAGCTTTTGGATCATCAACGGTACCAATAGTTACGCCTAAAGCGGTGTACATATTACGGATTTCTTCATTCTCGTAGATTTTGTGTTCCATTGCTTTTTCTACGTTCAAAATTTTACCACGTAATGGTAGGATTGCTTGGTAACTTCTATCTCGCCCTTGTTTAGCAGTACCACCAGCCGAATCTCCTTCTACTAAATACAATTCACATTTTGCAGGATCACGTTCACTACAATCGGCCAATTTACCCGGTAACCCACCGCCACTAAGTACAGATTTTCGCTGTACCATATCACGTGCTTTTTTTGCAGCTACACGTGCTTGAGCTGCTAAAATTATTTTTGAGATTACTAGTTTAGATTCTTTTGGATTTTCTTCGAGATAAGCCTCTAATGCTCGTGCAACAGTAGTTTGTACAACACCGCTTACTTCACTGTTACCTAATTTTGTTTTAGTTTGTCCCTCAAATTGAGGTTCAGGAACTTTTACTGAAATAATGGCACTTAAGCCCTCTCTAAAATCATCTCCTTCAACAGTAACTTTTGCTCTTTCAAATAATCCTTCCTTATCACCATAACTTTTAAATACACGCGTAAGTGCTTGTCGGAAGCCAGTTACATGGGTACCACCTTCAATGGTGTTGATATTGTTTACGTAAGAAAAAATATGTTCTTTAAAATCGTTGTTATAGGTTAATGCTACTTCAACAGCAACATTGGTGTTCTCATCTAATCCTTCTACAAAAAGGGGTTGAGAAAGAATTGAAACACGATTGGCATTTTTATCAAGCATCTCTACAAACTCAACAATTCCTCCTTCACTATAAAATACTTTATGATAGTCTTTGCCATCATCATCTTTTTCTCGAAGGTCGGTAAGTGTAATATTTATTTTTCTATTGAGATAAGAAAGTTCCCTTAATCTGCCTTCTAAAATTTCTCTTTTATAAACCGATTCTTGAAATATAGTAAGGTCGGGCCAAAAATGGACTTTAGTTCCTGTAAGATCACTCACACCAATTTCACGTACAGCATATTTAGGAATGCCAATATGGTATTCTTGTTCAAATATTTTACCTTCTCTTTGAACTGTTACGATTAGTTTGGTACTTAGTGCATTAACACAACTTACACCTACACCGTGTAAACCTCCAGAAACCTTATAGGTATTCTTATCAAATTTACCACCAGCATGTAAAACAGTCATTACTACTTCCAACGCACTTCTCTTTTCTTTGGTATGCATTGCAGTAGGAATACCCCTTCCATCATCATCTACACTAATGGAGTTGTCCTCATGAATTATAACAAAAATATTTTTACACCAGCCAGCCAGTGCCTCATCTATGGAATTATCTACTACTTCATAAACCAAATGGTGCAACCCTTTTACACCAATATCTCCAATATACATGGCAGGCCTTTTTCTTACAGCTTCTAGGCCTTCTAAAACCTGTATGCTATCTGCGCCGTAATTCTTATTTTCTTCTGCGTGTAGTTGATCTAGTTCTTCGCTCATAAAAGTCTTATCTGACTTGCGTTTTAGTTAAAAAAACGCAAGCTGGCAAATGTACTAAAAAATAAGGGTTTAGTTGTATAAAAAGTGGGCTAGTTTTCCCCATTTTAACAGTTTAAAATCGGGTATTTTGGGGAAATAGATGTTTATACATTAAATTTGCAATAGGATGAATCAGGTAATGGACATATTAAAGACAGTACATCAGGGTGTAATTGATCCGAATTTAAATTTATTGTATCAGAAAGAGCAACATATTCCTGGTTCAATTCAGTACAATATTCGTAGGTATTTAGCCCATCCAGCCTGGGTTGATGAAGATACCGGAATGCTGGTGTATCATTTTAACGAAACAAAGCCCAAAGACAACTATTTAGAATTAAGGTATTGTACAACTGGAAATAGGTATTGTTCCGAAAAAAGCTGTTCTCAGTGTATAGAATTACCCACTTTAAATTGCGGAGGAAAGCAAAGAACTATTGATGTATTTACTTTTCATTTTACGGCTACTTTTTTACAACAATTTGTGCATAATGTAAAAGTAAGCAATCAAAAAGATGAGTTATTGGCGTTTAAACATCCCCATCCCTTTACCAAAATTTTTCCTGTAAGTGTTAAGAAAAGAAATGCACTTGATACATTATTAAATCATAGCTATTCCGGATCACTAGAAAATATTTTTGTAAATGCCAAAGTACATGAATTACTCATCTATAGTTTAGAGTGTTTAATTGATGAAAAAGAAGAAGGCTTTACTTGCAAATTTCTTGCAGATGAAAGTGGCAGAGAACGCATTTATCAAGCACGTGAAATTTTATTAAAACATATTGGTGATCCAATTACTATTAAAGAATTGAGTAGAAAAGTAGCCATGAATGAGTGCTACTTAAAGAAGGGATTCAAAGAAGTTTTTGGCACAACCATTTTCGATTTTTATCAGCAACAAAGAATGGAACACGCAAAATATTTGTTGTATGAAAAAAGTTTAAGTGTTACTGATGTGTCTGCGCTATTAGGTTATTCTTCTATTTCCCATTTTTCCGCTGCCTTTAAAAAGCATACTGGTCTTAAGCCTTGCGAGTTATTGAAATAATTAAAACTTAGCTTTATTGTGTATTAAAGTCCCTTGAAGCCTTTAATAATTAAAGCTTGATCAATCTTTGCTGGTGTAGAAGGACTATATATTCGTTGCTCTAATAAGCCTATTCCTTTTGCATATGAAACATCAGCAACTAGTAAGGTTGTAAAGGTTGGATCTCCTGATATCAAAAACTGCATTTCTCTTTTTACCTTGATAATATCAGTCATTGGTATGCCTAAATAAATTGCTGTTTGATTAATATCTATAACAGTAAATTTTAACTTAGCTTGGCCGTAAATCATTGCACCGCTTTGTTGGCGTATTCCCACTCTTACTTCACCTGAATTCCAAGTAGCATCTTTTGCAACATTGTCCTTTAAATACACATACTCAATATTATTTACAACGGTATCATATATGTAGAAATAATCAAATTCTGGTGTTCCTAAACTATAATATTCGCCATTACTATTTCTTCCTGTAAAAGCAATCGTATCTGATGTTGGAGTTGTTTCGTACTTAAAATAAGTTTTACCTAAAAAGCTAAAATTAAAAGGAGAAATAGTTGTTCTAAAAGTATCTAAAGAACCGCCTCCTTGTGAACTAAACCCTGGTGTTAATCCATAGCGAATCCAACCATTGGGAGTGATTGGGCAATAATTAGTAGTATTAGATCCATTATTAGGACCGCCAACCGTTAAATTAAAACTACAATTACTTGTTCCAAAATAAAATTTAAAGTCTGTTGATCCAGTTGCAAATGGTCGTCCCTTACCCTTTAACTTAATTGTTTTTGCGCCAGTAGTTGTAACAAAACCAGAATCAATGAACCACATACCATTTGTAGTATCCGAATAAATTAAGTATTTGCCCAAACCAGTAAAATTGGTATTTACAAAAACAAAATTACTATCAGTTAAATCTATATTGTTAAAATAAATGCCTTTGATAATAGAATTCTTGCAATTTCCAGCACTATCATTTAAAGTACCCAATGCTATGCCGCTTGCACCACCCGTTTCTAGACTGATTTCTTTACTACAACTGCTAATGAAAAATGCAATTGCACAAAAAACAACAAAACGTTTTAATAAGAATTTCATTTATAACATAACTTAATTACACGAATATCAGATAATATTTATACCAATAATGCAGCTTGCAGAGATAAATTAGCCGATTTAGATAATTGACTAATATTTTGAAGAGTAATAGTTGCAATTTCACTTAAAGCCTCTTCCGTAAAAAATGCCTGATGTGCTGTTATCAGTACATTTGGGAAGCTCATTAATCTTTGAATCATATCATCTTGGATAATATCAGTTGATAAATCCCTGAAAAATATTTTTTCTTCCTGTTCATAAACATCAATTCCTAATGCACCAATTTGTTCAGTTTTTAATGCCATAATCACCGCTTTTGTATCAATCAAACCGCCCCTACTTGTATTTATTAATACCGCACCCTTTTTTATCATTCCAAATGTAGATGCATTCATTAGGTGTTTTGTTTGTTCGTTAAGTGGACAATGCAATGAAATAATATCTGCTTTTAAAACCTCCATCAATGGATGATATTCTACTCCAATTGCTTCCATATCTTTATTAGCAATCAGGTCGAAAGCCAATACCTTACAACCAAAGCCTAGCATTATTTTACAAAAAGACTTGCCAATATTACCAGTTCCAATAACACCAACTGTTTTTCCATGTAGGTTATAACCCAATAATCCATTCAATGAAAAATTCTGTTCTCTTACTCTATTATAGGCCTTATGCGTTTTTCTATTTAAGGTAAGTATCATTGCTACGGCATGCTCTGCAACTGCTTCAGGCGAATAAGCAGGAACTCTGCAAACCCCTATTCCATTTGATTTTGCGGCTTCCAAATCAACATTATTAAAGCCAGCGCATCTCAAAGCAATTATCTTGATTGATTTTGCAGCTAGTTTTTTAATTACTTCAGCGTTAACTTTATCGTTTACAAACACACAAATGGCATTTGCACCATTGGCTAATTCAACAGAGTTAATATCTAAAGCCGATTCTACAAATATCAACTCAAATTGATCTTCATTAAAACGGGTAAAAAACTCTTTATCGTAAGGCTGAGCAGAAAAGAAAACAATCTTCATTGCCTAAATATACCCCTACTTTGAGTTAGATCCGTACCTTCGCAACTATTTTTTAACCAATGAGCCTAAAGGTGGGCCAATAAATAGTATGAGTGTGAAGTATGCTGAGTTTTCGGGATTAAATCTTCCGAGTATTGAACAGGAAATTTTGGCTAAGTGGTCTGCTAATAACGCTTTTGAAAAAAGTATTTCATTAAGGGAAGGGAAAAAGCCTTTTGTTTTCTATGAAGGTCCGCCTAGTGCCAATGGAATGCCTGGTATTCACCATGTTATTTCTAGAACATTAAAGGATATGGTTTGCCGATATAAAACCATGCAAGGATTTCAGGTAAAAAGAAAAGGTGGATGGGATACGCATGGTTTACCAATTGAATTAGGTGTAGAAAAAGAATTAGGAATAACTAAAGAAGATATTGGAAAAAAAATATCTGTTGAAGACTATAATATAAAATGTAGAGAAGCGGTATTACGCTATAAAAAAGAGTGGGATGATATTACAACTAAAATGGGTTATTGGGTAGATTTAAATAACCCATATGTTACTTTTGAAAATAATTATATAGAAACACTTTGGTGGATTTTAAGTGAGCTTTATAAAAAAGGATTCTTGTATGAAAGTGTAAGTATTCAACCATATTCACCTGCTGCAGGAACAGGATTAAGTTCACACGAATTAAACCAGCCTGGAACGTATAAAGATGTAAAAGATATTTCTGCTGTTGCTATGTTTAAGGCAATTAAGAATTATAAAAGTCAGTTTCTTTTTGATGCTGGGAATGGTGAAATATTTTTCATGGCATGGACTACAACACCATGGACATTACCGTCTAACTTAGGACTAACTGTTGGTCCAAATATTGATTACTTTCTTGTAAAAACTGTAAATCCATATACGCATAATTTCTGCAACGTTATTTTAGCTAAAGACTTATTTAAAAATTATTTTACTATTCCTACTTCAGATAAATCTTTAATTGGTTTAAATGGCTTAAGTAGTTTTTCGCCAGAAGTTATAAATGACGTAGATATAGTTGAGATATTGGTTAATAAATCTAATTCCAGAGATGATTCTGAAAATGAAAAACTAAAAAAGTATATTGGTGTTGGTGCTTCAAAAATTGGTTATTGGAAAATATTGACTGAATTCAAAGGCTCACAAATAGAAGGATGCGAGTATGAGCAATTGTTGCCTTATGAAGCCAACTCGCTAAAAGCAATTCAAGAAATTACTCTAGATGCAAAACCTTTCCAAATTATTACGGGTGATTTTGTAACCACAGAAGATGGTACAGGTATTGTACATACAGCACCTGCTTTTGGAGCAGATGATTATAGAGTAGGAAAAAAATTCAACATTGGTATTTTAACAATGGTTGATAGAGAAGGAAAATTTGTTGATGGATTAGGAGAATTTAGTAATCGCTTTGTAAAAAATTATAAAGATGATGCAGCATATATTGATGTTAATATTGATATCTGTGTAAAATTAAAAAAAGAAAACAGGGCTTTTAAAGTAGAAAAATACGAGCACAGTTATCCTCATTGTTGGAGAACCGATAAGCCTATTTTATATTATCCTTTAGATGCTTGGTTTATTAAAACAACTGCCGTAAAAGATCGGATGGTTGAATTAAATAAAACCATTAATTGGAAGCCAAAATCAACAGGAGTAGGAAGATTCGGTAATTGGTTAGAGAATTTGGTAGATTGGAATTTGAGCAGGAGTAGGTATTGGGGAACGCCGCTTCCTATTTGGAAAACCGAGGATGGAGATGAAGCAATTTGTATTGGTTCAATTGCCGAATTAAATGAAGGAATAAAAAAGGCGAATACTATTTTAGGAGAAGGAGTTAATAAAAATTATCTGCACGAAGGAATTCTTGATTTACACAAGCCTTATGTAGATGATATTGTCCTGGTTAGCAATTCAGGCAAGCCCATGAAACGGGTTCCAGATTTAATTGATGTATGGTTTGATAGTGGTGCAATGCCCTATGCTCAATGGCATTATCCGTTTGAAAATAAAGAATTGATTGATAAAGGGGAAGCATTTCCAGCAGATTTTATTGCGGAAGGTGTTGATCAAACCAGGGGTTGGTTTTATACTTTGCATGCACTAGCAGTGATGTTATTTGATAGTGTTGCTTATAAAGCAGTGGTGAGTAATGGACTAGTATTAGATAAGAACGGCAATAAGATGAGTAAGCGTTTGGGGAATGTTGTGAACCCATTTGAAACCATTGAAAAATACGGAGCTGATGCCACTAGATGGTATTTAATAACAAACGCTTCACCTTGGGATAATTTAAAATTTGATTTGTCGGGAATTCAAGAAGTTCAACGTAAATTTTTTGGAACCTTGTACAATACCTATCAGTTTTTTACATTGTATGCGAATGTTGATGGATTTGCATTTAAGGAAGCTTATATACCGCTCAATGAAAGACCTGAAATCGATCGTTGGATTCTATCTTCACTCAATACTTTGGTGAAAAAAGTAACCGATAGTATGGATGATTTTGAACCAACAATGGCTGGCCGTGCAATTGAAGAATTTGTAGATGCTCAATTGAGTAACTGGTATGTACGATTATGTAGAAGAAGGTTTTGGAAAGGAGAATATGAGACAGATAAAATTAGCGCATACCAAACATTATATGAATGTTTAGAAACTGTTGTGCGATTGGTTGCGCCAATCTCTCCATTTTTTAGTGATGCTGTTTTTGCCAATTTAAATGCAGTTTCAAAACGTTATGATGCAACCTCAGTTCATCATATTGATTTTCCTGTTTATAAAAAAGAGGTTATTGATCCTTTTCTAGAAGATAGAATGTTGTTGGCTCAAGAAACTTGTTCATTGGTTTTATCATTACGAAAAAAGGTTAATATTAAAGTAAGGCAACCTTTACAAAGAATAATGATTCCTGTAATGAATGCACAAATGAAAGTGCAACTAGAAAAGATGGAGGAGTTGATTAAAGCAGAGGTAAACGTTAAGGAAATAGAATATATCACTGAAACTGCTGGTGTAATTAACAAGAAAGTGAAGGCCAATTTTAAAACCCTTGGGGCAAAATTAGGTGCATCAATGAAAGAAGCTGCAGCTATTATACTTTCTTTTGATCAAGCCCAAATCGGTCAAATTGAACAAAACGGTCAATTTACCCTTGAATTATCATCTGGGAGTTATTTAATTGACCTCACCGACGTAGAAATAGTTGCAGAAGACATACCAGGATGGAGTGTTGCTAGTAAGGGAGCTTTAACAGTTGCATTAGATATTACCCTTTCTGAAGCTTTAAAACAGGAAGGAGAAGCAAGGGAGTTTGTAAACCGCATACAAAATATTAGAAAAGAGAGCGGATATGAGCTTACAGACCGTATATTCGTGAGCGTTCAGGAGAACTCAGCAATACAAATTTCAATTATTAAATATAACGATTATATTTGCCGCGAAATTCTGGCTGACAAAATTGACTGGGTGCCTCAAATTATCGATGGCATTTCAATAGAAGTCAATGAAATCAAGCTTAATGTGTTAGTAAACAAAAAAGGATAAACCTTATGGCTACAAAGAAACCAGCTCCTAAATCTGCACCTATAAAGTCAGTAAAGGCGGCTCCGGCAAAAAAAGCAGTTAGTAAACCAGCTCCAAAAGCTGCGAGTAAACCAGCTCCAAAGGCTGTTCCTGCAAAACCAACAGCAAAACCTGTTGCTAAAGTAGTAGCTAAAGCTCCTGCTAAATCAATTCCTAAGACGCCTCCAGCAAAAGCTCCAGCTAAACCAGCCCCAAAGGCAGTTCCAGCAAAAGCACCTGTGAAGGTTGCTCCAAAGGCAATAGTAGTTGCAAAACCTGTAGCCAAACCAATAGCAAAACCTGTAGCCAAACCAATAGCAAAACCTGTAGCCAAACCAATAGCAAAACCTGTAGCCAAACCAATAGCAAAAGCTCCAGTTAAACCTGTTGCAAAGCCAGTTCCAGTAAAGCCAGTTCCAGTAAAGTCAGTTCCTGCAAAACCTGCTGCAAAACCTGCTGCAAAACCTGCTGCAAAAGCATTACCAGTAAAACCAATTGCCCCAGCTCCAGTAGCAAAGCCAACGCCGCCTCCGGCCTCAGCTAAGCCAGTAGTAAAAGCACCACCAACCCCACCAGTGAAACCAGTGAAGAAAGTACATGGTCCTATTAAGGACGTTAAAGTGCCTAAAATAAATACCAAAACAAGTAAACCATATAACCCAGGCTATACTCCACTAGAAAAAAGAGTAGAAGTACAAAAACCACAAGGTCCATTGGTAAAATACAATGATACTGATTTGGCTGAATTCCGAGATTTGATCTCAAAGAAACTTGAAGCTGCTAAGAAAGAATTAACCTACTTACAAGGGTTAATAACTCGTAAGGATGAAATGGGTGGCGATAATGACGATGCTCGTTATATGACCATGGAAGATGGCACGATGAGTATGGAAAAAGAACAGCTCAGCCAAATGGCCAGTCGCCAAATTTCTTATATCGATCATTTGGAGAAAGCAATTAACCGCATAGATAATAAAACCTATGGTATTTGCAGAGTTACTGGAAAATTAATCGACAAAGCTCGTTTACGTGCGGTGCCTCATGCTACATTAAGCTTAGAAGCTAAATTAGGATTAGTAAAACCGATGGAATAAATTTTCTTAAAGTATATAAGTTTAAAAGTTTATAAGGTTTATAACAGTAATGTTATGAACCTTTTTTTCGCCCAACTTTATAAACCCTATATACTTTATAAACCGTTACTTCACTTCCTGCATGTCAACTAATTTCTTATAAATACCTCCGTGCAATAACAAACTATCGTGCGTGCCTCTTTCGGCAATTTCTCCTTTATGCAAAACTATTATTTCATCGGCATGTCTGATAGTTGATAAGCGATGAGCAATTACAATAGAGGTTCTATTTTGCATCATATTGTTAATTGCGTCCTGAACCAAACGCTCACTTTCGGTATCTAATGAAGAAGTAGCTTCATCTAAAATTAATACAGGTGGATTTTTTAATACTGCCCTTGCAATGGTTATTCTTTGCCGTTCTCCGCCACTTAATTTACTACCTCTGTCGCCAATATTAGTATCAAAACCATCTTCTTTTTTCCGAATAAAATCCAATGCATTGGCTACTTTGGCTGCTTGCTCAATCGATTCTAAAGTTGCATGTTCTATACCTAATGAAATATTATTAGCTATTGTATCATTAAATAATATTGGTTCTTGTGTTACAATGCCCATTAAATTACGAACACTGTTTAATGAAAGATTTTTGATATTTATTCCATCTATTGAAATTTCACCTTCACTTACATCATGAAATCTTGGTACCAAATCTGCCAAACTACTTTTTCCTGCCCCAGAAGAACCAACCAGAGCAATGGTTTTACCCTTTTTTATGATAAGGTTAATATTTTTTAATATTGGAACATTATCATAAAAAAAGGAAACATTTTTAAATTCAATTTGATTTTCAAATTGATGAGTAATAGTTGCATTTGGTAAATCGGTAACAGTTAATGGAGCTTGTAAAATTTCTTCAATTCTAAGAATTGCAGCACTACCTCTTTGCGAATTATAAAATGCTGTTGATAATGATTTTGCAGGATTTATTATTTGGGTAAAAAAAAGAATATAAGTAATAAATCCAGTGGCATCTAATCCAGCTTCATTACCAAGAACTAATCTTCCGCCAAACCAAAGTATACAACATAATACTAAAACGCCCATGAACTCCGACATTGGTGAAGCAAGGTCTCTCCGAAAATTCATTTTATTACGGATATCATTCAAATTGTTATTGGTAGTAAAAAAACGATTGCCTAAAATACGCTCTGCATTAAATGCTTTAATTACCCTTAATCCACCTAAGGTTTCATCTAGTATCGACATTAAACTCCCTAACTGTTCGGCTGAAGCTGTAGATTGCTTTTTTAGTGATCTGCTCAGTCTGCCAATTATAAAACCTGTAAGCGGGAGTAGAACTAATAGAAACAAAGAAAGTAACGGGCTTATATAAATTAGCACACCAAGGATGATAAGAATATTTAATGGATCTCTTATTAAACCCTCTAAAGTGCTCATTACGCTCCATTCTATTTCATTGGCATCATTGCTCATTCTGCTAATGATATCTCCCTTTTTTTGTTCGGTAAAAAACCCAATTGGCAACTCCAATATTTTGGCATACAAATCGGAGCGAAGTTTCGTCATCACATAATTGCGCATTGGCGCTAAAACTCTATAAGATAAATAAGTGAATAGATTTTTAAAGAAAATCGAAAAAATGATCATAATACAAATGAACCCTAAAGCATAGATTTTGCCTTGTTCTTGTATAATACTACTTAAAAAGAATTTTAAATAGGATTCCACCCCATCTTTAGAGAGGCTAAATGAGGGATGGGTAGTTACGAGTTTTTCATTGGCAAATAACAATCCCAGAAATGGGGAAAGCATTGCTAATGAAATTAAGGAAAATACGATGGAAAGCAGGTTAAATACTATGTATAAAACTATATTTCTCTTTTGGTTTCGCAGGTAAAATAAAATCCGTTCAAATCGCTTCATATAGGAATAAATGGTAAAACACCCCAAAGTAACTAATTTTACACCCATTAAACACGAGAATATGGAAGAAGGTAAACGTCAACGTCAAATTGCAGGTGCACTGCAAGAACAATTTAACGATATTTTTAGAAGGCTCAATCTCTCAATGATAGATGGCGGTATGGTTTCTATATCGAGTATTAAAGTAACGCCCGACTTATTAGAAGCTAGGGTTTACCTAAGTTTATTTCAAGTAAAAGATCCTGCTTCGGTTATGAAAACAATTGAATCGAGGGCGTGGGAAATTAAAAAAGAGCTAGCAGACAATATGAAACATCAATTGCGAAGAATTCCTGTATTGCATTTTTATAATGATGATACTTTGGATTATGTATTTAAGATGGAAGAAATTCTAAAGAAGATAAATGAAGGGGAAGATAAGGAGTCGTAAAACCATAATCAACTTATGAATTTTCTTTTTGCCTGGCGCTATTTCCGTTCAAAAAAATCTACAAATGCAATTAATATTATTGCGTGGATTGCTGTTACTGCCATTGCAGTAGGTACAGCTGCGCTGATTATTATTTTAAGTGTATTTAATGGTTTTGAAGAATTGGTAAAAGGACTTTATGGTGATTTTTATGCCGCAATAAAAATTGTTCCTGCACAATCAAAAACATTTCATATTACTGCCGAGCAATTGCAAAAAATTAAAACAGTAAATTATGTTACTGCTTATAGTTTAATTGCAGAAGAAAAAGCGTTGTTGATGGGTAACTTTCAAACAATTGTAACCGTAAAAGGAGTGGAGCCAAATTATAATAAAATTAACAATATTGCCAAATATGTCAAACGCGGAAAATTTGATTTGGGTACTCAAGAGAATCCTGCAATAATAATGGGTGTGGGTATTGAAAACGCTGCTGGCATTGATATTGGACGTTCTTTAACTCCCACTATTTTATACGTGCCCAATAAAAATGCAAGTTCTTTTAATTCATCAGATGGATTAAATTCATACAACGTTACACCCACTGGTACTTTTGTTATTCAACAAGATTTCGATAATAAATATGTTATTACCAATTTAGCTTTTTTAAAGTATATGTTGAACATGTCTGATGATGAATTTAGTTCTATCGAATTGAATATTGCAAGCGATGAAAATGGAGTAAAAAAACAACTTCAAAATATACTTGGCTCAAATTATAAAATACTAACACGCTACGAACAGAACCAATCCTTTTACGTAATAATGCAAATAGAAAAGTGGGTGATTTATGGTATCCTTTCTCTAATATTAGTTGTTGCTGCTTTTAATATGATTGGGGCATTAACTATGTTGGTATTAGAAAAACAAAAAGATATTGCCGTTTTAAAAGCACTAGGTGCAGATGAAAGCAGGATAAAAAATATTTTCTTACTAGAAGGGTTATTGCTTGCAATAATTGGAACCAGTATTGGGTTATTATTGGCAAGTACAATATGTTGGCTTCAATCAACCTATCATTTAATAAAGCTCGGAGGCTCAACATTTATTATCAATTATTATCCTGTAAAAACGGTTTATACAGATTATTTATTGGTAATTGCTACTGTAGGGATAATTGCATTTGGAGCAGCTTGGATTACCGCTCGTAAAACAAGTGCTCAAACTTTTTCTTTAAGAAGCTAATTAAACTAATAGTCTCCTAATGTTTCTTGTAATTGGCCTAATGCTTTAGCCAATTGTTCATCATTTGGTGCAATGCCATGCCATTCATGACTTCCTTCCATAAAATCTACGCCCTTGCCCATTTCAGTTGTCATTAAAATACAAATCGGTTTTCCTTGCCCCGTCATCGATTTGGCTTTGTCTAACATCTTCACAACATCGTCCATATCATTCCCCTTCATTTCAATAACTTCCCAGTTAAATGCTAGGAATTTATCTTTTAGCGAATTTAAATTAAGTACTTTATTGGTTGAGCCATCTATTTGCTGACCGTTAAAGTCGATAGTGGAAATTAAATTATCTACTTTATTGTGTGCTGCAAACATAATTGCTTCCCAATTTTGACCTTCTTGTAGTTCTCCATCGCCATGTAAAGAAAAAACGAGGTGGGGGTCGTTATTTAGCTTTTTAGAGAGAGCTGCTCCAATTGCAACACTCATTCCTTGGCCTAAAGAACCACTTGCAATTCTTACTCCCGGCAAATGTTCATGAGTAGTAGGATGCCCTTGTAAACGAGAATTTATTTTTCTGAAACTAGCCAATTCCTTTACATCAAAATAGCCAGATCTAGCTAAAACGGAGTAAAATACAGGCGAAATATGGCCGTTTGATAAGAAAAATAGGTCTTCATTCACTCCATCCATAGAAAAAGCAGTATGATGATGCATAATATGAAAGTACAAAGCTGTCATAAAATCTGTGCAGCCAAGAGAACCCCCTGGGTGACCACTTTGTACAGCATGAACCATTCTTACGATATCTCTACGAACTTGACTAGCGGTTTTTTTCAAATCATCAATACTTGCCATATAAAAGAGGTTAATGTAGTTTAAGCAACGAAGATAAATCCAATTGTATCATTATAAAAAGTAAATACTATAAAGTTGGTATTGTGTAGGCAAAAGTTGTTGAATAATATTGCATGTTGTTAGTTATAGAAATAAATAAGGTAATTTTATATACCAATCCTTGAAAAATAACGTTTAATACGAATCGTATGGAGAATATTTTATTGGGGGTTGTAATAGCTTTCGTAATTACATTTTACGCAATTCCTGTGATTATTCAGGTATCAAATATGAAAAAATTATTTGATTTACCTGGTGATTGTAAGATACACGCAACACCAGTTCCATCTTTGGGTGGGCTTGGTATTTTTGCTGGTTTTATTATGGGGCTATTACTAATGGTTGATTTATCTGATATTGCTGCTTCCTCTACTTTTCAATTTTATGTTACCTCATTTATGGTAGTGTTCTTTTTTGGAATAAAAGATGATATTTTGATTTTAACACCATTTAAGAAATTACTTGGGCAATTAGCAGTTGCAGGCATACTAATATTTAAGGCAAATCTGGTAATTAATAATATGCATGGGTTTTTAGGCATTGGTGAAATAAACAGTAGTATTAGTATTTGTCTATCTTTCTTTACAATTATTGTTGTAGTAAATGCATTTAACCTTATAGATGGAGTTGATGGATTAGCAGGGAGTATTGGTGTAATCACTTCTTCCTTTTTTGCATTTTTTGCACTAATGAGTGGCGAATTTTATTATGCCTTATTTGGTTTTAGTTTTGCTGCATCATTAGCAGCTTTTTTAATTTATAATTATTCTCCAGCTAGAATTTTTATGGGTGATACAGGTGCTATGTTAATTGGTGTTGTAAATGCTATCTTAGTAATTCAATTTATTAATACTGCAGAAAACTCAAGAATACTTCCTGTTTTAGCCTCTCCAGCAATGGGTTTCGGCGTTTTGATTATTCCTTTAATGGATACACTTAGGGTATTTTCTATCAGAATTATTCATGGTCAATCTCCATTTTCACCAGACCGAAACCATATTCATCATTTATTATTAGATAGAGGAATGAGTCATATGTCGGTTACTCTTACTTTGTCTTTAACAACAATAATTTTTGTTATTGGAACTTATTTTGCATTACCATTAGGAACCACTAAAGTAATTTTAATACAAAATATTCTCTTTTTTGCAAGTGTTTCCTATCTACGACACAGTAAATCTTCCAAAAAACAACTTCAAGTTATTAAAGGAAATATTGATTTGGATCCGGAGGACAATATTTTTAGAAAAGGCATTAATAGTTTTAGAGCATATAAATCGATAGATGCAAAAGTTGCCGATAAGGATATATGAAATGATTCATTATTTTTGCAGCAATATAAAAAGGCAATATGACTGAAGATTTAGATTTGATTTTGGCGGATACTACAGAAACGATGCAGAAAGGGATTTTGCATTTAGAAGCAGAATTGGTAAAAATAAGAGCAGGAAAAGCTAGTCCGAGTATGCTCGACGGGTTAAATGTTGATTATTATGGAAACCCTACTCCAATTAATCAGGTAGCTAATGTACAGGTATTGGATGTTAGAACAATTAGTATTCAACCATGGGAAAAAAACATGTTGGCTGCAATTGAAAAATCAATTATGGCGGCTAATATTGGAATTACACCTCAAAATGATGGTAGTCAAATTAGGTTATTTATGCCTCCATTAACAGAAGAAAGAAGAAAGCAATTGGTTAAAAAAGCTAGTGGAGAAGGAGAACAAGCAAAAGTAGCTATCAGAAATATTAGAAGAGATGCGATAGAAAGTATAAAAAAGTTACAAAAAGATGGATTGAGTGAAGACGCTTCAAAAGATGCAGAAAAAAACATTCAAGATGTTACCGATAAATTTATTTTATTAGTAGAGAAACATCTTGATGCAAAAGAAAAAGAAGTAATGGCAATTTAATTATTTCTTATTGGCAAGATAAACGCCTACCAGAATTACTGATAAGCAAATAACTTGCTGAAAATTTACATGTTCACCACCCCAAATGCCCCATGCTAATGCAACAAAGGGAATTCCGTAGGTAACCATAGATGCAAATAACGCACTTGCCCTTTTTACCAACATATAAAAAAGGACGGAGGCAATTGCTGTTCCAAATATCCCCAATACTACTGAAGCAAGAGTTGATTTTAAATAGGCATCATTACCTAATGGGAGTAAAAAATATCCAGTAAAAAATAGTATTAAAAAGCAGGGGATTATTAAAAATACAAAAGCCATGGAAGCAATTTCTAAAGAGCCAATTCCAGTCATATATCTTCCTACCATATTTACATTGATACCATAAAAGAGTGTAGCCAATAGCACAAGAAATGCGTAACTAAAATAAGCTAAACTAATATTTGCACCAGAAGCTACTAAAAAGCATAACCCAATAAACCCAATTAATATGCCGATTAATTGCAGCATTTTTACTTTTAATTGAAAAAATGCAACACCGCTGATAATTACAAAAAGTGGAGTTAATGCATTAAGAATTCCAGCGAGTGAACTATCTATTTTAGTTTCTGCAATACAAAAAAGATATGCAGGAAAAAAACTTCCTAATAATCCGGATAAAATAACCAACATTCTTCTATTTGCTGGAATATGCTTAAATGATTTAATTGCAAAAGGGAGCAATACAATTCCAGCACTCAATATGCGTAAAGATGCAACCTGATAAGGACTTAATACGTTCATTCCACCTTTCATTAAAATGAAAGAACTTCCCCAAATAACACAAAGAATAATAAAAATAAACCAATTTACTAGCTTTTGACCCACAGAATAATTTTAATCAAAGATGCATTTTTTATTCTTCATTATTAGCGATAAAATAAAATCTGTATTTTCATAATTCATTTAAACATTTTTATATGAGCATGTTAAAAGAATTCAAAGAATTTGCAGTTAGAGGTAATTTAATAGATACAGCGGTTGCATTTGTAATGGGTGCTTCATTTGGTAAAATTGTTTCCTCTTTTGTTGATGGAATTGTAATGCCGTTAGTTGGAATGCTAACAGGTGGTGTAGATTTTAATGACAAAAAGTTTGTATTAAAAGATGCGATTGACGCAGTAAATGATGGAGCAGGAAAAATAATAACTCCTGCAATTGTAGAAGTTTCTATAAAATATGGCAGTTTTATTGCCAATTTATTAGATTTTGTGATAATAGCATTTGCTGTTTTTATGGTAATTAAAGGTATTAATAAAATGAAAAAGGAAGAACCAGCTCTAGTAGCAGAAGCTCCAGTTGTTTCAAGTACTGATGCTTTATTAATAGAGATCAGAGATTCTTTAAAGAAGTAGTAGGGCTTAAGTGGATAACTATTTAGCAAAACAGGCATTTTTAATGCCTGTTTCTGTTTCTTTGTATTAATCAATCAGACAAATAGTGAGTGCAGTTAATTATCAGATTAAGTTAGATCAGTTTGAAGGACCTTTCGATCTCCTCCTTTTTTTTATAGAGAGAGATGAGTTGGATATATACAATATTCCAATAACCAAAATCATCAATGATTTTTTAGACTTTATACATAGTTCAGAAAAACTCAATATTGAGTTGAGTAGCGAGTTTATTTTATTTATATCAACCCTAATGCGCATTAAGGCTCGATTATTATTGCCTCGCAAAGAAATTGATGCATCTGGTAATGAAGTTGACCCTCGTCAGGAATTAATAGATAAAATCCTCGAATACAAGCGCTTCAAAGAAGCAGCTACTCAAATGGCTGAAATGGAAGCCATGCGCATGCTAATGGTAAAGCGTGGTAACCTCCAAAAAGAAATTGCGGTAATTGGTGAAGAAGCATCTGAAGGAACAGAAATTCAAAATATTACTTTATTCAAGCTGATGAAAGCTTTTGAAAAAGTAATGCAAAGAGTGCATGATCGACAAAATAGACCTGTACATACTGTTGTAAAGTATAACTACACAATGGAAGGTACAAGAGATTATATGTTGGACTTTGTGGGGAGAGAAAAAACGGTGGCCTTCGAAAAAATATTCGAAAATTGTAAAGACCGTATTCAAGCAATTTTCTATTTCTTATCTATTCTCGAATTATCTCAACAGAGGTTCATGAAATTATTGGTGGGACAAGGAATGAATAATTTTATTTTAGAGTGGAATGAAAATAGGGAAGCTGATATAGCCGATGAAGGTATCGCTGGTTCATCACCCACAGAAGAATAGGCTTATTATTTACCTATTGCATCATAGTAGAACTCACTTTCACGGTATCTTTCATCATCTCTTTTGCAGCATCTGCAATACCTTGAGCATCATAAGCACATTCTCTTTGTAATTCCTTTGGCGTTCCATGTTCTACTAACCTATCAGGAATACCCAATATCTTTATTGCTGCAGCATAATTATGTTGATTCATAAACTCAAGAACTGCAGAGCCAAATCCCCCAACAACAGTACCATCTTCAACAGTTATAATTTTATTATACTTGCTAAACACTTCATGCAATAAATCTTCATCAATTGGTTTTACAAATCGTAAATCATAATGAGCTGGATCAATTCCTTGAGTTCTTAACTCTCTAATTGCAGCCTGGGCAAAATTACCAGGGTGACCAAAACTTAAAATGGCTATTTCTTTTCCATCTTTTAATTTACGGCCTTTACCAATGGTAATTTCTTCAAAAGGTGTTTTCCATTCTGGCATTACACCTTCGCCTCTGGGGTATCTAATTACAAAAGGATAATTATTGGTATCTAATTGAGCGGTGTACATTAAGTTGCGCAATTCTTTTTCATTCATAGGCGCACTAACAACCATATGTGGTATACATCGCATATAAGGAATATCGTAACAACCATGATGTGTTGGTCCATCTTCTCCAACCAAACCTGCTCTATCCAAACAAAATACTACAGGTAGTTTTTGTATTGCAACATCATGCACTACTTGGTCGTATGCTCTTTGCATGAACGAAGAATATATATTACAAAATACCCTGAGCCCTTGAGTAGCCATACCTGCACTAACTGTAACTGCATGCTGCTCGCAAATACCCACATCAAATGCACGATGCGGCATTTTTTCCATCATGAATTTTAAAGAAGAACCACTTGGCATTGCAGGGGTAACGCCCATTATTTTTTCGTTCATCTCTGCTAGCTCAATCATGGTATGCCCAAATACATCTTGGTATTTAGGAGCTTGAGGAGCATCTATTTTTTTCTTATAAATTTCTCCTGTTACTTTATCAAATAAACCGGGTGCATGCCATTTAGTTTGGTCTTTCTCTGCTAATGCATATCCTTTGCCTTTAACTGTTACAATATGTAATATTTTAGGACCGGGTATGTCTTTTAAATCTTTTAAAAGATCTACCAAATTAGAAATATTATGACCGTCAATCGGTCCGAAATAACGCAGTTTTAAAGCCTCGAATAAATTGCTACTTTTGCTTACCACACCTTTTAAACTGGCTTCTAATTTACTAGCCATTTCTCTGGAGAAGTTTTTTCCAATTGGCAGTTTGCCCATCATATTCCATACTTCATCTCGAACCTTATTGTAAGTTGGAGAAGTACTGATATCAGTTAAGTATTCTTTTAATGCACCAACATTAGGATCGATGCTCATACAATTGTCATTCAAAATAATCAACACATCACTATCAGCAACGCCAGCATGGTTCATAGCTTCAAAAGCCATACCAGCCGTCATTGATCCATCTCCAATAACTGCAACTGATTTTCTATTTTCTCCACGGTATTTAGCAGCCATAGCCATTCCTAATGCTGCCGAAATAGATGTAGATGAATGGCCAACACCAAAAGTGTCGTATTCACTTTCGGATCTTTTAGGAAAACCACTTAACCCATTGTATTTTCTATTTGTCGCAAAATTATCTCTTCTACCAGTTAAAATTTTATGACCATAAGCTTGGTGACCAACATCCCACACCAACTGATCATATGGAGTATTGTACACATAATGCAATGCAACACTTAATTCAACAACACCTAAGCTAGCTGCAAAATGACCACCTTGAACGCTTACAACATCAATAATATATTGGCGTAATTCATTACAAACTTGGTGTAGTTGGTCTTTTCCTAATTTTTTAAGATCAGCAGGGCTATCAATTTTTTGTAACAATGGTCCAGGTGTAAACTCCATGCAAGTCTCATTTAGTTTGTAAAAGTACGATTTTAGGGCTTAATTGCACTTAATCAACCATAGAACATCCTATATGACCGATGGTTCAACTAATAAAAACTATTTTTTTTACCAAATAGCCGTCAATTTTGCCATTAATCCTATTTGGCAGTGTGAGCAGCACAGCTTATTTTACTTTTGAACAACATGCGAAAACAAAAAAAAGAGGTATTGTATTGGTGGTGCCAACTTGGTGGGTGGATGTTATATGGACTTACGATGGTATTTTTCGCCTTTGTTTTTGATAGCAAAAGTAGCAGTATTTTTTACCCTAAGTTATTATTGATCATTATATCTGGTCTATTTTTTACCCATATTTTACGATTGCTTGTAAAATTTTTTGGCCTTCGTCCACCAGAACTCACTCAAAAATGGTGGATGTTAACTGTTGTCCTACTATTAATTCTGGTTTTATTTAACCTAACAAATAGTGCTTTAGCTGAATTGTTTCATTTATACAATCCACTTGTAAAAATATCAGTGGCCAAGCGCTTTTTGGTTAACCTAGTACTGGATTCGCCATTGATTTTGGTTTGGGTATCTATCTATTACTTATGGCATTATATTGAATTAGGCAATAAAAATGATATTCAAAAAATTAGGCTAGAGGGTTTGGTTAAAGAGCTAGAATTAAACACAATAAAGTCGCATATCAATCCACATTTTATTTTCAACGCTTTAAATAGTATAAGGGCATTGGTAGATGAAAATCCCGGGCGGGCTAGAACTGCAATAACTGAGTTGAGTAATATTTTGAGAAGCAGTATGCAAACCGAAAAGCAACAAACTGTTCCTTTTGAACAAGAATTGAATATTGTAAAAGATTATCTTGCGTTAGAATATATTAGGTTCGAAGATCGGTTGCAAATACAGTATGACATAGATGAAGACACATTAGATCAGCCAATACCACCAATGATGGTACAAACTTTAGTTGAGAATGCTATAAAGCATGGTATTAGTAAACTTAAAGATGGTGGAGTAGTAAAAATAATTTCAGATTTTAAAGATAATCACCACGAGATAATTGTTCAAAATACAGGCAGCTTGTCCGGTCAAGACAATGTAGAAGGTTTTGGTATAAGCAGCACTCGATACAGATTAAAATTATTGTTTGGTAAAAAAGCTAACTTTAGTATTGCTGATAATGGAAATAATATGGTTGAAGCAACTATAATAATGCCAGTTAATGGTTTAAATACTCCAATAAAATAACAACTATTTATATGGCTATAAAAGCAATTATTATTGATGATGAAAGACTTGCCCGTAACGAACTAAAAAAGTTGTTACAAGATCATAATGATATTGAAGTGATTGAAGAAGCTGCCAATGCAGATGACGGAATCGAAAAAATTGAAACGCTTAATCCGGATCTTATTTTTTTGGACATTCAAATGCCAGGTAAAACCGGATTTGATTTATTGGCTGAAGTTGAGAAAGCACCTAAAGTGATTTTTACTACTGCTTATGATGAATATGCTATTAAAGCATTTGAAGTAAATGCATTGGACTATTTATTAAAACCGATTGAGCCTAAACGCTTAGCTGATGCTATTCAAAAATTACAAGCTGAAATTTTTAAAGAAAATATTGGAACTTCTGGAACAAATAGAGGACCATTAACTGAGTTTGATCAGGTATTTGTAAAAGATGGAGAACGCTGCTGGTTTGTAAAGTTAGGGGAGATAAGGTTATTTGAAAGTGTTGGAAATTATGCTAAAGTATTTTTTGGTACTAACAAGCCTCTTATTCTAAAATCACTTAATGCTTTAGAAGAAAGATTGGATGATCGAATGTTTTTTCGTGCGAATAGAAAACATATTATCAATCTTCGTTGGATAGAAAAGATAGAACCCTATTTTAATGGCGGATTAATTTTGGATTTAAAGGGTGGAGAAAAAATTGAAGTCAGCCGTCGACAAACAGTTAAGTTTAAAGAGATGATGAGTCTTTAGGAATTAGAAATTAAGAATTATCAATTAAGTCTTATGAAAAAAATATTTTTTTTATTTACCCTGTTTTTTTGCGCAAGTGTATTAACTGCCCAAAACATAGATATAATAATTAATGCGGCGGAAGTAGAGAGAATAGAAAAGACATTGTCTGCTGATGATATGCAGGGAAGAAGAACTTTTACTCCTGGTATAGATAAAGCTGCAGCTTTTATAGCAGATGAGTTTAAGAAAGCAGGATTGCAAACTTTTAAGCAAGATGGAAATTTTTTGCAATCATTTAAAATGGTGAAAGCAAAATTCATAAGTGCAACCGGAATAATAAATGGATCATCTGTTGACACTAAAAATATCATTGCAGTTACTTGTAAGTCAGATTTGTTGATCAACGAAAAATCTGGTTATGAACTTGCATACATTACCAAAGGAGCAAATTTTAATATTGAAGTAAGAAAATACAGTTCATTACCTAAAAACACAATTGTATTAGTGGATACATCATTTTCCTCTACTTTTAGTAGATTGGTAATGTTAAAAACTGGATTATTTCAATCTAATAATTCAGTAATTTTTGTTTTATCCTCTCAGGTTCCAACAACTTATACTTTTCAAGCAAAACATGAAATTGAAGAGCAGCCTTTAAGCAACGTGGTTGGTATCATACCGGGGAAAACCCTTCCAAAAGAATATGTGATTTTTTCTGGTCACTACGATCATTTAGGAATAGATAGTAAAAAAGCGGTGAATAACGATTCTATTTTTAATGGTGCAAATGACGATGCTGCAGGAACTACAGCTGTAATGCTATTAGCAAAGTATTTTAGGGTGATGAATAATAATGCTCGTACATTAATTTTTGCAGCTTTTACTGCTGAAGAAATAGGTGGGTTTGGCGCTTCTTATTTTTCAAAACAATTTAATCCGGATGATGTAAAAGCAATGTTTAATATTGAGATGATTGGAACTGAAAGCAAATGGGGTACTAATAGTGCTTATATAACTGGGTTTGAAAAAACGGATATGGGTAAAATTTTACAACAAAATTTAGAAGGTACTGGATTTAATTTTTATGCTGATCCTTATCCAGATCAACAATTATTTTATCGTTCTGATAATGCAACATTGGCAAGATTAGGTGTTCCTGCTCATACAATATCTACTTCTAAAATGGAAAATCCTCCAAACAACGAACCCAATTATCACAAAGTTTCTGATGAAATTGGAACTCTTAATATTCCGAACATGACTCAGATTATCAAGTCAATTGCTTTAAGTGCTAAAGGAATAGTAAGTGGAAAGGAAACACCAACACGCGTGGATACAAGTAGTTTGCGCTAAATAAACATTACTTACTTTTTTTCTGCAGATAGGGTATACTATTGAATAAAACCAATTGAAACTGGGGCCTATTCCTGTTTTCAAAAAGTTGATACATTAACCCTGTCTCTACCCTGAGGTATTTATTAATTCCATAGCCAAGTGCAAGGTATACTCGATTGCGGTCGAATACAAGGCTATTCAAATTCAAAAATAATTCATTATACGCTGATGCATATAAAGTATTCTTTGTAATAATTTTATTATTAAATGGAATATTTAATGATAAAAAATACCTAAAACGAACCCTGAAATCGGTTGGCAAAAACCGTTCTTCTAATCGATATCTGTGCTGTATAAATATCTTTCCAAAATTTCGACGATTTATGAATTGCTGATAGATTCTGTTTTCTGTAAAACTTATTTTATTAATTGTTCCGTTAATGTATGGTTCACTTATTACATGGGCAAATCCCAATAAAATATTATTATTATTTTCTGTAAGATTATAACCAATTCCAGTTCTAAGCATCAATTGTTCTAAATCTCCAGCTAAATTGTAATTGCGGTATTGAACTTCATTCCACCAACTCCATTTTTTATTGATAGGCTGGTTGCCATAGTAAATAAACCAATTGCCAAATTCGCTTTTTTGTGAATATGTTTTATAATAGCTTAAGCATAGAAAGGCAAAATAAAAAAGATAAATTAATCGATTATTTTTTTTCAATTTCATTTTTTTGTCGCTTAACAAATTTAACTACTTCATACCAAATAACTGAAATAAAGCCTATTCCTATACAGATGAGTAATTCAGTTAATTTTAATGGTGCAAACTTAAAAAAACCTGCCAAAACTGGCACATACAACAATAATCCTGTAACTAAAATGGTGATGAGTATGATCAATCCAACTAGGTTGTTTTTGTATTGTATGGTTGTTAAAATGGAGTAATAAAAAGAACGGTTTACAAGCGTTAAAAAAATGTCTGCTGCAATTGATACGCCTTCTTCAATCATTAAACAATCACCAATAACAAGGTCTTCTGTTTTAATTTCTTCGAGTATTCCATTGCGAATTACTTTGCAATTGGGTTGTATAAATATTTGTAATTTCTCTAATGCATTTTTACTTTTTGCATCTTGGTATAATGAAATTGTAGCTAATAAAATAATGGCTGCTGCTAAAAATAGTCCATCGCCAATATCGCCAAAAATAAAATAGATAATCGAAGCAACTAATAAGAGCGATACCATTGGCAATTTTGCTAAACTCTTTATGGCGTCAAGAAAACTATTTTCTTTTTTATATTTTAATATATTGGTTCCAAATAAGGTTTTAGATTGTATTACCTCTTCATTGGTAAGCCCTTTAATATTAAAATTCTGAATGGCCATTTAGTCCCCAAAAATTGGTAATTAATTATTTCAAGAAATTAATGCTTTATCCATTAAACGCTAACAAACTTTTTTAACTTTTGCAGCATTACGAATCATTGTTTTTAATACTGCTATATCAATGTCGGCTATTTTTTTAATATGTATACAACCCTTACCTGCTTTGTGTTTTCCTAATTTATTTAATAGCTCTTCTCTGTTTTCTATGTTTAAATAGATATACAAAACAATGGAAGTTGATCTTGGTGAAAATGCTACAATAGGCATATCTCCTTCACGGCCGCTCTCATATACATAATGGTATGTACCAAACCCAATAATAGATGCTCCCCAAAGTTTGGCTTCAAATCCAGTTAGTTTATTCATTATATCAATAATTTCAAAACTATCTTTCTTCTGTGTTTCATCTTTTAAAGCATTGATATAACCCTTAACACTTTTGATTGTTTCTGTTGTTTTATTAGTTACCATGGCACTATAAATTTATCATTTTTAAGGCTCTTAGGAAAATTGTATTTGCAATAAGAAAACAATAATTCCTGCGACAAAGCCGATTAGTGCTAACCAGCCAATTTTCTTGAGGTACCACATAAAATTAATTTGTTCTATACCCATTACTGCAACACCAGCAGCAGAGCCAATTATTACAGCACTTCCCCCTGTGCCGGTTGTTAAAGCAAGGAATTCCCAAAAACGATGGTCTGTAGGATAAGTGGCTAAATCATACATTCCTTGAGAAGCAGCAACTAAAGGCACATTATCTACTATTGCCGATAATAAACCTAAGGCAATTCCAATCTTTATATCATTTTTAAAAGTAGCACTTAAAAATGTAGCAAGCTCTTTAAGTAAACCTAAAGATTGTATTGCGGACACGGCTAATAAAATTCCTAAAAAAAACAAAATGCTAGGAGTATCTACTCTTTGTAATGCTCTTGCCACCGTATATCTTTCTGCAATTTCCCGTTCCTTACTTTTATGAATAATGGTAGTGATAATCCACATAAAGCCTAATGCCAGTAACATTCCCATAAAAGGAGGTAAATGTGTTAGGGTTTTAAAAATTGGGACAAAAATCAATAAACCTAAACCTGCAAATAAAACAATTTTTCCTTCTTGTTTCTCTCTAATTGTACAAACTGATGCTGGGATTTCTGCAACTTTTTTCCCTTTAAATTTATAAGATACAATTAGGGCAGGAATAAAACATACAGCAAGGCTAGGCAAAAATAGTTGCTTCATTATGTTGAGAGCAGTTATTTGTCCCCCTATCCAAAGCATGGTTGTAGTTACATCTCCTAATGGCGACCATGCTCCTCCTGCATTAGCAGCAATTACTATCATTCCTGCAAACCAAAGTCGATCTTCTTTTACTTTGAGAATTCTTATACACAATGAAGTCATTACTATTGCAGTAGTTAAATTATCTAGTAATGCCGAAAGGAAAAAGGTAATGCTAATAATGATTAACAATAATGAGGGTTTACTAGTAGTCTTTATTTTTTGGGTAATAATGTCAAATCCATTGTGCGAATCAATTAGTTCAACAATGGTCATTGCGCCTAGTAAAAAGAATAAAATAGATGCTATTTCTCCTAAATGTTCTAATAATTCTTCATTTACTTTATCTATTGAGTTGCTTTGAAGTATGTATAAAGTCCAACAGAGTACTCCAGTAATTAATGCAGATGCTGCTTTATTCAGTTTTAAAGAATGCTCAAAAGCAATGGCAGTATATCCTGCAATAAAAACAAAAATTATAATTGCTGTAAACATTTTAGCAAACTTGATTGATTACTTCAAATATAAGTTAAAGGATACTATTTTTGCTTTAAAGCTTAATTGCTGATTGTAGTTTTGAATAATAACTAATAATATGACTTCTAAATTTCTAATTAAAAATGTAACCATTGTTAATGAGGATCAATCTCTTGTAAACGACATTCTTTTTTACGACAACTTTATTAAAAGAATCGGTACTATAAAAGTTGAACCCGATTTTAATGTTATTGATGGAACAGGCAAATATTTATTCCCTGGAATAATAGACGGACAAGTGCATTTTCGTGATCCAGGACTTACACACAAAGGAGACCTATATTCTGAAAGTAGAGCAGCAATAGCAGGAGGTGTAACTTCTTTTATAGACATGCCCAATACTGTTCCAAACGTTCTGACTGTAAAAGACCTTGCCGACAAATATGAACTTGCCTCCAAAAAATCATTAGCGAATTATTCCTTTTTTTTAGGCGTAAATAGCGACAATATTGACGAAATAATTAATACTGATACTTCAAAATTGATAGGAGTATCAGACGATGGATTGTATTTTACTAAAAAAGGGAATTTGCTAGCAGACAATCCTGCAACAATGGAAAAGCTTTTTGCGAATTGCAAATCAATTATTGCCATTCATTCTGAAAAAGAACAGATAGTGGAAGAAAATGAAACTATTTACAGAGAAAAATATGGAGAGAATGTGCCGATTGAGTTTCATCCATTAATAAGAAGCGAAAAGGCTTGCTTTGAAGCAACAAAACATGCAATTAGTTTGGCAAATAAGCATAATGCAAGATTGCACATTTTGCATTTAACAACAGAAGCAGAAACTCATTTATTCCGAAATGATATTCCGTTAAAAGATAAAAATATTACCACTGAAGTATCTATTCACCATCTTTGGTTTTCAGATAAAGATTATGAACATCTTGGTACTTTGATCAAATGGAATCCTGCAATTAAAACAGAAAAAGATAAGCAAGGTCTTTTGCAAGCATTATTAAACAATCAAATTGATATTGTAACTACAGACCATGCTCCACATACTTTGGAAGAAAAGCAAAAGCCCTATTTTCAATCAATGTCGGGCGCGCCAATGGTGCAGCATTCCTTAAATTGTATGTTGGAATTTTATAAAAATGGACTCATTTCTTTGGAAAAAATTGTTGAAAAAATGTGCCATAATCCTGCAATATTATATCGTATTAAAAAAAGAGGATTTATTAGAGAAGGATTTTATGCTGATTTAACTTTGGTAGACTTAAACTCTACGTGGACAGTTGCCAAAGACAATATCCTATATAAATGCGGTTGGTCGCCTTTAGAAGGAACAACTTTTCAAACCAAAGTAATTGGCACATTTGTAAATGGTAATTTTGTTTACAATAATGGTCAATTTAATGATACGATAAAAGGACAGGCGTTAACGATTCAAAACAAGTAGAAAGTAATGTTATACTATGTTTCAAGATAGAAAATTAATCATTGCAACCAAGCACGAAAAAGAAAAAGTGATTGCTCCGCTTTTAGAGAAAGCGTTAGGTGTTTCATGCATTGTGCATGATCAATTTGACACAGATTTATTAGGCACTTTTACTGGTGAGATTGAAAGAGAACATGACCCAATTGCTACAGCAAGACAAAAATGTTTAATGGCAATGGAATTAACTAACTGCGATTTAGGTATAGCAAGTGAAGGCTCTTTCGGGCCACACCCATCAATGTTTTTTGTAAATGCTGATGATGAGATGTTGATTTTTATCGACAAGAAAAATAATATAGAAATTATTGTTCGAGAATTAAGTACAGAAACAAATTTTAATGGTAAAGAAATTAAAACGGAAGAAGAATTAATGGCATTTGCTGAATTGGTTAATTTTCCATCTCATGGTTTAATCCTTCGAAAAGCCAAAGAGCAAAATAGTGATATTATTAAAGGGATTAATTCTATCAACCAATTAAAAGAAGCGTTTAAAAAATTAAATGGTGAGTCTAATTCCGTTTATGTAGAAACTGATATGAGGGCAATGTATAATCCTTCTCGTATGAATGTAATTGAAGCAGCAACCAAAAAATTAGTGGATAAAATAAATTCATTATGTCCACAATGTAATATGCCAGGCTTTGGAATTACAGAGGTAAAAAAAGGATTAATATGCAGTTTATGTAGCGCTCCTACAAATTCAACCTTAAGCTATATCTATGTTTGTAAGCATTGTGAATTTTCGAAAGAAGAAATGTATCCAAATAAAAAAATAACAGAAGAGCCTATGTATTGCGACAATTGCAATCCATAATAATGTTTACTCAAAAATATTTTTAGACTGCTTTAACGATTGCTACAGAGTGCACTGCATCACTAATTTCTTTAATTAAGTTGATGTCTTTTTCAATTGCATTACCTACCACAATAACATCGGCCCCAGCTTTACAATTTAGGTATGCTTTTTCGGGATAAGTAATTCCACCGCCAACAATTAAAGGAACTTCAATATGCTGAGCAACTTTTTGAATCATTTGCTCAGTTATTGGTCTTTTGGCGCCACTTCCAGCATCCATATAAATTAATTTCATACCCAACATTTCCCCTGCCATTGCTGTACACATTGCTATCTCATTTTTATCTGCAGGAATAGGTGTTGCGTTGGAGATATAAGATACTGTGGTTGGGGCTCCACCATCAATCACCATATATCCAGTTGGCATAATTTCTAGTCCACTCTTCTTTACAAAAGGGGCACTAATAACATGCTGTCCTATTAATAATTCGGGGTTTCTACCAGATATTAATGAAAGGTATAAAAGCGCATCTGCAAAGGGGCTTACCTGTGATGGAGAACCCGGAAACAGTATAACAGGTATATTACAAGAAGCTTTTATCTGTTGTATACATTCGTCTAAATAGCTAGAAATTACCAAACTACCCCCTACAAAAAAATAATCCACTTTTGCCTCGGTTCCCAGTTGAACTAGCTGTTCAATAGCATTTTTATCTACCTTATCGGGATCAATTAACACTGCAAACGACTTATTACCAAGCTTTTTGCGATTTGTAAATTGATGATATATGGCTTGTTTCATTACTATTACTACCTCTAGTTGTTGCAAAAATGCAGAAAAGTTTTCGTTGTTTGGTCAAAAATGACTTTTTTAGCCTTATTTATTGGATAAATGAACTTGTTTAACCTTTTTTAGTAATAGAAAGTGCAAAAACCAACGTTTTATTTTATCCATATTTTTTTCTACACCTGTGTATAATCGAGCAAAATCAAGCAGGATTTGAGGTACGAATTTATCCACCTCCCTTATCCACAACCTGTGCATATTTACGGCATTGATTTATGCGAATGGAAAGATAGTTTCGTTAACCGTATTAACAATTTATTAATAAATGGGTGGAAATCTAAAAACAACGTTCTAAATCGCCACAACTATATGCCTAACCCACGCACTAACAAAGGGCTTCAATTCAGCCGCCGCTTTACCAAAGAGGAAGTAACCCCTTATGACATGTTCGAGTATGATTATCGCGATAGCATAATCAAAAACCCGAATGGAGAAAAAGTTTTTGAAATGAATAATGTAGAGGTTCCCAAACAGTGGAGCCAAATTGCTACAGATATTCTTGCTCAAAAATATTTTCGAAAAGCAGGTGTTCCACAAGCAGATGGTTCTCTAGGAAGAGAAACTAGTGTAAAGCAAGTGGCGCATCGCATGGCTCATTGCTGGCGTGTATGGGGCGAGCGATATGGCTATTTTGCAGCGGCAAAAGATGCACAAGTGTTTTATGATGAATTGGCGTACAGCATTCTTAATCAAGCTTGCGTGCCAAATTCTCCACAGTGGTTTAATACTGGTTTGCATGAAGTTTACGGCATTACAGGAAAACCTCAGGGGCACTATTATGTAGATCCTAAAGATAGTAAATTAAAAAAATCTACTAACGCATACGAGCGTCCACAACCTCATGCCTGCTTTATTCTTAGCGTAAGCGACGATTTAGTAAATGAAGGCGGAATTATGGATTTATGGACTAGAGAGGCACGTATTTTTAAGTACGGATCTGGTGTGGGAACCAACTTCTCTCAAGTTCGTGGTGGTGGCGAAAAATTAAGTGGTGGTGGTACTTCTAGCGGGTTAATGAGTTTTCTAAAAATAGGTGATCGTGCTGCAGGTGCAATTAAAAGCGGTGGCACTACACGAAGAGCAGCTAAAATGGTTTGCTTGGATTTAGATCATCCAGAAATAATGGAATTCATTAATTGGAAAGTGGGCGAAGAAAAGAAAGTAGCAGCATTAGTAGAAGCTGGTTATGATAATGGATATGAAGGAGAAGCTTATGCAACTGTATCCGGACAAAATTCTAATAACTCCGTTCGTATTCCGAATGAGTTTTTTAAAGTATTAGCAGATGGCGGTGATTGGGAACTAAAAGCAAGAACTGATGGTCGTGTAATGCAAAAAATTCCTGCTTCTAAAGTATGGGAACAAATTTCTTATGCTGCATGGCGTTGTGCCGATCCTGGTACTCAATATGATACTACTATAAATGAATGGCATACATGCCCCAAAGGTGGACGTATCAACGCTTCTAACCCTTGCTCTGAATACATGTTTTTAGATAATACAGCGTGTAATTTAGCATCAATCAACCTTCGTAAGTTTCACAACAACGATGATAATATTTTTGATGTTGAAGGTTTTGAGTACACTACTCGCTTATGGACTACTGTTCTTGAAGTATCGGTTTTAATGGCCCAATTTCCTTCAAAAGAAGTAGCACAATTATCATACGATTACAGAACATTAGGTCTTGGTTTTGCCAACCTTGGTTCTATGCTAATGGTTAGTGGTATTTCTTATGATAGTGAAGAAGCGCGTGGAATTGCTGGTGCTATATCTGCTATCATGACTGGTGTTGCCTATAAAACTTCAGCAGAAATGGCCTCTTTCTTAGGTGCTTTTGATAAGTACGAAGATAATAAGGAAGATATGCTTCGTGTTATGCGTAACCACCGAGCTGCTGCTTACGATGCACAAGATGCTTATGAAGGAATAGAAATTAAACCTCAAGGTATTAAAGCAAAATACTGTCCTGATTATATGTTAAAAGCAGCAATCCATGCTTGGGATGATGCGGTTCAATTAGGAGAAAAACATGGTTATCGTAACGCACAAACTACTGTAATTGCTCCAACAGGAACAATTGGACTAGTAATGGATTGCGATACAACTGGCGTTGAACCAGATTTTGCTTTAGTTAAATTTAAAAAATTAAGTGGTGGTGGATATTTTAAAATCATCAACCAATCTGTTCCACAAGCATTAAAAAATCTTGGTTACAATCAAAAAGATGCATTGGCTATTGAGCAGTATGCTGTTGGATCTGCGAGCTTCGAAAATGCTCCATTCATTAATAATGCAAGTCTTGCTGCAAAAGGATTTACTACTGCAGAAATAGAAAAATTAAATGGTGCTGCTCGTTCCGCATTTGAAATTGGATTCATCTTTAATCGTTTCACTTTAGGTGATGAGTGCATGCAACGTTTAGGATTTACTGAAGCTGAATATGTTGATTGGAATTTTGACTTGTTAGAAGCTATTGGATTTACAGAAGATCAAATTGATGCCGCTAACGATTATGTATGTGGAACAATGACTATTGAAGGCGCTCCTTTATTAAAAGAAGAACACCTGTCTGTTTTTGATTGCGCAAATAAATGTGGTAAAAAAGGAGAAAGATATATTCATGCTTATGGGCATATTCGGATGATGGCTGCTTGTCAACCTTTCCTTAGTGGTGCAATCTCTAAAACCATTAATCTGCCGCATGAAGCAACTGTTGAAGAAATTGCTGATTGTTATTTGATGAGTTGGCAATTAGGATTAAAAGCAAATGCTTTATATCGTGATGGATCTAAATTGAGTCAACCACTTAGTAATAAATCAGAGAAAAAGAAAAAAATAGGTGATACTGTTGAAGCTAGTGCAGAAACGGCTGAAGAAATTACATCCGAATCAAATATTGTTGACCTCAGCAAATTAACGGTTGATGAATTATTAGAAGAAGTGCAAAAGCGCATGACTGCTTCAACTGATACTAAATTAAAACGCCAACTTTCTGGTATTGTTGAGAAAAAATCTTTGCCTGCAAAACGTAGAGGATTTACACAGAAAGCAAAAATAGGAGGTCAGGTTATTTTCTTACGCACCGGTGAATATATGGATGGTACGCTAGGAGAAATATTTATTGATTTAGCAAAAGAAGGTTCAACTCTTCGCAGCTTTATGAACTGTTTCTCAATTGCAATATCAGTAGGATTACAGTATGGTGTACCATTAGAAGAATTTGTTGAAAAATTTATATTCACTAAGTTCGAACCATCTGGTATGGTAGATCATCCGAATATTAAAACAACTACTTCATTGGTAGACTTTATTTTCAGATCATTGGCTTATGAGTATTTGGGTAGAACAGATTTAGTGCATGTACTAGATAAACCCCAAGTTGAAAATACGGGGGAAGGAGATGGAGAATCTATTTTTATGGGTAAACCTGAACTGAGTAGTATTCGCGTTACGGCGCCTTCTGCAAATACCACTCCATCTGTTGCACCTCAATCACAAAAATTGCATCGTGCAACTGCTTTTAAAGGAGATGCTAGTATGGATGCTGTAACTGCAGCAGCAAAATCTATGCAAAGCGATTCACCTACTTGTAGCACTTGCGGACACTTAACTATAAGAAGCGGAACTTGTTATAAATGTTTGAACTGTGGCACTAGTATGGGTTGCAGTTAATTATCAAAATTTAGTCCTTGCCATTTGAAAGATAGCGTCCCGATTTATTAGGGACGTTTTTTTTAAGATAATTTGTTTTCTAATGCTTCTTGTACCAATTGATTGAGGGAAATACCATGTTGGGTAGAATAGGTAGATGCTTTTTGGTGTAATTCTTTTTTTATTCGAACATTAAATGACCCTTTGAGTGATTTAAGTATGGGTTTGTTCTGTGCATTACAAATAGCTTCATATTCAATAGCGGCTTCCTTAAAAGCTTTTTTAAGGGCAACAACACTATTGCCTTCAAATGAAATTAAATCAGTTATCCCTTCAATTTTTCCATAAAAAATTTCATCATCAGCACTAAAGTGAATGGAACTGATAAAATTTTTATAGGTTAAGAAATCTTTTTTCATATGCGTTTTTTTAAATTACAAAAGGCCTATTTTAGTTAATTCATCTATCAATTGAATTATTTGATAGCGTTTAAAAGTATTACTAGGATGTGGCCTATGCAAACTCCTTGTAAATAATATCTAAGTAAAATTATTATTTATTCCTTAAATTTATCTTCATTTAGAAAATGATTGTAATATGGGAGATCTTCAGATAAAAAAACAAGCTAAAAAGTATGATGCAGTAATTGTGGGATCGGGTGCTGGTGGCGGTATGGCTGCTTATACGCTGGCAAAAGCTGGTTTAAAAGTTTGCTTGTTAGAAGCAGGCGCTGATTATGACCCTGCCGTAAATTCTTCTCAGTTAAAAAACCCTTGGGAATCTCCCCGAAGAGGTGCAAGTACAAAGTATCGGCCCTTTGGCGATTTCGACGGCTGTTATTGGGGTTGGGAGATTGATGGAGAACCATATACCCAAGCACCAGGAAGTGAGAAATTTGAATGGTGGCGTGCCCGCATGATGGGTGGAAGAACCAATCATTGGGGAAGAATTTCTTTGCGCTTTGGTCCTAAAGACTTTAAAAGAAAAAGTATTGATGGGTTAGGCGACGACTGGCCAATTGGTTACGAAGATGTAAAACCTTACTACGATAAAATTGATAAACTCATTGGCGTATTTGGAAGTGTAGAAGGATTAGAAAACGACCCTGACGGAATTTTTCTTCCTCCACCTAAACCTCGTTTACATGAATTGATGATTAAGAAAGCAGCAACGGGTATTGGGATTCCAGTTATTCCTTCGCGCTTATCTATTCTTACTAAAAAAATTAATGAAGAAAGAGGCGCATGTTTTTTTTGCGCTCAGTGTAATAGAAGTTGTAAAGTTTATGCAGATTTTTCAGCTGGTTCTGTTTTAGTAAAACCTGCTTTAAAAACAGGCAATGTAGATGTGATTACTCATGCAATGGTTAGAGAAGTAATTACAAATGAAGCTGGTTTAGCTACAGGTGTTTCCTATGTAAATAAATTAGACATGATGGAATATCAAGTGAGTGGAAGAGTAGTAATACTTGCTGCCAGTACTTGTGAAACAGCCCGTTTATTGTTGAATTCAAAATCGAAAAGACATCCGAATGGATTGGCCAATGAAAGTAATGTTGTTGGGAAATATTTGCACGATTCTACTGGTGCAGCTTTAGGAGGTGTTCTCCCAGAACTCTTTGGTAGAAAGCGTTACAACGAAGATGGGGTAGGTGGTATGCATATATACACTCCTTGGTGGAAAGACAATAAAAAGCTCGATTTCCCTCGTGGTTATCATATAGAATATTGGGGAGGAATGAGTCAACCTGCTTATGGTTTTGGAATGGGTATGCAAGGTTTAAATGGCAAGTACCAAGTAAACGGAAAAACAAAAGAAGCTGGTGGATATGGTGCTTCATTAAAAGAAGATGTGCGTTTCTTTTACGGTGCAGGAGTTGGTATGGCTGGCAGGGGAGAAGCTGTTCCTAATATTAATAACTATTGCGAAATTGATCCATCAGTAGTTGATAAATATGGTATTCCTGTTTTGCGTTTTCATACAAAAAATTCGGAGTATGAAATTAATCAGGCAAAGCACATGAAAGAAACTTTCAAGGAAATCATGCACAATATGGGTGCAATAATAACTTGGGGTGGAGAAGATGACGCTACCAATAATTATGGATTATCTAATCCTGGTAATATCATACATGAAGCTGGAACGGTTAGAATGGGCGCCGATAAAAAAACTTCAGCTTTAAATAAATGGAGTCAAGCGCATGATTGTAAAACGTTGTTCTGTGTAGATGGATCTCAGTTTACTTCTCAAGCAGATAAAAATATTACATGGACGATACTCGCTCTCAGTATGCGTGCAAGTGAATACATTATTGAAGAAATGAAAAAACAAAATATTTAATATGGACAGGAGAAAATCACTCAAAACACTTTTTGTTGGAACTATTGGTGCTGGCGTATTGGTAGAAGCTTGTAAGTCGGCCGATAAAAAAGCCATAGCTGCTTCTACTGATGCTGCACTAGAAGATAGAATGCAGGAAGAAAAAGACCATCTATTAAAAATGGAGAAAGAAGATAAATTTTTTACTCCAAATGAAATGGCAACTATTGCGCTTTTATCAGATATCATCATTCCCAAAGATGCTATCAGCGGAAGTGCAACAGAGGCAAAGGTTCCAGACTTTATAGAATTCATTGTAAAAGACATGCCATCTAATCAAACACCACTGCGTGGAGGTTTAAGATGGTTGGATATGCATTGTTTAAAGCAATATGATAAAGCATTCAAAGATTGTGATGGCAAACAACAAATTGCTGTTGTTGATGAAATTGCCTATCCAGAAAAAGCAAAGCCCGAAGTTAAACAAGGTGTTGCTTTTTTTAATTTAATGCGTGATTTAGTAGCAACTGGTTTTTATACTTCTGAAATGGGTGTTAAAGACATCGACTATAAAGGAAATACACCCAATCAATGGAATGGTGTGCCAGATGATGTATTAAAACAATATAAACTTTCATATTCTGAACGAGAAATGAAAGAGTGTGTACAATTTACTAGTGAAACCTAATTTTTTTTAAATTTATTTGATATGAATCCTTCATTGATTTTTTCTTTTGGGAATAGTTCTGTTTTAATAGGTTGGCTTTTACTGATAGTTGTACCTAAATGGAAATTTACAAAAGTCATCATCTTGAATGGTCTAATTGTTTTGTTTGCAATTTTGTATTCAATCTTTATTTTAAAAGGAATTGGTCAGTTTAATCCTAATAGCTTTAGTACATTGGCCAATGTAAAAGTATTATTTCAAAATGATGAAACTGTTGCTGCAGGCTGGTTACATTATCTTGCTTTTGATTTATTTGTTGGTACATATATTGTAGATCAATCTATTAAATTGAAAATTTCAAGATGGATTTATACGCTTATTCTTCCCTTTACTTTTATGTTCGGTCCAATTGGTTATCTATTATTCTTTATAGTAGTTAGTATTAAAACTAAAAGGATTTATGCAACTAATTAATGAGTTATTTAAACGAAATAGATTATTAACTATATCAGGTATTTTTTATGTTTTACTTTCTATTTTCCTAATCGTTTTTTCTTTTTTTTATAATAAAGAAATATTAGGTTTATCTCCAATTGTTAAACCTTTAAAATTTGCTATTAGTACTTTTGTATATTCATTTACATTGGCTTATTTACTATTTTATGTGAATAATCAAAAAAAAGTAAAGTAATTCTCAATACTTTCTGTTTTTGTAATGACATTTGAAAATGGAGTAATTACTATTCAAGCTTTTAGGGGAAAACTGTCACATTTTAATAATAATGAATTAGTAGGTGGAATATTGTATGCTTTGATGGGTATATTAATAGTTTGGCTTACCACAGCAACACTTGTAATTACAATCAGATTTTTTTTGCAAAAAGTTTACACTATTCCAAATCCCTATGTTTTATCCATTAAACTAGGCCTATTATTTTTTGTGATATTTAGTTATTGGGGAGGTTATATGAGTGTTGTTAATTCTCATGCTGTTGGAGGTAAAATGGGAAGTGATGGCTTGCCATTTTTAAATTGGAGTAATGTATTTGGAGATTTACGTGTTTCGCATTTTTTCGGAATTCATTCTTTACAAGTAATTCCATTGTTTGGGTTTTTTATATCCAGCAAAATCCATAATCCACAAACAGCCAAAAAGTTTATATGGCTATTTGTAATAGTTTATATTTCTTTTGTAGTATTTACAGCAGTTCGAGCATTAAATTTTCAACCATTTTTAGGTAATTAACTTACTCCACTTCCATTCTCAATTGCAGTTTCAGGATTAATGAAATGCAATTTTCCGGCTGCATCTTCTGCCATTAATATCATGCCATTGCTTTCAATGCCTTTCATTTTTCGAGGTGCTAAATTGCAAACAACAGTAACTTGCTTGCCCACAATTTCCTCTGGTGTAAAATGCAAAGCAATCCCTGAAACAATGGTTCTTGTTTCAAAGCCAAGGTCTACCTGTAGCTGTAATAATTTATCTGCTTTTGCTACTTTTTCAGCAGCAACAATAGTCCCTACTTTCAAATCGATTTTTGCAAAATCATCAAAAACTATTTCGGGTTTTATAGTTGCCTTAATTTCTTTCTGTTCTTCTTGAGCTGATACATTAGTTGGGACTGATTCTTTATTCACAGCAGCTTTTTTTAATTTTTCTATTTGAAAGGTAATTTCCTCGTCTTCTATTTTTCTAAACAATAATTCTGGCGCGCGCAAACTATATCCAACACTTAATAGTTTCATGCTCCCTGCATTTTCCCAATTCAATATCTTATCTACTACTTTTAATAAATAGCAAATTTTCTTAGCAGTAAATGGTAAGAATGGATTAATTAATACGGCTAAATTAGCAGTAAGTTGTAAGCAAATATTTAAACAATTGTCGATTAATTGCTGGGCTTCTGGGTTTGTTTCTAATTGCTTAGCTAATATCCATGGTTCCTTTTTCTGCATATATTGATTGCCAATACGTGCCAAATTAATTACTTCGAACTGGGCATCCCTAAACTTATATTCTTCTAATAATTTTTCTACTTTTTCTTTGGATGATTTTATAGAAGCAACAGTTGCTTGATCTAATTCATCAATTACAGCAGCATGCAATGGGGGTACTTTTCCTTTGCATAATTTATGCATCAATACCAATGATCTATTGATGTAATTGCCGAAGATGCTTACTAGCTCGCTATTATTGGCTTCCTGAAAACCTTTCCATGTAAATTCACTGTCTTTGCTTTCGGGTGCAATTAATGTAAGATAATAACGAAGTGAATCTGCAAGTTGGCTACCACCGTTTTCTGGTTTGATAAAATCGTTCACATAGTCCTCCATCTCTAGCTTCCAATTTCTGCTAGTGCTCATTTTATCTCCTTCCAAATTCATGAACTCGTTGGCAGGAACATTTTCTGGTAAAATATTGCCATGCAATTGCAACATCACTGGAAAAATAATACAATGAAAAACAATATTGTCTTTCCCTATAAAATGTACCAATTTGGTATCTTTATCTTCCCAATATGGTTTCCAATCTTTACCATTATTTAAAGCCCATTGCTTGGTTGCACTGATATAACCAATAGGAGCATCAAACCATACATACAATACTTTTCCTTCTCCACCTTCTACTGAAGCCGGAAGTTTTACTCCCCAATCTAAATCTCTTGTAACTGCTCTAGGCAATAATCCACCATCTATCCAACTCTTGCATTGCCCTACTACGCTCGCTCTCCAATCATTTGCATGATCTTCTAAAATCCATTTTCTTAAAAAAGATTCATGTTTATCTAAAGGTAAATACCAATGTTTAGTTGATTTCTTAACAGGTATATTTCCACTTAAAGTACTTACTGGGTTTATTAGTTCATCGGGACTCAAACTCTTGCCACAGTTCTCACACTGATCGCCATAAGCAGCCGTGTAGGCACAATTAGGACAAGTGCCTTTGATATATCTATCAGCCAAAAAACTTTGAGCTTGCTCATCAAAGTATTGGTCAGATTCCTGAGTAATTAAATCACCTTTATTATTGAGGGTATTAAAAAATTCTCGAGCAGTTTCATGATGCAATGGATCACTAGTTCGATGATAAATATCGAACGAAATGCCCAGATCATTAAAGTTCTGTGCAATTATTGGATGATATTTATCAATAATAGCTTGTGCAGTAGTTCCTTCTTTTGTTGCCTGAATAGGAATTGCGGTACCATGTTCATCACTTCCACATACAAAAACCACATCACACTTTTGAGCTCTTAAATAACGTACGTATATATCGGCTGGTAAGTAAGCCCCAGCTAAGTGGCCTATATGCTTTAATCCATTGGCATACGGCAGGGCTGCGGTGATCAAATATCTCTTGGGTTGATTCATTATTATTAAACCAGCATTTAATGCGGTTGGCAAAGGTACGGATTGGAACTAAGCGATACAAATAGGCTAAAAAATAGAAAATATAATATAAAAAATATTTGTATATTTGATATCAAAGTAATATCAAATTAATATTTATGGAAAAGATAAAAAAAGGAATTTCCGGATTTGCAGCACTTATTGCTGCCTTGGTTTTGGTGGTGTTAGCAATTTATTTATTTGGAATGGCTTCTGCTGAAAAAGGAGCCAGTACAGGTATAATATCATTGATGGGTATACTTTGCGTTATTGCAGTGGGTTTTTTATTAAAAGGCTTAACAATAATTCAACCCAATTATGCAGTGGTACTTACTCTTTTTGGAAAATACATAGGTTCCATTAAAGAAAATGGATTGTTATTTGTAAATCCGTTTTATACCAAACAAAAAGTTTCTTTGCGGTTACAGAGTTTGGAAAGTACTAAATTAAAAGTGAATGATAAACTGGGCAATCCTATAGAAATTGCTGCGGTTATTTTGTGGCAAATTAAAGACACGTATAAAGTGGTTTTTGAAGTAGTGGATTTTGCTAATTATATGACCAATCAAAGTGAAGCAGCTACTAGGCACTTAGCTTCTATTTGCCCTTATGATAGTATTGAAGATGAAACTGCTGCGATTACTTTAAGAGATGGTGGCGATAAAGTAATTAAGTTATTAGAAAACGAATTGAATGAGCGAATGATTAGAGCAGGTATTGAAATTGTAGAAGCTAGAATTAGTCATCTTGCTTATTCTCCTGAAATTGCTCATGCAATGTTGCAAAGGCAACAGGCAACTGCTATTGTTGCTGCACGAAGCAAAATTGTAGAAGGTGCAGTGGGTATGGTTGAAATGGCACTCGAAATGCTGTCGAGAAAGCAAATTGTAGAGCTCGATGAAGAGCGAAAAGCTGCAATGGTAAGTAATTTATTAGTAGTGCTTTGCGGCGATAGATCAGCTTCGCCTGTAGTAAATACTGGTAGTTTATATCAATAACCACTTGATAATTATTTATTTTGATTAAGAAATCATTTGTTTTAAGAATTGATGAACAAACTTATGCCACGTTAGAGAAATGGGCTGCTGATGAATTCAGAAGTGTTAACGGACAAATTGAAATGCTGATCAACAAAGCATTGAAAGATGTTGGTAGAAAAAAAGATTTGAATCTACCAAAAGCTAAAGGGAAAAAAGTTTCTGAATAAATATTGGTACTACATTGTTTCTTTTTTGTATTTTCCAATATGCAAAGAAAATCATTTCTTCAACTAGCTGGATTAAGTTTATTGCCACTTTCGGGATTTTCTAATTCTAGTGTTTCTAGAAGGCCTCATCGAATAACGATCCCTCCTTATTTACAAAAAGGGGATACAATTGGAATTGTTTGTCCATCTGGATTTTCTACTATGGAAGATATTCAATCCTCTATTACACAAATTGAAAGTTGGGGGTATAAAATACATATTGGTAATACGGTTGGGAAACGCGATAATACTTTTGGTGGTACTGATGAAGAGAGAAGATCCGATTTTCAATCGATGTTGGATGACACTTCAATCAAAGCAATTCTTTGTGCAACAGGTGGATATGGCGCTGTGCGAATTATTGATCTTCTCGATTTTAAATCGTTTAAAAAAAATCCTAAATGGGTGGTTGGTTTTAGTGATATCACCGTTTTACATAGCCATATACACCAAGTGTATCGCACCGCCACTTTGCACTCAAAAATGAGTGGAAGCTTTCCAAAAGATTGGTCGATTGCCGATCCTATTCAAATTGAAACAATTAACTCTATCAAAAAAGCACTAGAAGGTGAAAAAATTCAATATCCTATTGTACCTAATTTGAATAATAAAATTGGTGAGGCAGAAGGAGTTTTGGTTGGAGGGAATTTAAAGATTTTGGAAAATATGAGTGGTTCTATTTCTTCAATTGATACAGCAGGAAAAATTTTATTTGTTGAAGATGTGGGAGAACCATTGTACAATATTGATCGTATGTTTTGTAACTTGAATCGGTCTGGTAAATTGAATCAATTGAAAGGATTAATTGTAGGTAGCTTTACCAATATCAAACCCGATAATCTTGATGCTCCTTTTGGAAGAGATATCTATCAAATTGTAAAAGAAAGAACTGCTGGTTTTGATTATCCAATTTGTTTTGATTTTCCAGTAGGTCATCAAAAAAATAATTTTGCATTAAAATGCGGTATTAAGCATAGGCTAGATGTTAAAATAGATGCAGTTTCGTTGAATGAAATAAGTTAGTTTTCAGTATGATTAAGATTCCACCCTATTTAAAAAAAGGAGATACGATTGGCATAACTTGTCCCGCTGGATATATGGAAGCCAAAAAAGTACAAACTTGCATACATACATTACAAAGTTGGGGTTACGAAGTAATGGTAGGAAAAACAATCGGCAGTAAATCAACAACTTATTTTAGTGGCACTGATGAAGAGCGGCTTGATGAATTTCAGGCTATGTTAGATAATAAAAGTATTAACGCAATTTTATGCGGAAGAGGAGGCTATGGAGTAAGCCGAATAATTGATTCTCTTGATTTTAAACAATTCAAAAAACAACCTAAATGGATTATTGGGTTCAGTGATATCACTGTATTACACGGACATCTACATCAGCAAATTAAAGTTGCATCATTGCATGCCCCTATGGCCAATGCTTTTAATGGTGGCGGAGCTAATAAAGTATATGTACAGTCGTTAAAGAATGCTTTAAAAGGGATAAAATCGAATTATAAAACCGAATCATATTCATTTAATCGAACTGGAAAATGCATTGGTGAGTTGATTGGTGGAAACCTTGCATTAATTGCTCACTTATGTGGATCAAAATCTACTTATATTACTAAAGATAAAATATTATTTATAGAAGATATTGGTGAATATATTTATAATATTGATCGAATGATGATTCAGCTAAAACGAGCTGGAATATTGGATAATTTGAGTGGATTAATTATAGGTAAATTTTCTGATACTAAAAATACCGAGAGGCCATTCGGACAAAGCTTTGAAGAGATCATTCTTCAACATATTTCAGCTTATGATTATCCTGTATGTTTTAATTTCCCTGTGAGTCATGAAGAAGAAAATGTTGCTTTAAAAATTGGCTTAATGCATACATTATCTGTAACAAATAAAATGGTATCCTTGAAAGAACAATGATAAAAATTATTGCTTAAAAAGACTATCTAATTTTTGTTGCATAATTGGAAAACTATTTAAGTTATTGTGAGTACCATTTTCAATAACTATAAATTCATCTAATTGTTTTAATTTACTCTTTAATTTAAACGCATTACTTAGTGGGATAAGTGCATCGTCGGTTCCATGGAAAATACTAATTGGTGCAGTAACTTTTGAAATATATTCATAAGTAGGTAATTGATAATGAATCATTCTTTTTACGGGATACATCCATAACTTATTATTTACTAAAGAAGCTAAACCATAATAGGGAGTTTCCAATATTAATCTTTTACAATCTCTAATTGATGCAAGTTGCGTGGCAATGCCTGTACCAATTGATTTCCCATAAATAATAATTGAACTAGGTTGATAATTAACTCTTGCTAGCTTATACATCTGTAAAGCTGATTCATAAAGTGTTGCTTCTGTTATTTTTCCGGTTGATTTACCAAACCCAGGGTAATCTATCATCCAAACTGAGTAATTGTTTTTGGTGATATTTTTGGCGAAAGGCTCATAGCGACTGATATTGGTTCGATTGCCATGAAAATATAGTACTACCCCTTTAGAGACAGAGTCGGCTACAGGAAATTGAATAATATTGATATTTGTTTCCTTATCAATTGGTATAAACAATTCTTTGTAAGGCTGATTGAAATGATAAACACTATCTTTTTGAACTACAACTGGATGAAATAGTAAAAGGTCTTGTAAAAGATAAAGTGAAATACCTATAATAGCATAAACAGCTATTATTACTTTGGTCCATTTTACTATTTTTTGTTTATTCACTTTATAAAGATTTGTTCAATCGGCGTATTAGTATTTTAGAATATCTCGAATAAAATTATGATATTCTGGATAAGATGGTAAGTTATTATGTCCGCCTCCATGGATACGTATAAGCGTAATTTTATGGGGATTAAATTGCTGTAATTTTTCGCTGTGTTTTATAGGTATTAACCAGTCTTTTGTACCATGAATAATATACGTATGGCAATTTACTTTTCTGATCCATTTATCGGTTTGTAATTTAAAGCGCAATGTGAGTCGGTGTGGTATAAAAGGGGTGAACCGCTCAGCTACTTTAATAAAACTATAATAAGGAGCGTCGAGTATTAGGTAACGAGGAGTGTTGTCTGCCGCAATTTTTGTTGCAAAACCACTTCCTAAACTTCTTCCATAGACAAGAATATGGTGTTCGTTGTATTTTTCCTTCAATCGTTCATAAACAAACTGCATATCTGCTAACATTGCTTTCTCACCTCTTTTCCCAGTACTCTTTCCAAAGCCCCTGTAATCAACTAAAACCACATCATATTGAAACCTAAAAAAATCCTTTGCATATTTTGCCCAGCCCTTAATGCTTCTAGAATTGCCATGAAAATAAAGGATTAAACCCTTTGGTTCTGGAACATAAAAGTGCAAACCATTAATTCTTACCCCTGGTTCTATATCAAAAAAAAGTTCTTCAAATGGAGCATCATATTCAAACTTAAAATCTTGATGTAGTTTTTCTGGTTTAAAAATTAAACGCTCTTGAACTAAATAACCAATAATGATTATTAGTAAGTATCCAATGATGATATAAATAAGTGTTGGCGACAATTAGCTATAGTTAAATATTAAAAATAGATTCGCTTATTTGGTTCATTCAAAATCGGTTTCTTCTGTAAATATTCTTGTGAGGTTCAATTTAGAAACAGGCGCAACAATTAATGGAAATTTTTCGACAGTTACATTACTTGGATCTAGTCCAAAGCCTCTTTCTTCTCCTAAGCTAATCTCTTTTAGCCAAAAATACAATTTCATTACAATTCTTTCGAAAATTGGTAATTCGTTGTCTTGACTTAAATATTTTTCTAAAACAATGAATTGAAAATCTCCTACAATATTATTTTTTTCTAAACTTTCGTATCTACTAGTAATGTTTACTTCTTTGTTTTTAACTAGCTCTTCCACCACTTTGCGGAACATTAAATTGATCCTCTGCTCTACTCTAAAACCAACCCTAAATTCTATTCGTATAATATCATTTGGAATGATATGATGTACTGAATATTCTGAAGTATATGGTTCATCTAAAACATCTACGTGAACAAACCAATAGATATCAGAACGTTTTGGTTTTTTATTCAGAATTGAGTAAATGATTTTATGCTCAATCTCATTAGGATTATTGGCACTAGTCATGTACACCAAGTGTGTTGCATGTTTAGGAATAGTTTTATCATTACTTAATTCCTGTATCATATGAATATAATGTTCAAGACGAACAAATTCAATGTACCTATTTTTAATTTTTCTGCTTCTAAACCAAACATACATTACTGCAAACAATCCTCCACCCACTACAAGTGTTACGTAACCACCATGCATGAATTTTTGAAGGTTAGCAACTAAAAATCCAATTTCAATGCTTAAATACACTATTAAATAAACATAAATCCATACTGGGAAAACACGTTTACTAACTAAATAATTGGCAAATAAAATTGATGTACTTATCATGCACATGGTTATTGCCAAGCCATAAGCAGCACCCATATTAGCAGATTTTTGGAAGTATAATACGATACCAACACATCCAACAAATAAAAGCAAGTTGATTCCTGGAATATACAATTGCCCTTTCTCTTCAGTAGGGTAGTTGATTTTCATTTTTGGCCATAAGTTCAGCCTCATTGCTTCACTTATTAAGGTAAATGAGCCAGAAATTAAAGCCTGACTGGCAATAATGGCAGCTAAGGTTGAAATAACGATACCTGCTAACTTAAACCATTGAGGCATGATGCCAATAAATGGATTGAAGCCATTGGCCATTTCTTCATGGGGTATTATTTGATTTTTAAAATTGGCTAATAGCCAAGCCCCCTGACCTAAATAATTTAGAATTAAACTTGTTTTTACAAAAATCCAGGAGACCCTAATATTTTCTTTACCACAATGCCCCAAATCACTGTATAATGCCTCAGCTCCTGTAGTACAAAGAAAAACAGCACCCAAAAGCCAAAATCCTTTCGGATATTTTGTAAGTAATTCTATCGCATAATGAGGACTAAATGCTTTGAATACATGCAATTCATCAAAAAGATGACTGACACCCAAAACAGCCAACATTGTAAACCAAAGTGCCATCATTGGTCCAAAAAATTTGCCAATTGATGCCGTGCCAAATTGTTGAACAACAAATAATAATGAGATTATACTAATTACTATAATAATAATGGTGTTCTGCGAAATATCTTTTAGGGCTGGCAATTGCCTTAAACCTTCAATGGCTGAGGTCACAGTAATTGGTGGGGTAATAATACCATCGGCTAATAATGCTGCTCCGCCTATCATAGCTGGCACCACCAACCATTTTCTTCTTCGTCTAACTAAAGCATACAAACTAAAAATACCCCCTTCACCCTTGTTGTCAGCTTGAAGAGTAAGTATTACGTATTTTACGGTGGTTTGCAAGGTTAATGTCCATATTATACAAGACAGTGCACCAATAATTAGTTCTTCCGTAATTGCTTTTTCACTAATAATTTCGTTTAAAACATACAATGGTGAAGTACCAATGTCGCCGAAAATAATTCCAAGGGCGATAATAAGACCGGCCGAGGTTGCTTTGTTGAAATTTTTGCTCACAAGAAATGCTTTGTAACTTGAATCAAGAACAGATATTTAACAAATGTATGAGTAAATTGATTACAATATGTAAAGTGGTCTTGCCGTACATTTGATATATAAAGATGTTGTTTAAAATGAAAAAAACAGTTACTTTTTTATTAATAGTCCTTTTTTTAGGTGTTTTCTCAGCAAAAGCCCAACAAATTGTGTTTTCTGAGCCTGAACGAGATGATGCTAAAACCCTCAATTTCGAAATTTTAGGAAAGATGGATGGAAATTTTCTGGTATATAAAAATACCAGAGAATTACATCAGATGTGTATTTATGATGCAGGGATGAAATTAGTTGAAAAGTTAAAAATGGATTATCTCTCCGAAAAAGGCAAAGTATTAAGCACAGATTTTGTTGTTTACAGCGACTTTGCATACTTATTATATCAATACCAATATAGAAATACTGTATTTGCAATGGCTGTAAAACTTAATGCCAGCGGCAATAAAATGGGCGATCCAATAATGTTAGATACCACTAATAATATCAATTTTAATGTTGAAAATAAGATTTATACTTTTATTAATAGTGAAGACAAACAAAAAATTTCAGCATTTAAAATAAGTACAAAAAACGAAAAAGAGCATGTTTTTACCAGTATTATTTTCGATAAAATGTTGAACCAATTGGAAAAAGTTAGATCACCTATTTCAATGCCCGAAAAAAATGATTTTTTAAGTGAATTCGGCATTAGTAATGATGGAGAAATTATTTGTTTGAAGCAATCTGGAACCAACCAAAACGATAATATTAGTAAAGTAAGTTTACTTGTAAAATCTTTTGGTAGTATATCTTTTAAAAATAACAACTTGCTTATTAATAAAATATTTTTAGATGATACGAGAGTAAAAATCGATAATCGAAATAAGCATTTCATAGTAACTTCTTTTTTTAGTAAAATTAGAAGAGGCAATGTAGACGGTATTTATTACACTCTATGGGATGCAAACACAAATAAAGAAATGCTAAATGCAACTACCACTTTTACAGATGAATATAGGGCCGATGTGAAAAATGATGGGCAATTAAAAATGGCATTCAATGATTTTTATTTAAGAAATTTAATTCTAAGAAAAGATGGTGGATTTATGATTATTGCAGAAGCAGAATATGTTACAACTAGAGGGAATACTTTGAATAGATGGGACTATATGAACGGCTCTCTAAACCCATTTTTTGGTGGAGGAATGTTTAATAATTTCGGTGGAATGAATAATTTTGGTGGAATGAATAATTTCGGTGGAATGAATAATTTTGGTGGAATGAATAATTTTCCGGGTAATAATTCAAAACAATTTTATGCTGATAATGTTGCTATTATTTCATTTGAGCCTGATGGGAAAATGGAGTGGAGTAATGTTATTCGTAAAGCACAAAGCGATGATGAAACTGATAATTTCATTAGTTATGGAATAGTTAATAGTGGAGATCAGATTCATTTCCTATTTAATATTCAAGATAAAAAAAGCAGTATGCTTACCGATCAAGCTATCTCTCCTGTTGGACAAATTGATAGAAGCCCAACTTTAAAAAATCTCGATAAGGGTTACGATTTTATGCCTAAGCATGTAAAGCAAGTTGGATTAAGACAGGCAATAGTTCCATGCATTTATAGAGGGTATACCATTTTTGCTAAAATTGATTTTTAAATTATCACTGTGGTTTTTTTGTTTAGAGATAAATCGGTTATTAATATATTATTCTTAATTATATTAAGTATTGGTGTTCATTTCCATTTTTTAATTAGTGAACCGTTATTAATTACCAATAATAATGATGGTTATATTAGCTTAATCCTTCAACAATATTTTTCAAAATTAGATACTAGTTTTTTATTCATTATTTACATACTGTCATTATTAATTCAGGCTGTTCGATTTAATTTATTATTAAATGAGTTGAAAATGTTTCAACAGTCAGCATATACGGTAGGGATGACGTATATTCTGCTATCTGGTTTTGCTACTGCATGGTGTACCATTTCATCAGTTTTATTTGCCAACTTTTTACTGATTTGGTTGTTTACTAAAATGCTGAACATGTATAATCACCCTAATCCAAAATCATTAATATTTAATATTGGACTGATTGTGGGGATTTCGATCATTGGTTATCATCCTATAGCATTAATGTTATTAGTTATATTGTTTGCATTAGGTATCATGCGCTCTTTTAAAATACAAGAATGGGTTATTTTATTATTGGGTTTAATTATTCCTTACTACTTTTTAGGCGCTTATTTATTTTTTAATAATCAATTGAATAGTTTCACGAATTATTTGCCACATTTTCAATTGGTAATCCCATCTGTCCAATTAAATACATCGTTTTCAATTAGTATTATTGTTCTAGGTATTGCTTTTTTGGCTGGTCTTTTTTATTGGCAGCAATATAATAGTAGGCTAGTAATTCAAATAAGAAAAAATTGGGCTACAGTTTTAGTAATGTGCATAGTATTGTTTTCAGCTCCATTTTTTTTTAAACAGGGCGGTATTCAATCTGTTTTTTTATGCTTAGTTCCTTTAGCTGCCATGGTATCCAATGCTTTCTCGTTTCCCAAAAGGTTTATTTTACCAAACCTACTTTTCTTAATGATGATTATCGTAGTTGTGTATAATAATTGGCAATTGATCAAAAATTAGCACAGTATTCTCTTTCTGATTCTTACCTTTGACATATAATAATTAAGTGCCCATGAAATATGGTGTTGTAGTTTTCCCAGGATCTAATTGTGATAGAGATATGCAAGATTCACTTCAAAATGATCTAAATAAAGAAGTGATCATGCTTTGGCATAAAGACAAAGATTTGTCAGCTTTTTCAAATAATGATTGTATCATTCTGCCTGGAGGATTCTCTTATGGAGATTATTTGCGTTGTGGTGCTATTGCTAGGTTTAGTCCAATGATGCAATCTGTAGTAGATTTTGCCAATAAAGGCGGTAAGGTTTTAGGCGTATGTAATGGGTTTCAAATATTGTGTGAAAGTGGTTTGCTTCCTGGTGTTTTATTGCAAAATGCAAATCAGCAATTTATTTGTAGAAACGTATTTATTAAAAATGAAAATGAAGTAGCGCTTAAAATACCTATTGCCCATGGAGATGGGCGCTATCATGCTGATGAAGTTACTTTAGATAATTTAGAAAAAAATAATCAAATTATTTTTAAGTATAGTAATCAATCGGGCAATATACTTGAAAGTGCCAACCCTAACGGTGCTGTAAGGAATATTGCTGGAATACGTAATCATACAAATAATGTTTTTGGTATGATGCCTCACCCCGAAAGAGCAACTTCTACTGCGTTGAATAATATTGATGGCAGAAAAGTATTTGAATTATTGGGAATCAATTAAATTTAAAAAATGAAAAAAATTCTAATCGCTTTAATAGCACTCATATCTTTTTCAACTGCAAATAGTCAGGTTAAAGATCCTGTTTGTTTTCAATTTAAAGCCAATAAGCGTGCTCCAGGCATTTATGAAATTGTTATCACAGCTGATATTGCTAAACCTTGGCATATGTATTCTCAAAGCACACCTGCAGGCGGACCAATTCCTACAAAAATTACATTTAATAAAAATCCATTGATTGTTAAAGAAGGAAAGCTTTTAGAGAAAGGGAAAATGGAAAAAATAAACGACAAAGTTTTTGGCGTTCAAGTTTTTTATTATTCAGGTAAAGTAGTGTATGCCCAAGTTGTAAAAGTAAAAGGATTAGTAAATACCAACATTACAGGCACAATTAGCTATATGGTTTGTGATGATACCCAGTGTTTACCTCCTACTAAAAAAACTTTTGATATAAAGTTGCAATAGTAAATTATGAAAAAAATTGTATTTTTTGTTGTAACCTTTTTGCTTACGTTAACTATACTTGTTGCACAGGAAAAAAAACCTGTGCAACTTACATTTAGCACCGTTAGGGTAAATGACTCGATAGTGCATCTTTCTGTAAAAGCAACTATTGAAAAAGGCACACAAATATTTTCAGTTAAAAAAAGGAGTGAAGATGATGCGTTTATATCTTCAATATTTTTAGACAGTAATGCAATTCGTTTTCAAAATTTAACTGATTCTTCAACAGAAAAAGGGAGTCTGCTATTGGTTCCTGAAACTACTAATTCAATATCAAAGTATCGAGTATTTGAAGATAGTGTTACGTTTTTATTTCCATTGCATATAAATGCCAATGATAGCGCAATTATAAAAGGGTCATTTAATTGGTTGGGTAAATCGGGGGATCAATTTCCTAACGGCGAAGTTGGGTTTGCACTTCCTGTCGAAGCAAAAACCACGGATAGCAAAACTGAAAATGAAACGGGTGGGGTAGCGGGTAAAAGTATTTTGCAAATTTTTCTACTTTGTTTTATTACCGGATTGATTGCTGTTATTACGCCTTGCGTTTTCCCATTAATTCCGGTTACTGTAAGTTTCTTTTTAAAGAGAAGTAAAACAAGAGTAGAGGGCTTGCGCAATTCTTTGTGGTATTCTTTATCCATCATCCTAATTTATACTGTGCCTACTTTTATTTTGGTGCTAATTTTTGGTGATGATGTGTTATACCAGATTTCTACAAGTGCAATTTCTAACTTATTATTTTTTGCTATTTTCTTAATTTTTGCAATTTCATTTTTTGGTGTTTTCGAAATTCAATTACCCAATAGCTGGGCTAATAAAGCCGATAAACAAGCTGGTAAAGGTGGTTTGATGGGCATTTTCTTTATGGCACTTACTTTAGTAATTGTATCCTTTTCATGTACTGGTCCTATTGTTGGCACTTTATTAGGTCAGGCAAGTTCAGGTGGAGTTTCGGCAGCACCAGTTATAGGAATGTTAGGTTTTGGTGCAGGATTAGCATTGCCTTTTTCTTTATTTGCATTCTTTCCAACTATGCTTCAATCCTTGCCTAAAAGCGGAGGTTGGCTTAATTCAGTAAAAGTGTGTTTCGGTTTTATAGAATTGGCTTTGGCATTAAAATTTTTATCGAATGTAGATTTAATCTATCATTGGAGGTTATTAGATAGAGATGTGTTTCTGGTGTTATGGATAGTAATATTTGGACTAATGGGTTTATACCTTTTAGGTAAAATAAAATTTTCTCATGATAGTGACCTACCTTATTTGAGTGTGCCTCGGTTGTTTTTTGCAATTACTACATTTTCATTTGTTATTTATTTAGTTCCAGGATTATGGGGTGCTCCACTACGACATTTAAGTGGATTTATTCCACCCGATGGAACACAAGATTTTAATTTAGATTTATTAAAATACCAGTCAAATAATAAAAGTGATAACAAAACGGTTTCATTGGCTCAACCACCTATTCGTTTGGTTGATAAATTAGAAGTGCCGTATAATCTTACAGCTTATTTTACATTAGATGAAGGAATGGCTGCGGCTAAAGCTCTTAATAAACCAATTATGCTTGATTTTACTGGGCATAGTTGTGCTAATTGTAGAAAGATGGAAAAAGAGGTTTGGAAAGACCCTGAGGTTTTGAAACGAATGCGCAACAATTTTGTACTGGTTAGTTTATATGTAGATGAATCGACTGATTTGCCATTGAAAGAACAATACATTAAAAAAGACGGTGATAGAGTGGTAACAGAAGGCGATCGCAACTTAGATTATGAGATTACTCAATTTGGATTTAATGCGCAGCCATTGTATATGTTTCTTGATTTAAACGGAAAACCACTTAGTGCCATTAAGTATGGCTATGATCCGGATATAGCTAAGTTTATTGCCCATTTAGACAATGCAAAAGCTGCATTTGATAAAGGATTAGGCAATGCCCAAAAGCCTTAATTTTAGGTTAATTCCCCGTTTTATTCAATTTTTACGAAATTTTTAAAATTGCGCGAAGGTTTTTATTCCTTTTCACGTCTTATACCATAACAAACAGTTGATTTTAAAAGAAACTAAACTGATAAAAGACTTACAGCAAAAAAGCGAATCTGCTTTTAAGGAGCTCGTGGACTCTTATCAGAAAATGGTTTACAATACTGTTTTAGTAATAGTTCAACAAGAGCAGGAAGCAGAAGATATAGCCCAGGAAGTATTTATTCAGGTTTATATGAGTATTGATGGTTTTAGGCAGGATGCTAAATTGTCTACTTGGATTTATCGAATTGCAACAACAAAGGCGTTGGATTGGGAAAGGAAGAAAAAAACTAAAAAGCGTTTTGGAAAGATACTTAGCTTTTTTAGCAATGAAGATGAGCGCGTGTATGAAGCTGTTGACTTTGATCACCCGGGTATTCAGTTAGAAAAAAAAGAACAAGCTAATGTATTATTTAAAGCTTTGAAAAAGCTTCCAGATAACCAACGGATTGCTTTTATACTGATTAAAATGGAAGGACTAAATTATCAGGAAACAAGCGAAGTAATGAATACATCCTTAAAAGCTATTGAAGCGTATATGCATAGGGCTAAAATAAATTTGCAAAAAATAATTGGGAACCAATAAATTAAGTTAAAATGAAAAAATTCTACTCAGAAGAAATAGATCAAATTATTCAAAGTATTGACGGAATTGAACAAGCTGAACCTTCTGCGTTTTTTTATAATAAACTGATGCATAAAATGCAACAAAAAAGAATACAAAAACAGTATTCTTTTATTTTTCAGTTTAAACCTTTGTTAGTTATTGCGTCATTATCATTATTGGTTTTTATAAATGCTTTTATGCTCATTAAGCAAACTGATCAATCACATCAAACTATAGCTAATAAATCAATTCCGACAAATACGGTATATGATTTTTCTGAAGATTACCAATTAAATACCACTACTAATTATTAAATAAGATTGTATGGATCAGCTAAATAAAAATCGATTTCTCAATATAGTTATCATTATTTTGCTTATTGCAAATTTAACCACATTTGGTATTTTCTGGGCTCGTCAAAAACTAACCAAGAATGATGAGCGAAGAGAATTGCCAAGAGATAATAATAATAGAAGAGCAGTTGATTTTCTTTCACATGAATTAAATTTTAACGATGCTCAAAGAAATCAATTTGAGGAATTAAAAACTGAACACAGAAATTCACAAGAACCAGTTAGGCGTAAAATTGAAAAAGCAAAATTTGATTTTTTCGGTTTAGTAAAAAATGATATTGTTACTAGTGCTAATATTAATGAGGCTTGGGGAAAAGTTGCTTTATTAGAAAAAGAAATGGATGTAAATACCTTGAATCATTTTCAATTGGTAAGAAAAATTTGCGATTCGGTTCAAAAAATAAAGTTTGATTCCATTATTCAAAAAGCCATCATTCAAATGCGACCAAGGCAACAAGGTCCACCTCCTCAAGATCAATTTAGGAAAGAAGATAAGCCAAGAGATCGAATGCATAGAAGTGATTCAAAAGAGCCTAGAAGACAAAGGCCTCCTAATCCAGATGGGGAATTGGGACCACCAGAAGGCAGAGAATTTGGTCCTCCCGAAGGAGGCGAATTTGGCCCACCACCTCGTAGACCTAATGGACCTCCAGATAGAATAGGTAGACCGCCTCGTACACCGGGCGATAGTTCTAGAAAAGGAGAGCCTCCTCCACCTCCAGAAAATTAATTGAATATTAGCGAGTGTATTTATTGAAATGTTCGTCTAAATGATTAAAGGGTAAAACCTTAGTACAAAATTGATTAACCTTTTAAGCCTTCGAGCATGAAAAATTATCTAATCCTTTCA
>Ga0209702_10000545_pt1 | contig 79447 bp, 74 predicted proteins | sample FRY01_FD_187210 | JGI IMG/M metagenome (GOLD analysis project Ga0209702, IMG submission 187210) | Freshwater microbial communities from Lake Fryxell liftoff mats and glacier meltwater in Antarctica - FRY-01 (SPAdes) (version 2) | ecosystem: Environmental > Aquatic > Freshwater > Ice > Glacier...
AGCGACCCAGGCTTTTTTACCACTGTTGCTTTCCCAAAATTCAAGTTCACTAACGAAACAAAATACCGCTGGGGCGCAGAGGATATGAGCTATGTTTGGAGTTTTGATATCAATGATTTGGATGACACAAGCACACAAATAAACCCAATTAAAACATACCGAAATGACACCACCACTTACTGGGTAAACTTATTGTCTCGTTATACATACAGCGCAGCCAATGATATCACTATTGACGAAGATGTTGTTTGCGAAGATAGTATTAGCCAATTGAGAAAAATTGGGCCAGATGTGACGGTTTTTGTTCCAACAGCATTTACTCCAGAGCGCACCGGACCAAAAGGAAACAATGTATTCCTTCCAATTGTGAATGGCGAAAAATCATACCATGTCATGGTGTTTAACCGTTGGGGACAAATTATGTGGGACAGTTATGACAAATATGAAAGTTGGAACGGCACCTATAAAGGCCAAGATGCACAACAAGATGTTTATATTTGGCATGTGAAAGTGACGGCTTTCGATGGCGAAAAATATGAATATGAAGGAACGGTTACGCTATTAAGGTAATTGTTAAATGAAAAGCGAAGAAGATATTTTATCAGCATAAAGCATCCCTTCTTTTGTTAATGTAATACTTGATTCTGAGCTATTAATCCATCCTTTATTCTTATAGGTAGTTATTGTTTTGTAAAAGGATTTTAGGTTTGTGTTTAAAGATTTTAATTTGTTTACATCAATTCCCCACATTGTTCTCAAACCAATCATAATAGTTTCATTAAAAATATCGGTGATACTAAGTTTCTCTCTTTCTTGTGGCAAAATATTGGCGTTGATGGATGTTTGGTATTGTTGATTGTCTGCAATATTCCAATACCGCTCATTTTGGTTGAATGAATGAGCAGATGGACCAAATCCTAAATAGGTTTTCCCTTTCCAATAAGAAGAATTGTGAACCGCAAATTGATTTTTTTTCGCATAATTACTAATTTCATAATGCGTGTATCCATTTGCTTCTAAAAAATCATGAGCTAAAATAAATTGTTCAGATGTTATATCTTCATTTAAATTGGGATATTTTTTTTGTGCTATAAGTTTGCTCCAAGGCGTGTTTTCTTCTAAAGTTAATCCATAGCATGAAATATGTTCTGGACTTAAATTCTCAATCGTTTTTAGGTTTTTTATCCATTCGTCATTGTTTGCAATTGGTATTCCAAAAATTAAATCGATACTTAGTTGGAAGTTTAAAGATTTTGCTAATTGGATACATTCCATGGCCTGCGAAACATTATGGGCACGATTCATCCATTTTAAATGCGAATCAAAAAAACTTTGAACTCCAATACTTAAACGATTGATACCAATGTTTTTCCATTCTGTTAAAATTTCTTTTGTTATATCATCAGGATTTGCTTCCAATGTTATTTCTATTCTTTTGCCAGTCGTAAAATTTTTATTAATTTTAGAGATGATTTTCTCTATGAAATTGACCTCAATATAGGATGGTGTACCACCGCCAAAATAAATAGTTTCTATTTTTTCGTTGGTTTCATTTTGCCTTAATTCAATTTCTTTACAGATGGCATCTATTAAAATTGGAATGTTTTTTTTGCCTTTTTCAAAATGAAAATTACAGTAAATGCAAGCTTGCTTGCAAAAAGGAATATGTATGTAAATGCCTGCCATTTTTGTTAGGTGCAAATGAAATTAATAAAAATCTTAAAAAAAAATGTATTTTAATTTGTTTTATTAATCAATATAGCCTTACTTTGTGGTAACAAAATCCAATAAAGCCATGATTAATAATATTTTAGTGCCATTTTCAAATTCTCCATCTGCCATAGGAGCGTTAAGGACAGCTTGCCAAATGAGTAAATTATTGAATGCAAAACTTAATGTTTTGCATGTAGTTACAAATATTTCCGAACTAAATATATTGGATTTAATTAAGGAAATTTGTTCGACCGAAAATGCTAAGTTTTCTTTTATTGAAAGAGGAGGAAATATTCATAAGGAAATTATAAAAGTTGAAACCGAGCTAAATGCAGATTTAATTGTAATGGGTGCTTATGGTGTCTCAGGTTGGCAACAATTATGGGTTGGTAGCAATGCGTTTAAAGTTATCAGCAGTTCTCATTGCCCTGTTTTAACTCTACAAAATGATGTCAAATCTTTTACAGGATTTAATAAAATTATGTTGCCTTTGGATGATAGTGACGAAACTAGACAAAAAGTAAATATGGTAAAACTTTTTGCAAAATATTTTGATGCAGAGGTTCTTATTTTTAATGTTACAAAGGTAAAAGGGGAGGAGTCAAGAATAAAATTAGCTAAATATGCGCATCAAGTTGAAGAATTATTACTAAAAGAAGGTATAAAAACTTCTTTTGATGAAAGTTATGGAAATAATATTGCCGAAGATTGTATAAAATTTGCACAATTACACAATTGCGATATGATTACAATAATGACAGAAACAGAACAAACCAATAGCTTTTTTATGGGAACTTATGCTCAACAGCTGGTATCAACATCTACAACTCCTGTGCTTACAATACATGCGCGTTCAGTTGCTAAATTGCAAAGCTTAGGTTAATAGTTAGGATTTACATAGTTTCCATTTTCTAGGTAATTTTTTCCTAGCTCAACATAATTCATAGCGTTTTGAATTATCCTACTTTTTTGTATCTCATCTATTGTTTTAATTATTTTTGCAGGAATTCCCAAAACCAAAGAGTTTGCTGGAATTTGCATGCCTTCGGGAACAACTGCCCCTGCGCCAATGATGGAAAATGCACCAATTGATGCTCCGTTCATTACTGTAGCGTGCATTCCAATTAGCACATTATTTGCAATTTTAGCACCATGAATAATTGCTGAATGCCCAACAATACATTGCTTGCCGATAGTTACTGGATAACCTGGGTCTGCATGGATAACGGCATTGTCTTGTATATTTGATTGAGAATCGATACTAATTTTTTCAATGTCGCCCCTGAGAACAGCGCCAAACATTATCGTTATTTCATCACCCAATTCAACATCACCAATAATTCTTGCTGTGTCTGCAACAAAAACTTGCTTACCTTTGCGAAACTCTATTTTCAATCTTTCAGAAATATTAACCATGAATAAAAATTATTTAATCACAAATATAGGACAATTAAACGGAATTTTAAGCACGGAACAAACGGTTTTGAAAGGTAAAGAAATGCTCGTTGTAAATTCAATTCAAAACGCATTCTTATTAGTTGAAAATGGACTAATTTCTGCTTTTGGATCAATGAACCAATGTCCAATAATGGATATCGAAGTGATTGATATAAACGGGAAATGGCTGATGCCCGGATTTATTGACTCACATACGCATACTGTTTTTGCAGGACCAAGGTGCCATGAATTTGTTAATAGAATTGAAGGCAAATCTTATGTCGAAATAGCAAATGAAGGGGGAGGGATTTTAAATTCAGCACTTAAATTAAATGAAGTTTCTGAAAATGAGTTGTTTGAAAAAGCAAGGTTATTTGTTCAAAAAATGATTGATAATGGCACTGTTGTATTAGAAATTAAAAGCGGATATGGTTTAACAACGGAAAGCGAAATCAAAATTCTAAGAGTTATTAAACTATTAAAATCGAGTTTTCAAATAAAGATTTTTGCTACTTTTCTTGGTGCGCATGCTATTCCTTTAAAATTTAAAGACAATAGAGGCGATTATATTAATTTGATTATTAATGAAATGTTGCCCATTATCAAAAATGAACAATTGGCAGACTTTATTGATGTTTTTTGTGATTTTGGTTTTTTTACACCACAAGAAACAGATTTAATTCTTAAAGCAGGCATTGCAATTGGTTTAACTCCTAAAATTCATGGAAATGAACTTGGAATTAGCGGTGGGGTTCAGGTTGCTGTTAAAAATAAGGCCCTTTCTGTTGATCATTTAGAACATATTGGAGAAGAGGAAATTGAATGCCTGAAAAATAGTGATACGATGCCTGTAGCTTTGCCTGGCAGTTCTTTTTTCTTGAAAATTCCATACACACCTTGTCGAAAAATGATTGATGAAGGTTTGCCCGTTGCATTAGCATCTGATTTTAACCCAGGCAGCAGCCCAACTTATAACCTTTGGTTTATATGGAGTTTGGCGTGTTTATATAACGGAATGTTGCCAAATGAAGCATTTAATGCTTTAACGATTAATGCAGCAAAAGCCATAGGTGTAGAAAAAATATACGGTAGCATTACGGTTGGAAAAAAATCTGGTTTTATTGTAACAAACGCATTTCAATCCATTGATGAAATGCCATATTGGTTTGCCCAAAACCACACCATTCAAACAATTTTATAACTTTTTTTATCAAAAAAAGAATAACATCATAAATACCATGTCTGCCCAAAAATGATAGACAATGTTTTTTATTTTTAACTTTAGAAATAATAAAGCTAAGTAAAAGCCACTGCTAATAAGCACCCAAAATTGCAATTCTGTTTTAATAAAAATTGATATTGCGATACTAATAACCAATGCTGAAACAAATAAAATTGTTGTTTTATGTGTGCCTAATCTGGTGCACAATGAGTTGAAGTGATGAACTTTGTCGTATTCATAATCTTTTATCGCAAGTAAAAGCATGTTAGAGAAAACGATTAGTTCAAATAGAATACAATCTACAACACTTAATTGTTGGCTTAAAAATTGTGGAAATACACAAACAGAAAGTGTGAATACTACGGAAGAAAACACCTCTTTAAACATTTGTAATTTTGAAAGAAAAAGAAAGTAAAATGCGCAACAGACTAAAATAGCGATTATAAAACCTATTGTTTTAAAATTGAGAAAACTAAAATTGTATATTGTGAGTGCCAATAAAACCAATCCAATGGTTTTTTGAAAATTTTTATCTAGTTCTGATGAAAAATGTCTGTCTGTTCTATTTATATTCCCCCGATTGAGGTCAATATTTTTATCTAAATAATAAATTAACCAAGTGCCTAGCGCGCTGCCCCACATTAAAAAATAATTTACATTATCAGAAAAATGATGAAATGCTGCAATAGCGGTTAAAATGGCTAAAACATAGTTTTTTGAAAGAAATTTTAAAAAAGTTGTTATTTTGTTGAAATTAATCAACAGCAACAACAGAATTTAGTTCAGGAAAAACTCTTTTTATAGCTTCTTCAATACCTGCTTTCATTGTCATGTCGCTCATTTCACAGCTTCTGCAATTGCCCAATAATTTAATTTGGACAATATTGTTTTTGTCAATATTAACCAATTCGACATCGCCACCATCTTGTTTTAAAAAAGGACGAATAGAATCTAAAGCGGACTCAATTATTGAATGTTTGTCTTTCATTGTTTGTTATTGTTAATTGCTAATTGTCTTACCAAGTTGCCTGCAATTTCGGTAAAAAAACTTATATTTTCGTCAATAAATATTTTTCCTTCATCTGCACTCGACATAATTTTTGAATTTATGGGCAATTGGCCTAATATTGTGGTGTTATATTCTTGGCTAAGTTTCTCTGCACCACCAGTTCCATATAAATAATATTTTTTATCTACTTGGTCTTCCGGAATGAAAAATGCCATGTTTTCTACAATTCCTAATATTGGAATATTTATGCTAGGTAGGTTAAACATTGCGCAAGCTTTTCTTGCATCTGCAACTGCTAGGTTTTGTGGTGTTGTAACTATTACAGCACCAGAAATAGGCAAAGTTTGTGATATTGTTATTTGCACATCTCCTGTTCCTGGCGGCAAATCAATGATTAAATAATCTAAATTGCCCCATTTTACACCACTGATAAATTGTTTTAATGCTGAAGAAACCATTGGACCTCGCCACACAACGGCTTCATTAGGCCTAGATAAAAAACCAATAGAGAACAATTTAATGCCTTCGACTATAATAGGTAGCATTATTTCAACACCATCTATGGTTTCCACATCTACAGATTCATTTTGAACGCCAAAAAGAATTGGAACAGAAGGCCCATAAATATCTGCATCCAATAGTCCAACTTTTGCACCACTTTTTGCTAAAACAGATGCAATGCCTGCCGAAACCGTAGATTTGCCAACTCCACCTTTTCCGCTGCCTACGGCAATAATATTTTTAATATTTGGCAACCCTGCATTGGTCTTTTTGTTAAAACTAACATCGGCTGTCATAAAAATATCAACTTTTATATCTTTATTGATAAAATGTTCAATTGAATTTCTGCAAGCATTCTCAATAAAATCTTTCATTGGGCATGCAGGTGTTGTTAAATATATTGAAAATTTAACAAGGTTTTCGGTAATAATAATTTCCCTAACCATTCCTAAACTCACAATATCTTTATTCAAGTCGGGGTCGTCCACATGGCTAAGTGCATGTAAAATATCTTTTTCTGTTATATTCATTTCTTCTTAAATAAATTTTGTATTCTTTTGAAAAATTTCTTTTCAAATTCTAAAAAAAAGCGAAACTGTCCAAATATAAAACCATACATTAGCAGCAAAATGTTATAAATTGGAAAAATAAGCCAATAATAAGAATATGTAAACCAATCATGTTGTGCCCATTCAAATTCAGCAACCATCCATTTGCGCAATAACATAACGGAGCTGCCAGTTAGAGCAAAAACAATGAGTATCAAAAATACTTGAAGCCCTGATTTTACTTGCCATCTTTGCTTCATTTTTTCTATTATTTGAGAAAATTTCATTCGTGCCGCAAATGTAATATAATATTTATCTATTAACTATTTTGTAGGCTTTTATAATCATGTTTTTAGACAATAAAAAAGCCCATTTCACAGAGTGAAATGGGCTTTTTTGAAAAATTTTAAGGTTGAAATTTATTCTACAATAAATTTAGTAGTATAAATTTGAGAACCATTGTTTGCTTTCAAGATATAAACACCTTTAGAAAACTCAGAAACATTGATTTCTTGAGAACCATCAAAATTGTTTAAAGCATCAGCTTTAACTAATTTACCTGACATATCAAAGATTTCAAAACTGTTATTGTTTCCAACTAAATCTAAATTAATAGTTAGGTTGCTAGTAGCTGGATTAGGATAAACGCTTAAAATATCTTTGTTGATATCATTAATGCTAACGCCCCAACCTTGCTCATTGTACCAAATCATTGGTTTTGTTTTTGTATTGTTTGAAAAAGTTCCTGTTAATTCTCTTGGAAACATATCTGCTCTGTTAAAAACTTCTACCGAAGCAAATATTCTTACATTTCTTGAAAGTGACACTCTTAAACCAACTGTTAATGAGCCTCTAATATGAATAGTATCTCCAGGATCACAATTTCTTAACAAAGGAGTTCTTTGAATAGTATTAATAGGGTTTGGAAAAAACCACAATACATCATTGACAGTTGAACCAGTTAATCCATTAAAGCAAATAACTTGATATCCCAAAGTATCTGAGGCGAACACAGGGTCTGTACTATTATTTTTGCAAACAAAAGTGTATTGAAAAAGAAGGGGGGTTGATTGGTTCCCGCTTCGTAATTCGGTTGGCGTTAGGATTTCTAGTAATTCCCAATCTACTGATCTTTGAGCATACGATAAATTTAAGCTTAATGCTAAAGCTAAAATAAGTAATGTTTTTTTCATTTTTATTGTTGTGTATTTTTAAATTGTATTACAAAAGTAATGCTTTTTATGTTTCTAACAAATTTATTATTTCTTTTTTATCCCAATTGTTCACATTTTGCTCATTTATGTCCAATATATCATCGGAAACCCTGTTCTTTTTTTCTTGTAAATGGATAATTTTCTCTTCAATACTTTCTTTACTTATAAATTTATAGACAATAACAGGTTTGTTTTGTCCTATTCTATGCGTTCTGTCCATGGCCTGTCTTTCTACAGCTGGGTTCCACCATGGGTCTAAAATAAAAACATAATCGGCTGCGGTTAAATTCAAACCCGAACCGCCAGATTTTAATTGTATGAAAAATATTTGATATTTTGGGTCTTTTTGGAATAAATCCACAAGATCTTGTCTTTTTTTAGATACAACGCTGCCATCTATCGAGAGAAAAGGTGTTTTGTTTTCTTCAAAATGTGTTTTAAATAAATTTAAATGTTGAACAAATTGCGAAAAAATCAATACTTTATGTCCGTTTTCAATGATTTTTTTTGCAGATTCAATGACACTTTCATATTTTCCAGAGGATTCTTTATATTCTTTTTCTGCTAAATATGGGTGATTGGCTATTTGTCTCAATTTCATTAATCCATTTAAAATGTTGAATTTTTGGTTGTTAAATGCCTCATCCGTATTTAATAAAATTGAATTTCTTATACTATTTTTGACGCTTTCATACAATTTGTTTTGAGGCTCTGTCATTTCACAATATATGATTTTTTCTGTTTTTGAAGGCAAGTCTTTTGCCACTTGGTCTTTGGTTCTGCGCAACAAAAAAGGCGAAATGATTTCTTTTAATTGCAAAGTTTTTTCTTCGTTTTTGTTTTTTTCTATTGCCTCTTGATATGTTTTTGTGAAATGGTGATAGTTGCCAAGTAAATTTGGGTTTATATAATTAAAAATACTCCATAAATCTAAAATCGTGTTTTCTATGGGCGTGCCTGTAATGGCAATTTTGTGTTTCGCTTTTATTTCATATATATTCCTTGCTGTTTGTGAACTTGGATTTTTTATGGCTTGCGCTTCGTCAATAATAGCAAAATCAAATTCAATTTTATTAAAAAGTTCAATATCATTTCTCAATGTGCCATAACTGGTTAAAATAATATCGTTTTTTTTAAGACTGTTTTGTATGTTTTTAGCTCTATTGTAGCCTGTATGTATTTCTACTTTTAAGGAACTAAATTTTTCTAATTCATTTTTCCAATTATAAATTAGACCAGTGGGCACAACAATCAATGTTTTTAAAAATGACAATGGAATAGAAACTGACGCAAATAAACTAACTTGCACTTCATTTATGGTATTTTTTTGTTCGTCATCAATAGTTTTTTCTTTAAAATATTGAAGCAAAGCAATTATTTGAACGGTTTTTCCTAGTCCCATATCATCAGACAAACACGCTCCCAAATTATTTTCAACCAAGTTTTGCAGCCATTGGTAGCCTTCAATTTGATAGTTTCTAAGGGTGCATTTTAATCCTTTTGGCAAGCCGAATGTTCTTGAACTTATTAAGGGTTTATTATCAACAGCGATATCCAAGGCATCTAATATGCCAAAGTGGTGTTTTTTTATTTTCACACCTTCGTTGGTTTCTATGGCGGCATCCATCAAACTGTGGTATTTAATAAACCACTCTTCAGGAATGACAGCAATGTTTCCATCTGGCAACAAAAACTCTTTTTGCCCTTTCAATATATGGTATTTTAATTTTATAAAAGGAATTTTAAAATCCCCGAAACATACAACAGCTTCTAAATCAAACCAATCCAATTGTTTATTTATGGCTAGGTTAAGCGTTGTGCTACCAATAAAAAATTTGTTTTTTAGATTGCTTTGGTCAATTTTAAAACCAGCACTTATTAAATCTATTTCATGATTGTTTAATAACTCTATTAAATGGGTAGCATTTTTTTTCGATTTAAAAATAGCCCCTTCATGTTGCACAAAGTCATGCATGCTTAAAATTTCTACCATTTTGTTTTCCCAATCCTTTGAGCGGGCAACCCGATGAAAAACATAGTCTTCTTCTTCTTTTTTTAAAATCACAGAAACCATTTTATTAGAATTGTGCGAAAACTGATAATTTCCGTATTCATAAATTAAAGCCAAGCATAAGCTATTATCCAAAAAAGTCGTTATTTTTAATATTGCTTTTGCTCTAAATTTTTCTGTTCTTATTTCAAAACAATCTGAAAACACATCATATTGCTCAATTAATGGTTTAACAAACTTTTCGTAATAGACAGGAATACTTGTTTGAGGAATTAAAATGTACTTTTTGTTTATAAACGGTGCAATTTTTTTTCCATCCACTTGGTTACTAAAAAAGAATAATTTGTTTTCGTACAACATGAGGGCAGGTTCTGTTAGAACAATGTCTGAATTATTAATGTTTAGGTTCAGTCTTTCTTGATTCAGCTTTATGGTCGCAAAATAATTGGTACCCAAATCGTTTTTCTTGAAATGAAACAAAATACTTGCTTTGGTTTCTTCAATTTTAAGTTTTTTATGCGTGTAGTTTTTGTCTTTTTCTAGATAAATAGAATCATTGCCAATGTTTTGAAATATTTTTACAAGTCTTTTTTCTATGTATGGTCTAACTTTTTTCTCCAACTCTTTGTCAAAAATTCGAGAATAAAAGTCTGCGGTTTTATATTCTTTTTTGTCTGGATTAAATTTCTTTAAAATTGTTTCTGGATTAATTTCTTCTATTAATTTTAAATTTGCGAGATGGTTTTCATTCAATCTAAAATCTGTTTTTGTATTTGCATAAATTTTTTGAGATTGCAAACCTAAAGAGCCATTGTTCATAATTTTTACCGCAACTAAATCTATTAAAAACCCAAGTTGTGGATGCTTTGAAAGTGCATATAAAATTTGATATGGTTCTTGTGTGTTTAATCTCAACGCATTCGTTTGTTTAAAAAATGAACCAACAAATTTATGTTAAATTTATATTAAATTGAGAAAAAAATGACAAAAAAAAACTCAACCCTTTTGGGCTGAGTTTTTTGTATTTTAAGATTTAACTATTATTTAGTTTAAAACAAATTTAGTTGTTCCTGTGTAATTATTAGTTGTCATTGTGCAGCTATATATGCCTTTAGACAAACCTTCAGTGTTTAAAGTAACATCGAAGTCGCCAGCAGCTAAATCAGATGAAATAGTTTTAACAACTTTGCCAGTAATATCTCTAACTGTGAAAGTAACCAATTTGCTGTCAGTTAATTTTACTGGAACAAAAACTTCGCTTGAACCATTGTTAGGATTAGGATAAATATTTCCAATTCCGTTTCCATTAGCATCAACGTTTTTAACATTCAATGTTTGAGTTGTTAAATGATATTGAGTAGCATCAAATAAGGTATTTGTAAAAATAGTGCCTGGTAAGTATGATTGCCAAATACCAAAGTTTCTGCCAAAACCTACCTGAAAATTAGTTAAAATAGTATTGTTTATGGCCATTGGGTCAGAATTATCAACAGTTACACCTGCGGCAGATAAAATTCTAACAGCATACATGTTGTATTTGTTTACCCAAGTAGAGCCATTGTATGCAAGACCAGTGTCTCCTAAATTAGGTTTTTTCATTGGTTTAAAAGTAATAGTATGAGCAACAACACTTGAATTAATATTAGAAGTATTTACATTTATTGTAGCACCTACTGGCGCAGAAATTCCTCTACCTCTAAAGTTAGAATTAGCACCATCTAAAAATACGCTATCTTTGAATGCTTTGGTTAAAAATATGGTGTCAGTTTTAAACGCAGCAGTATTTCTTCTTGTTCTCCAATTAAAGGTTGATCTTTTTGGCGCAACGGCATAATATGTTTTACTTGGATCAGCAGTATAAACATAATTTGTAGCATCTAAAGCAGATGGAAGGAAATATTGAATATAGGCAGTGTCAACAATTTCCACCATTGTAGCACCTTTCATCATAGAATCAACATTTCTAATGTAAAATTGAATAAATGCAATTGAATCCCAAGTGTAAGAATTGAATTTTGAAAATCTTACAGGATTGTTCCCAAATACCTCATCTCTTGGGTCGTTTGCTCTTCCTATAACATGAAAACCTATTCTGTTTTTAACGCCAAGTTCAGAAACTGTGTTTAGATTAGTGTCAGGTTGCATAAAAAACACAGAACCTCTTAAAGCAGAAGCGTTAAAGTCATTGTATGCGCTGGAATAATCGAACCAGCCAGTACCTAAATCCCTTTTATTGTTATTAGGAACACTTTTTGGGTTAATGACATCATTTTTGTAAATAGGGTAGTTTGGGTTGGCGATTCTGCCGTTTAATTGAGCATTCAAACTTAAAAAGCTTAAACCCAAAATTGTGAATAGTAATTTTTTCATGTTATTTTTTTCTTATTTGTTTAAAATTAGACAACAAAAATATGCCAAAAGCTGCAATTATCTAAATAAAAGATTAATAATTTATTAACTTGTCGTTAATGGGCTGTTTGTCAAATAATTACAAATCTCCTTTTATTGGTCTAATTAATATTTCTTCCATGCAAGCACTGTCTTTTATTGTCCAAGCTGCAAAAATAACATCTGCTATATTGCTTGGTTTAATAAATCGCTCCTCGGGCAGGTCTGTTCCATGCCAACTATCTGTTAATGTGGCTCCGGGCAAAACTGCGCTCACATTAATTCTTTTTTCTATACACTCTTGCCTCAAAACCTTTGTAAATCCTAAAAGTGCGTGTTTTGATATGCAATAGCTGCCTCCATTTATATAAGGTGTGATACTTGCTGTGGAACATATATTAAAAATGTACGATAAATCTACTTTTTCTAGTAAGCAAATCAAACTGCGTGTGAAATAATAGGGCGCACCAATGTTCAAAGCCATTTGTTTTTCGTAGGCACCTTCTTCCTCTTCTAGCGTTTTGCCAGGAATAAAAACACCCGCGTTATTTACTAAAATATCAATGGAAGAAACCAATTTCTGGATTTCATTTGCACAGAATAAAACCTCGTTTTTATTTTCAAAATCATAGTTTAAAGAAATGAAATTTTCTGGATAGTTGCTTATTAAGTCTTGAACATTTTTGCTTGTCCTAGAAACAGATATTACTTTAAATCCATTTTTTAATAATTTTTCGCAAATGGCCTTCCCAATCCCTTTTGAACCACCGGTTATAACTGCTGTTTTTTGCATGTTTACAAAAGTAAGACTTTCGGTTTTAAAAAAAGGAACAAATATTTAATTGATTTTATGTATTTTTGAACACTTATTTTAGTTAATGAATTTACAGTTTTTCTTTCATTTTGGTCGTTATTTATTGTTTTTAAAAAGCATGTTCACTAAGCCCGAACGGTGGGATATATTTTTCATCCGTTTAAAAGACGAAATGTATAAAATTGGCGTTGGCTCATTGCCCATTGTTGCCATCACGGCTTTGTTCATTGGCGCGGTAACTACGGTTCAAACAGCCTATCAGTTGGTGAGCGGTTTAATTTCAAAATCTGTAATTGGCTCGATTGTTTCCGATAGCACAATGTTGGAGCTTGGACCAACTATTTCTTGCCTTGTTTTGTCTGGTAAGGTGGGCGCACATATAGCTTCAGAAATTGGGAATATGCGAATTTCCGAACAAATAGATGCGTTGGATGTAATGGGAATTAATGCCTCTGGGTATTTGGCTTTACCCAAAATTTTGGCTGGAGTTATTATGATTCCAATGTTAAATATTATTGCAATTAGCCTAAGTATTTATGGTGGATATGCGGCTGGCGAATTGTCTGGAATTTTAACCCATGATGAGTTTGTTGGGGGTGCACGAAGCACTTTCAAGGGTTTTACCCTACTTTTTAGTTCAATTAAAGCATTTACATTTGCTTTTTTAATAACCTCCGTAAGCAGCTATCATGGATTTTATACAAAAGGAGGCGCTTTGGAAGTTGGGGAGTCTAGCACAAAAGCGGTTGTTTATAGTGCGGTTTTGGTCTTGTTTTTTGATTATTTATTAGCAGAATTATTATTGTAATATATAATGATAGAAATACAAAATATAAATAAAAGTTTTGATGACAAACAAGTTTTGTTTGACATTAATGCAAAGTTTTTGAAAGGAAAAAATAATATTATTATTGGTGCTAGTGGCGGTGGAAAAAGCGTTTTAATGAAATGTATGGTGGGGCTAGAAAAACCACAAACCGGGAAAATATTTTTTGATGGACGCGAAATTTTAATTGCAGATGACGATGGAGTGAGAGAAATAAGAAAAGAAATTGGTATGTTGTTTCAAGGCACTGCATTGTTTGATTCTTTGACCGTTGAACAAAATATTGAGTTTCCGCTAAGATTTTTTAGCAAAATGACCCCTAAAGAACGCAAAGAAAGGGTTAATTTTTGTTTAGAAAGGGTGAATATGGTGGGGGCAAACAAAAAGTATCCAAGTGAAATTAGTGGTGGAATGAAAAAAAGAGTTGGTATTGCTCGCGCCATTTCATTAGATATTAAATATTTGTTTTGCGATGAGCCAAACAGTGGTTTAGACCCAATAACATCTAGGCTTATTGATGAATTGATTAATGAAATTACAATAGAATACCAAATTACAAATGTTGTTACCAGCCATGATATGAAAACGGTTTTTGATATTGGCGACCATATTTTGTTTATGTACAAAGGAAAGCTTTGGTGGGAGGGAGATAAGGAGGATTTTAGACACGCCATTAAAGAGGTAGAAGAGCTTAAGAAATTTATTGATGCTAGTTATTTTGAATAAAATAAAGATTTTTATATTTGCATTGGGTGTGTTTTTTTTCGCAGGTTGCGGATGCACAGCAGGTCCAGTTTCCTTTCAACTCACTGGTTTTGAAGTGAAAAAAGATAAGCGAAATTTCGCAACCGATGGGCAACTTAAAATAGATTTTAGGTTTTTGTCTGAAAAGAGAAAAGAAAAATCTCCTAGATGTTTAACTTACAATAAAGAACTTGCCGTTGGTATCGACTCGGATATTGTATTGAAAGATTCTGTTAAAGTATTGTGTGATAAAAAACTGTATTTTAATATAGAACTTCAGGCTAACACAAACCTTTTGTATTATAAGCTTACTCAAAATATATTGATGCCAGAGAGTATAAATACAAATTTAATTGGTGTTTATCTTCTTAATCTTGAAAATGTTCAGAAAGATTCGTTGCTAAAAAACAATCCATATAACTTTAAAATTCAGGTGCAAACCAATAATAAAATATTAACAGACACCATTAATATTACTTTCAAATAAATTATCATGATAAAGCATACATTTAGAATTATTCTTTTAATTGGATTTTCATTAATCCTAAAATCCCACAAAACGGATGAGGGCATGTTTCCACTCAGTCAACTGAACAAAGTTGATTTTAAAACCGCAGGTTTCAATATTTCGCAAGAAGATATTTTTAATCCAAATGGCATAGCACTAACGGATGCTTTGGTGCGTTTGGGCGGGTGCACTGGCTCATTTGTGTCTAACGAAGGTTTGATTATTACAAATCATCATTGCGTTTTTGGCAGTGTGGCGGGAGTTAGTACAAAAGAAAAAGATTATCTTGAAAATGGTTTTTATGCCAAAGGTAAAGAAGAAGAGTTGAAAATAGGATTAACATGCAAAATAACTAAAAGTTACGAAGATGTGAGCAATACCATTTTAGAAAATACTTCGCCAAGAATGTCTCCTGCTCAAAAAAAAGAGATTATTAACAAAAATATTAATGCTCTGTTAAAAATTGAGAAGGAAAAATACCCTGAAATGACCATAGAAATTAGTGAAATGTTTGTTGGTTATAGTTACACCTTGTTTAGATACCAAACCCTAAAAGATGTTAGATTGGTGTATGTTCCGCCAAGGAGTATTGGCGAGTTTGGTGGAGAAACAGACAATTGGGAATGGCCAAAACACACAGGTGATTTTTCATTTGTTAGGGCTTATGTTGACAAAGATGGCAAGCCAGCAGAATATTCAAAAGACAATGTGCCTTATGTGCCTAAAAAACATTTAAAAATTAATCCTAAAGGAACGCAAGAAAATGATTTGGTGTTTATTTTGGGCTATCCCGGAACAACATACCGCCACCAACCTGCACAATTTGTAAAATATCACCAAGAATTTGTTTTGCCTTTCATTAGCGAATGGTTTGGTTGGAGAATAAATAAAATGGAAGAATTGGGTAAGCAAGAGAGAGACCGTTACCTAAAACTAGCGCCTACCATTAAAGGATTGGCTAACACAAAAAAGAATTTTGAAGGCAAACTTTTTGGAATGAAAGAAACCAATTTGCTAGAAGAAAAGATGAATGAGCAGTCATTTCTTGAATTTAAAATGGCTGAAAACAAAGACAATTTACAGTTTTTGAAAACCATTGACAGTGTGTATGCAAAAAAATTGAAAACAGCCAAAAGAGATTTAATATTAAATAGGTTAAACAGCGATTGTGGTGTTTTTGCAGCAGCCATTCAAGTGCAACTAATGAAAAACAAATACCCCAAAGTGCCATCTAAAAAAGACAAAGCCTTTTGGGATAAATGGAAATCGGAATTGACTCAAAACTTGAAAAAAACATACCGTATTTTAGACTTAGATTTAGACGAAACGACCATTGCCGAACTTATTAAAAGAGGCAAAACTGTTTCGCAAAACAAAGGATTAAAATCTATTAAAAACCCTGATAAATGGGCAAAAAAAGCATATAAAAAATCTAAATTAACACAGCCAACAGCATTATATACTTTGATTGAAAACACGCCTTGGATTGTTTATAAAAACAATGAGCCCATGATGCGATTGTCCGAAAAACTATTGCCAGAGTTGCAGGCCATTGGCTCTCAACAAGAGGAGCAAGACAATTTAATCAATCAGCAATTGCCTTTATTGTTGGAGGCTAAAGTGAAGTATGCTAACAAATCTTTTGTGCCAGATGCAAACGCCACTTTGCGTTTCACTTATGGCTACATTAGCCGATACAAAGAGGGATTGAACAAATATCCAGAACCGTTTACATATAGAAAAGGCATTTTTGAAAAAAACGCTACAGATAATGTAGATTATAGACTTTCTACCCCTGTGAGAGATTTGCTAAAAACAGAATTAATAGACAAACAATTGTTAGATCCAAACAACAATGATTTGGTAATTTGTATGCTTTATAATATGGACACAACTGGCGGCAACAGCGGCAGCCCCGTTATGGATAAAAATGGTGATTTGGTGGGTGTCAATTTCGATAGAGCCTACACCGCAACGCTAAATGATTATAGCTGGAACAAGGATTACAGCCGCAGCATTGCCGTAGATGTTCGCTATGTTTTATTCACACTTAAATACCTCAATAATGCCGAAAACTTGCTGAGCGAAATGGGTGTAAAGATTCAATAGGGGAGTGCAAAAAAAAATGCAACCCCACTTTAGATTTTAAAATTAAAACAAAAAAAAGGTTATTGGAAACAATAACCTTTTTTTTATGCCTAAAAAGCGATATTGTTTTTCGTTTTTTAATTCGAATGGTTTTGAATTTTTCCAACCATGGTGTCCAGCATAGCTTTTAATTTATCAATGGCGCCTGAAACCGCTTTTTCCGTAGAATCCGCCACGCAAGTAACAGCAACAGGCTGTTTGCCTTCCAATCTTGCCTCAAGCACACATTGCATATCGTTCACCCCTTCTTTTTTTCCGTTTTGGTCGGATAAATGGGCTTCTATTCTAGTAATGTACTGTTCAAATCTTTTCAATTCTTTGCCAATTAAGTCAATAAAAAAATCTTGTTGTCTTTCCTCTCCGCTAATGGTTTTGTCAGTGTTAAATAGAATGTTCATTGTGTAAAATATTTTTTTAATGTCGTTATAATTCATAACAACTCTACAAATATATATAATTTTTTAACATCAGCAGATACAAATATGCAGTTGTGGTTTGAAAATCGACCAATGCAAGCAATTATAAATTAAAAGTTAAGAATTATGAATTAAAAGTTATTAATTATGAATGCACCCAATCAAGAATTATACTATTAACCCATTAACTAACCCTTATCCATTGTGAAAGAAAAGGTAGTGCCTTTACCAATAGCACTTTTCACATTGATGGTTTGTTTGTGGGCTTCAATAATGTGTTTCACAATAGACAGACCCAAGCCCGAACCGCCTTTGTTTCTTGCTCTGCTCTTATCCACCCTATAAAATCGTTCAAACAATCTTGGCAAATGCTCTCTTTCTATCCCTTGGCCATTGTCCGATATTTCCACTAAAATATAGGATTCTAAATCATAAAATGCAATTTCAATAATGCCGTTTTCATTGACGCCATAAATTATAGAATTGCCAATTAAATTGTTTAAAACCTGTCTTATTCTCTCATTGTCGCCCAAAACAATACAGCTTTCGTTTGTTTCCTCTTTAATTCTTAATTTAATATTTTTTTGAATCGCTACTTCTTGATAGTTTTCAATAATATCTAAGCTTAATTCATGAATGTCAAACTTATCGAATTTCATGTTTAGCGAATTGCTTTCAATTTTACTAATATCCAGCAAATCGTTTACCAACAAATTAAGCCGCTCGGCACTGTCTGCTGCTTTTTTCAAAAAAGTATATTTAACCTCATCATCGTCTATTGCCCCGTCTATCAAAGTTTCAATATACCCTTGAATACTAAAAATAGGTGTTTTTAGTTCGTGCGATACATTGCCCAAAAACTCCTTTCTGTATTGGTCGGTGGCCAACAATTTGTTGATTTCCGTTTTTTGATTAATAGCCCATTCTTTAACATCTTCGTTCACTTTTTTCAAAGGGTCGATGTTGTAATTGTCAATAAATTTCAGCGGTTGCGTTTTGTTAGTTTTATAATTGTGAATTGTTTTGTATATTAGTTTTATTTTGCTGTAAATAAAGTATTCTAGCGTAAATAAAATGAGGATGTAGCTTAAAGAACCAAAAATAAATAAACTCACTAAAAATGCAAGGATATTAATTTTAAAATAAAAAAGGAAAGAAGCAAAAATTAACAATAAAATAATTGTTGTTAGCAATGATATCCTTTCAGGCGTTATTTTTTTAATCACACTTCAAATTTATAGCCAACGCCTTTTATAGTTTGAATAAAGTTATCCTCCAGTTTCTCCCTTATTTTTCTAATATGCACATCAATAGTGCGGTCAACAACCAAAACATCTTCGCCCCAAACAGATTCAAGAATTTGTTCGCGCGTAAAAACTTTGCCGGGTTTGCTAGCCAACAAAGATAAAAGTTCAAATTCTTTTTTCGGAAACTGAAGAACAGTGCTTTTGTATTTAACGCTAAAGCTTTCTCTATCAATAATTAGATCTGTAAAAGACATAGGTTCATAACTTAATTCACCGTTGTAATTCCTTTTTAAAATGGCTTTTAACCTGGAAATTAGCACCCTTGGCTTAATTGGTTTAATGATGTAATCATCGGCTCCTGCATCAAAACCCGCCAATTCGCTATATTCTTCGCCTCTTGCAGTTAAAAAAATAAGTGGAATGTTTGATAATTGGGGAAAGCTTTTAATTTGGCGGCATGCCTCCATGCCATCCATTTCGGGCATCATAACATCCATTAAAATAATATCTGGCTTTGTTTTTTGAGCTATTTTAATGGCTTCTTTGCCATTGATTGCGGAAATAACTTCAAAGTTTTCCTTTTTTAAATTATAGCTTAATAGTTCTATAATATCGACTTCATCATCAACTATTAGTATTTTATATTTTGTTTGAAAACTCATGGTAATGTATGGTTCAAAGCAAGGCAAATTAGTTGATTAAGTTGTTACCCCTGTATTATTAATTTGTTATTTAAAAATATCTTCTAATGCTTTTTCTAAAGACTCGCCTCTTAGGTTTTTTCCAATAACATTGCCCTTTGCATCTATCAAAACCGTGAATGGAATACCTGTAACTTTGTATTGTTTGGCTGGTGCGCAGCTCCAATATTTCAAGTCGCTAACATGTTTCCAATTCAATTGATATTGACTGATTGCCGAGTTCCAGGCAGGAGCATCCCTATCTAAAGAAATTGCATAAATCTCAAATCCTTTGTCTTTATATAATTCATAAATTCTTTTTAGATTTGGAAACTCCGCACGACAAGGGCCGCACCAGCTAGCCCAAAAATCTATTAATACAACTTTGCCTTTAAGTGCAGATAATTTTAAATTAACGCCATTAGGTTGAGGCAGGTCTATATCAGGCACAGGCTCGCCTTCAGCCAAAAATTTTGCAGCATCATAGTTTTCTTTAAGGTCTTTGTAATACAATGATTTTGACATTGTTGGCTCCATTTTTGCTAAAATTAATTTTAAATCAGAAGCTTTTTTTTCTTCTACAAAATTGTTGATAATGAAATAAGCTTCAAGCGGGCTTGTGTTTTTTATGCCATCGTCTATCAACATTTTTAATTCTGCATTTTTTAAAGCAAAACTATTCTGTAAATCTGAGGCATTAACAGGTTCTTGTTGAGAATACATTTGTTGCTCAATCATTTTAATTTCTGTCATTGAAGAGGAGTAGTTTTTTATAAAATTATATAAATTTAACGATTTTTCTGACTTTGTTCCGCTAACGGTGTAATTCAAACCTTTGTTTCCAGGGTTAATTTCTAAAACAATTTCTACCCCATTTTCTATAATTAAAGGCACAGCTGATTCCACATTGTATTGCAAATAGGCAATGCAGCTTTCTGTTGTCTTGCTTTTTAAAGAAAAATTGCCTTCTGCATCTGTTAAAAAAGAATCCATTAAAACCAATCCAGAGGTTAAAAATTTGTTTAAAACAACTAAATGGTTTGTTTTGCCAATAATTTTTCCAGAGATGGAAAAATTAACTTTCGCAACCACAGCGGGTTTTTTAGCAGTGGGTGTGTTTTTTTTTGCTGCGGTTTTGTTTTGTGCAGTTAATGTAATTGAGAATACAAAAAAAGTTAGGCAAATGAGTGTGATAAGTTTTTTCATTAAGTAATATAAAGTAAATTGCAAATTTAGGAAATTATTGGTTAAAAGTTTCTATTTTTTCTTTTATTAGACGAAACTTAGCAGAATTTGGTTGTATCAATATGCCATCTATGCCGGCTTTTTCTCCTGCTTCAATATCTCGAGGGTTGTCGCCAATAATAAAACTCTTGTTTTTATCTATGTTATGTTTTGCAATCGCCTTTTGAATCATAAGCGGTTCGGGCTTTCTACACAAACAATTTCCCACACTTGGATGGTGCCTACAATAATAAATATCTTCTATTTGGATGTCGTGTTTTTTGCATTCATTTAAAATAACAGAATGAAAGGATTCTAAATCTTTTTCGTTGTAAAGCGCTTTGTCTATGCCGCCTTGGTTGGTAATAATGATAATAAGAAACCCGTTTTCTTTGCACAATTGAAAACATTCTAAAATATCCGGCAGCAATTCAAAATCCTTTATTTGGGTTACATAATTTCCTATTTCTCGGTTAATAACCCCATCTCTATCAAAAAAAACTGCTTTTTGCATCAATACTATTTTTAAAGCCACAAAATAAACATTAATTTGCACCGTTTTTAAATATATTTTTTAATTTGACTCAAAACATAGTAATCATACCGACTTATAACGAAAGAGAAAACATCGAAAGCATTATTAAAAAGGTAATGTCTTTGAATTCGCCTTTTGATATTTTAATTGTTGACGACAATTCGCCCGATGGCACAGCTGCTATTGTTAAAACATTGCAAAATGATTTTAAAGGCCGTTTGCATATTTTAGAAAGGAAAGAAAAAAATGGTTTGGGCACAGCCTATATCGCTGGTTTTAAATGGTGTTTAGAAAAACATTATTCTTACATTTTTGAAATGGATGCTGATTTTTCGCACAATCCAGATGATTTGCCTCGATTGTTGGCAGCCAGTGTTGAACAAAATGCCGGTTTGGTGATAGGTTCGCGCTATGTAACGGGCGTAAATGTTGTGAATTGGCCAATGAGTAGAGTGATAATGAGTTATTACGCAAGCGCTTATGTTAGATTGATTACTGGCATGAGTATTCGGGATTCCACAGCTGGCTTTGTTTGTTACACAAGAGAAACCTTGGAAAGCATCAATCTTGATAAAATAAAATTTAAAGGATATGCCTTTCAAATTGAAATGAAGTTTAAAGTCTTTTTAAAAGGTATTAAAATTGTTGAAGTACCCATTATTTTCACAGATAGAACATTGGGAACATCAAAAATGAGTAATAAAATATTCAAAGAAGCATTTTTTGGGGTAATTGAACTAAGGTTAAAAAGTATTTTTTATAAACAATAATGGACAATAATATTATTTCGGCTTTAAGGGAAAACTATTCTAAGGCAGAGCTTTTAGAATATTTGGTTGATGAAAATCCAATTCAACAATTCAGAAAATGGTTTACAGAGGCTATTAATTCAAATTTGGCAGAACCAAATGCCATGACACTTAGCACAACGGATGGTTTGCAACCCGATAGCAGAGTGGTGCTTTTAAAACAAATTGATGATGACGGTTTTGTTTTTTTTACCAATTATGACAGCCACAAAGGGCAACAAATAGAGAAGAACAACCTTGTTGCGATTAATTTTTTGTGGTTAGAGTTGGAAAGGCAGGTGAGAATTAGCGGCATTGCCGAAAAGATTTCTGAAAAACAAAGTGCCGATTATTTTTATTCGCGCCCTGTTGGCAGTCAGCTTGGGGCTATTGTTAGCAATCAGAGCAGTGAAATTGATTCGCGGGCAACTTTAGAAGAAAAAATGAAGGATGCCATTGAATATTATAAAACCAATCCAATTGTGAAACCCGAAAATTGGGGAGGCTATCTTGTTAAACCTTCTCAAATTGAGTTTTGGCAGGGGAGGAGCAGCCGCCTTCACGATAGGATATGTTATAAAAAAGAGGCTGATGTTTGGACCATTAAACGCCTAGAACCATAAAATGAAATATTATATTATAGCTGGCGAAACGAGTGGCGATTTGCATGGCTCTAATTTAATGAAGCATATAAAAATTCAAGATTTAAAAGCTAAATTTAGGTTTTGGGGAGGGGATTTAATGTTGAAGGAAAGCCCCAATATTGTAAAACATTATAAAGAAACGGCTTTTATGGGTATTTCGGATGTTCTTTTGAATATAAATACCGTTTTCAAGAACATTATTATTTGCAAAAAAGATATTTTGGAATTTAATCCTGATGCGGTTATTTTAATCGACTATCCGGGTTTCAATTTGCGAATAGCAAAATTTGCAAAGCAAAATAATTTTAAGGTACATTATTATATCAGCCCTAAGGTTTGGGCTTGGAACACCAAAAGAGCTTATAAAATTAAAAAAAATGTTGACTATTTGTATAGCATTTTGCCGTTTGAGGTTAATTTTTATAAGGATTTTGGTGTAAAACCGAATTATATTGGCAACCCTTTGTGCGATGCCATTGAAACCTACCCCTTTGAATCCAATTTTAAAGAGAATTATCAACTTAAAAAACCCCTGATAGCTTTGCTGCCTGGCAGCAGAAAAAGTGAGTTGCGGCATATTCTTCCAGCAATGGTTTCTGTTGTTGAAGGTTTTCCAGACTATGAGTTTGTGTTGGCAGGTGCACATCATTTAAGCGATGAAATGTATGCTGAATTAACCCAAAATAAAGTACGAATTATTAAAGGCAAAACTTATGATATTTTAAAAAATGCCCATGCAGCATTGGTTTGCAGCGGAACCGCCACCCTAGAAACGGCTTTGCTGGGCTGTCCCCAAGTGGTGTGTTATAAATTTAGCAAACTGAGCTATTTTGTGGGCCGACTTGTAATAAAAATAAAATATATCTCTTTGGTTAACTTGATTTTAGACAAACCTGCTGTTAAAGAATTAATTCAAAATGAATTGACAAAAACCAATCTTTACAACGAGCTAAAAAGTATTCTTCAAGGGAAAAAAAGACAGGCTATGTTTGATGATTACGATAAATTAAACACCATAGTAGGAAAGGCTGGCGCAAGTGAAAGGGCTGCAAAATTAATTGTAGATCGAACAACAAAAGGTTGAAATTGGATTTAGATAGTAATTATTCACTTGGTTGAAAAAACTTATCTTCTTCCCAATTTTCGGGGTTCTGCATAATATACTGCGCAATGGCTTTATAAGAGGATTCGCTGCGAATAATGTGTTCATAATAATTGCGTTGCCACAATTTTCCCAATACTTTGTTTTTTAATTTATATTCTTTTAAACAGGCATTTGTTACCAATGATTTATAGGCTCCCACAATATCTCCAATGGTTTTGTTTTCATTCAATGATATATGGGCATCCGTAGGGGCTGGGCTTGCCCCTGCCTTTTCAAAATGTTTTTTGGCAGGGGCAAACCAAGCCCCTACAGGATTTTAAACGCCCATGTTTTAGGCTTTTTAAATGAATTGCAAAAATCAACAACGTCTTTTTCGTTAGAAAAAGGTATAATTATAAAGTCTGGGTTAATCATTGTACTATAGTAATTTGATATGACAGTCTCATTTTCTGCCACAAAATCACATAAGTTTTTATATTTCAGGAGAGATGTTCTTACTCTTGGAAAATAATAACTCCCATATTCTATGAAACATGCAATATGTTGTATTTCTTGCATCTTTAAAATTATACCATTTTCGTTAGTTTGATATAGTTCACTTTTTGTTTTTACGATGCAATTTAAAGTATTAGAAAATCCATTTTTGAACTCTATTTCTATTTTTGCATTTTCGGGTATTAGTTTTGTCATAGTTCAAATATACAATTTGAAATTTAAGATTACAAATGTATAAGTTTTTTAATTATTTCTTTGTTTGAGGTTAAGCAGCGATTAAATCAAGAAAACCCACACAAAAAAAGTCCTATTCAAACTGAATAGGACTTTTCATTATATTAGTATGCAGAAATTAAAAATATAACTTTTGATTTTGATAAAATCAAAAGTCAAAAATACAAAATCAAAAATCTAACCGTTCTCTGGTCTCATTTGAGGGAAGAACAAAACCTCTTGGATGCTTGTTTGGTTGGTCATCAACATGGTCAGTCTGTCAATGCCAATGCCTAAACCAGCAGTTGGAGGCATGCCATATTCCAAAGCTCTAAGAAAATCTTCATCAAGCGGCATGGCTTCGTCATCGCCTCTTCCTGCAAGGTCTATTTGCTCCTCAAAACGCGCTCTTTGGTCAATTGGGTCGTTCAATTCCGTGTAAGCATTTGCTATTTCTTTGCCATTCACAAACAATTCAAATCGCTCTACCAAACCCTCTTTCGAGCGGTGTTTTTTTGTTAAAGGACTCATTTCGATAGGATAATCTGTAATAAAAGTTGGTTGAATGCAATGTTTCTCGCACTTTTCTCCAAATATTTCGTCAACCAATTTGCCTTTCCCCATGCTTGCATCGGTTGCAATGTGAAGCTGTTTGCAGGTGTCTCTTAATGCCCCTTCGTCCATGGTTGAAATATCTATGCCTGTGTGCTCTTTTATGGCATCAAACATGGTAATCCTTTTGTAAGGTCGCGCAAAGCTAATAGCTTGTTTGCCAACGATAACCTCGGTGCTTCCGTTAACATCAATCGCTACTTTTTCAATCATCAGCTCTGTGTAATCCATCATCCAATTATAGTCTTTGTAGGCCACATATATTTCCAAACCCGTAAATTCGGGATTGTGAGTTTTATCAACACCTTCGTTTCTAAAGTTTTTTCCAAATTCATAAACACCTTCAAAACCACCAACAATCAATCTTTTAAGATACAATTCGTTGGCTATTCTCAAAAACAAAGGAATGTCGAGTGCATTATGATGGGTTTTGAAAGGGCGAGCAGCTGCACCTCCATGAATAGATTGCAAAATTGGCGTTTCCACCTCCAAATACCCACTTTCATTAAAAGTGTTGCGCAAAGATTGCACAACCCTAGTCCGTTTTATAAAAGTTTCTTTCACATGTTGGTTAACAATCAAATCAACATAACGCATGCGGTGTCTAAGCTCCGAATCGCTAAAAGCATCATAAATAACGCCATCTTTTTCTTTAACAACTGGCAAAGGATTCAAAGACTTAGAAAGCAGTTTTATCGTCTTAACCCTTACAGTTGTTTCACCTGTTTTGGTAACAAAAATATCGCCTGTAACACCAATAATATCACCCAAATCTAAAAGATGCAGAACCACTTGGTCGAACAATGTTTTATCTTCGCCTTCGCAAATATTATCTCTGCCAACATACAATTGTATGCGTCCGTCTTTGTCTTGAATTTTCATAAAACAAACCTTTCCTTTTGGCTGCAAACTCATAATTCTACCTGCTATAGAAACATTTTCTATAGGATTGGTTTCTGCATGATAGGTGTTTAAAATATTCTGAGAATAATTGTTCACATCCCATAACTCTGCTGGATAAGGATTGATGCCTAATTTATAAAGCTCGTCTAATTTTTGTCTTCTTTGAATTTGTAATTCGTTTAGTTCTGGCATTTTTTATTTGTTGTTTTTATTTAAACGAGTGCAAAAATAGGCTTGATTTATCTTTTTTTTATAGTTTCAAGCAACTAATTTGTGAAAAATACTATCTTTGTAAAGAGTTTGAATGATATAATGCCACTTAAAAATAATATAATCAGTGCAATGCGAGTTTTTCTTGCAAAATTCTGTATGCTTTTATTTTTGGTTTTATCAGATGTAAACGCCCAAAGTTTATTGGAAAACAATGGCAGGTTTAATGAAAATATTGTTTTTACTAAGCATTTTCAAAACGGAATGTCTTATTTTACCAAAACGGGCTATGTGGTTTTGCTCAAAAACATGGAAGACAACGAACTGTTTTGGCACGATTACCATTTGAATAAAAAAATAGAAAAAGATTACATTCAAAGGTATCATCGGTTTGATGTAAATTTTTTAGGAGCAAATTTTTTAAACATAAATAAAGAAAAGATGGAGCCGTCCTATTTTAATTTTTATAAAAACGACATTAAAGCAACGAATACAAAATCTTACGGAAAAATAACTTATTTAGAGTTTTATAAAGGCATAGACTGGGAAATTGAGGATTATGACAGAAACATAAAACACAACTTTATTGTAAAACCCCAAGCCAATCCTAAATTAATAAAAATAGAATATAAATACGCTGAGCTTCTAAAAATAGAAAATGGTGCATTAGTCATTCAAACATCTGTTGGCAATGTTATTGAAAATAAACCTTATGCTTATCAAATAATAGGAGAGGACACTACAGAAATTAGCTGTAATTACCATTTAACAAAAACAGAAACCGCTTGGACAGTGGATTTTCGTTTGGGGGAATACAATAAAGACGAAATTTTGGTAATAGATCCAATTCTTGTTTTTTCTACTTACAGCGGTAGCAAAGGCGATAATTTTGGGTTCACCTCCACCTTCGATTCCAAATCTCATTTATACGCTGCCGGTATTGTTGATGGAGGAATTGGAACCAACGGGGGGCCTTTTCCAGTAACAGTGGGCGCTTTTCAAACGGTTTTTTCGGGAGGAGTGGGCAGCTTGCCTGCAAGTTTGCCTTGCGACATTGGTATCAATAAGTTTGACAGCGCGGGCAACAATTTGCTTTTCAGCACCTATATAGGCGGAGGGCAAGATGAGTATCCGCATAGTTTGGTGGTAGATAATTTTGATCAATTGATAGTTTTTGGAACCACCTATTCTCAAGATTTTCCAACAAGCCAAAACGCTTATAGCACCACTTTAAAAGGGCAAACAGACATATTTATAACCAAGTTTTTAGAAAACGGAACCGATATTGTTGGCAGCACATATTTTGGTGGGGCGGGCTATGATGGATTGAATAGTCGAAACCTGCGTTATAATTACTCGGACGATTACAGAGGCGATGTGGCGGTAGATTCGCTAAATAACATTTACATCGCCTCAACAACAGAAAGTTCCAATTTTCCTGTAAAAAATGCTTTGCAAAGTTCAAATGCTTCTTTGCAAGATGGTTGTTTGTTTTCTTTTAACGCTGCGCTAACAACGCTAAGGTTTAGTTCTTATATGGGCGGCAATTCAGACGATGCTTTGTATTCCGTTAGAATTTATGATTCGTTTTTATATGTGGCCGGTGGCACATCAAGCAATGCAATGGCTTTTGGGGTGAATGGAAACAAAAACGCATACTCAGGAGGGCGTGCAGATGGATTCATTGCCAAACTTACTTTAAATGGACAATTGTTACACAGCACCTATTTTGGAACCAATTCTTACGATCAAATATTTTTTATAGACTTAGACAAAGACGGTCAGGTTTTCGCGGCAGGGCAAACCGAAGGGAATTTAGCAAGAACAGCAAACACCTACGGCAAAGACAATACCAGCCAATTTATTGTTAGGTTTTCGCCCAATTTGGCGAATATAAATTTAAGTACAACATTTGGCAATAGAATAAATAACCCTGAAATTTCGCCCTCTGCTTTTTTGGTAGATAAATGCGACAATATTTATTTCTCTGGATGGGGCAGCCCCATTACAGATGGGATTTTACATTCCTTAACAACAAAAGGTTTGCCTGTTTCTGCAAATGCAATACAACCCACAACAGATAACAAAGACTTTTATTTAATTGTGTTAAACAAAAATGCAAACAATTTGCTTTATGCAACCTATTTTGGAGGAGACAAAACAGAAGACCATGTGGATGGCGGCACTTCTCGTTTCGATAAAAAAGGGGTGGTTTATCAGTCGGTTTGTGCCAGCTGCCCTGACAGAGGAGGGAATCAGGATTTTCCGGTTACGCCCAATGTGCCTTTCAAAACCAATCTTAGCAAACGATGCAGCAATGCTGCTTTTAAAATAGATTTTCAAATTAATTTTATCGTTGATGCAAAATTTGATGCCAATCCAAAGGAGGGTTGCTTGCCGCTGCAGGTAGATTTTACAAATCAAAGTAAAAGTGGCAGAAGTTTTCAATGGGATTTTGGCGATGGCAGTCCCATTGACACCGCAAAAAATCCGAAACATACTTTTCTGTTACCAGGTGTTTTTAAAGTAAAACTAACATCTATTGATTCATTTTCTTGCAATGTTTCTGAAATGGACTCCACTATTATTACGGTTTATGATTTGCCCAAAGCTGATTTTTCTTTTGAAGCAAAACCATGCAGCCGCATATATCAATTTAAAAACAAGTCGGAGAATTATACTAGCATTGAATGGGATTTTGGAAACGGAGCGCCATCAACTTCGGAGGAAAACCCAAAACATGAGTTTTTGTTGGATGGGAATTTCAAAACCATCTTAACAGTTAAACATGCCAATGGCAAATGCCAAGACACGCAATCTGTTATTCTAGCGCTGACAAGCAATCCGATTGGTACTATAAAAATGCCCAATGTTTTTACGCCAAACAAAGATAATTTGAACGATTGTTACACAATTGTCGGTTTGCAGCAAGATTGCGATGAAGCCGAAATTTGGATATACGACCGTTGGGGTGTATTGGTTTTTGAAGGAAAAATGCCTCAGACCTGTTGGAACGGAAACAATAAAAACACTGGCGAAACGCTGTCAAGCGGGGTGTATTATTATTTATTGAAAATAAAAAGCAACAGGCCGCAATTTGATGACAAACAAACGATTAACGGGGTTATTCATTTAATCAGATAAGCTTAATTTAATCTCTTTTTGATAACGCTTTCTATAATCTTTTTCAACTGAAAAGGGTTCATCATGCGCCAATCTATTGCATTCAATTCGCCCCCAAAATTTATGTAATAATCGATGTTCATGTTTTGAAATTCCTCTAAAACATGGTCTCTGAAGTTTACAAAAGCTATCCATCCTTCTTCAATTTCATTGAACCACTCTTCGTAATAGGAGTCATCGGAGGCATGAAAGTTAAGTACATTTTCGCCTATTATAATAAATTGTTCGATGCCTTCAGTAATTAAAACATCAATGACTTCTCTTTTAAACCACATGATGTCATTGTTGATTAAATCGTTCCATTCGCCTATTAATTCTATGATGCAATAGCCTTTTTCGTATTCTGCAAAAATGATTTTTAGATACAATGTGTTAGAACTAAACTGTTCCCATTGCGGATGGATTAAATAATTATAAACTGCATTTTTAAATTCAAATTCACTGTGTTCTACATCAAAAAAAGGCGACCTTTCGTCATTTTCAGAGTTGTAAATATGCTGCCAATTATAGAATGGTTCGATGTCGTGCATTTTTGCAAAATTATTACTTTTATTGAATTACATTTGCTTTTTTTTAAATTATGATGAGATTCTTTTTCCTTTTATGTTTTGCGGTACAGATTTCTCTTGCACAAAACACTGAAATTAACCCTCAGTTTCTTTCTGGAAACGAGCCAAGCTTGGCCATTAATCCAAAAAACAATGCGCAAGTGATGTTGGCTTTTAACAATAATAATGTTTTTAGAAGCAAGGACACGGGCAACACTTTTAAAAGAATGAAGGTGAAATCTAAGTTTGGTTTTTATGGCGACCCTGTTTTGTTTTGGGACAATTATAACAATATTCATTTGTTGCATTTGGCAAATAATAAAAAAGCAAATTGGCCTGAGTCTTTCGATAGAATCGTTTATCAGCCTTTGAAGTTTAATAAAAGATGCAGTAAAAAAAGTGTTGGCATTGGTTTTAAAGAAGGAAAAATGCAAGACAAACCATGGATTTTTGTTGAACCAAAAACAGGACGGGTGCATGTTAGTTGGACCCAATTTGATAAATATGAAAGCAAAGCGCCTTCGGATTTGAGCAGAATTATGCATGTTTATTCGGACGATAATGGCAAAACATTCTCTAAGCCAACGGTTTTGAGCCATGTGCAAGGCAATTGTTTGGATGGCGATTCGACATTGGAGGGGGCAACAATTGCGAGCGATGACAAAGGTGTTTTATATTGTATGTGGAGCGGAATGAATAGTTTGTGGTGTTGTATGAGCTTGGATGGCGGCATTTCATGGACGGTTCCTGAGGTTTTTGAGGCGCATGTAGACGGCTGGGACATTAAAAGTGCGGGCATGATGCGGGCAAATGGAATGCCTTTTACTGGAAGAGTGGGGAATAAAATATTTGTGTGTTGGGCGGCTCAAAAAAATGAAATGTCGGTTATCTATTATAAATTTTATAACCCTGAGTATAAAACATGGGAGGTTTCGAAAACAATAGAATCCAAAGACAGTTATAGTTATGTGATGCCCCATTTTCAGACACACAACAACAAGGTGATGATGATTTTTTATGGGGTAAAAAAAGGCGATGGAAACTCAATAGCCAATAAAATAAATGTTTTCAAATGTACGATTTTCGATTCCGAACAAGTAGTTTTGCCTACTGCCGTTAATGACATTGATTTCATTTCTCAAGGCGAACCTTTTTTAGGCGATTATATTGCCATAAGCCCTTTAAATTTATCGAAAGAAGAAGAAGCTTTAATTGCCTATACAACACTCGTAAACAACCGACACACCTATGTTGTAGTTAAGAGAATAAAGTTTTAAGAATGGGAAGTGGGGATTTTTCTTTTTTCATTTTGTTATTAGCTGTAATTTGGCAATGAGCATTATTTTATATTAGTCTGACCCAAATAAATGTTTTATGAGATTATTTGCTTTTATTTGTTCAAATAAATAGAATTGTAAATTACAAAAAGCAACTTTTCATCAATTTCATGTGTCTTTGAATAATGAAACAATTAATTATTAGTTTGGTTGTTGGTTTAAGTTTTTCTTTAGGATATAGCCAAACAGCTCAAATTGTTGGCGGAAAAATTAGCTATGAAGCCCAAGGTAACAATAGATATAAGATAATTGCTAATGTAAACAGGCGTTGCAGTGGAGAACCTTTGGCTATGCCGATATTAAAAGTGTTTGCGGCAAATCATAATTTTAATTTAACGCTAACGCGAACAAATATTGCGGATATTACAACGTTTTGCAAAAGTGTTATTAAGCCATGCAACCCCCCAAATACAACAACTTCGGAAGGCATTGAACAACATACTTTTGAAGCAAATATAGATTTTAATTCATTAACCTATTCTTTGTTTAAAACTAATGGTAATTGCCATGTTTATTTTGGGTTAACAGGTGCAAAAAGATCGGACAGTATTAATACTTTGATTAGCAAAAATGATTTTTATGTGGAGGCAATGATAAATTTATGTGCGTTAGGAAATGGCTCGAATACTAGTTCAAATTTTAGAAGTCCTGCTTTTTTAGCCGCTAATTTGAATTTGCCTTTTGTTTACAATATTTCTGTAAGTGATTTAGTGGATTTTGATTCAATTGCATATATGCTTATTCCTGCCCAAAATAGCCATAATCAAAGTGAAACTTATGTCAATAACTTATCTTACAGAATCCCGTTGACTCCTTTCTGTCCTCCAAATACTGGTCAAGTGGATTGTCGTCCAATCCAAAATGCAAAGCCGCCAAGAGGATTTTATTTCGATAGTATGTCAGGAGATTTTATACTTACACCGACAAAAAAAGAGGTGGGTGTTTTCGTTGTTAAATGTTTAGAATTTCGTAAAATAAATAATGTAACAACATTAATTGGTTACACAACAAATGAAGTATGTGTTCAAATTAGCGATTTAGGGAGTAATAATCCGCCCATTATAATGGGCATAAATTATTTTTCGATATGCGAAGGAGAGAAATTGTGTTTTAGAATTTCTACAAGTGATGATCCATTTTTACCAAAGCAAACTACATTAGACACTATAACATTAACTTGGAATATGGGAATACCGGGCGCTACTTTTACAATAATTAATCCTAATGAACGAGAAAAAATAGGTGAGTTTTGCTGGCAAAGCAAAGAAGGCGATGCAAATAATAATTGGTATAACTTTTTAGTAACGGCTAAGGATGATTATTGCCCACAACCAGGAAGGTCCGTGAAAAACTATAGTATAAAAGTAAATCCTAAAGCCAAAGCTAGCAGCAGTTATATCAAAAAAGACAAAACCTTGTTTTTTGAAAATATCGCTTCATATTCTGGCGTACAAACCTTTAATTGGTCAATCAGAGACAGCACAAATAATGGAACTGTTTTAAAAAGTAGTTCAATGAAAAAAGACTCCTTTACTTTTGCAAATTATGGAAAATATTATATTACTAGAATTGTAAATAATCCACCTTTAAATTGCCCCACCACTTATTTTGATTCGATAATTGTAGATGTTAGAAATACTTCTATTAATAATGAATTCACAATTAAATTAGGAAAAATAAATGTGTACCCTAATCCGGCTAAAAAAATAATTACGATTCAAACCAATGCAAACGAAACCTACCTGAAACTTATTATTTATAATTCCATTGGTAAAGAAGTTTACAATGGCGAAATGCAGCAAACTATTGATATTAGTGAGTTTGCCAAAGGGATTTATACACTATTGGTAAAGAGTGAAAAAGGACATTATACCGCACAAATAATAAAGGAATAATTACGATAATAATTATTTCCTATTAAAAGTAATGAAAATAAAATTGTTAGCTGATTAGTAAGGGAATAATGATGATTAAAAGAATTAGTTGTAAGTCCTAAGCAGTGGATTAGTTAAAAAGTCTAATCCATTAACCAATTCTCCATTCTCAATTCTCCATTACCCCATTAACTAAAAAACATAAGGCAGAAAAACCACCAATCCAATAATTACTGCTGCAATTGCCATAATCAAAACTGCGGCAGCTGCAATGTCTTTAATTTGTTTAACAGTGTTGTTTTGTTCCATTGTTATTAAATTACAAAGTTTTTCTATACTTGTATTTATCATTTCTGCGCATATAACGCCAGAAATTGCAACAGTCAGCCATAGCCAATCGTTTGATGATATTTGAAGAATTGCTCCGCAAAAAATCACAAGAAATGTTGTTAATAAATGGATACTTGCATTTCTTTCTGTTTTAAAAAAAAGAAAAATACCTGAAAAGGCATACCTAAAGCTATTGGTTGTTTTTAATAAAAAAGACATTTATACTATGCAAAGTTAAATAAAAAAGTCCTTTCAAATGAAAGGACTTTTTAAAAAACATTAATTTAAGGTTGATTATCCCTCTTTTTCGTCTTTTTTGGCAGGCTTTTCTTTAGGCAGTTCGGGTTTATAGTTGATTATTTTCTTTTCATATAAAATAGATTCAATAAAATACTCTAACTGATGCTCATCTATTTTTTTGCCCAATATTCTTCCGTTTTCATCCAACACAAATAGGGTAGGATTGACAGTAATATTGTAGTCGTTTTTATAAATTGGCCAAGGATAGTAGCGGTCGGTTTTACAAACATTGATAAAGTTTTTCATGTCAGGGTTTTTTCTCATCATGGCGCGCCACTCGTCATATTTGTTCTCTGTAGAAACTGCATATACTTTTACACCGTATTTGCTTAATTTATCATGCACTTTGGCTACCACTGGCATCACTTCTTTGCAATGTCCACATGTGGGGTCATAAAAGAATAAAATTGTTACCTTGCCCATGTTTTCGTACAATGTTTTATAATTGCCGCTTGTGTCTGCTAGTTTTAAGTTTGGTGCTGTTTTGCCGCAATAGGTTGGAATTGCTTTTTTAGACTCTTCACACATTTTTCTCATTCCTGCTGTGTCGTCATACCACCAAGCCTTTCCCGTGCAATAATATTTATTAATAATGTGATAAGTAACATTGTCCATACACATTATTTTTTTATCTTGAAATTTAGCTGTCAAATGTTGAACAAAATATTTTTGAGTTTCAGTGTTTTCCAATGTTTTGCCAATGGCGTCATCTACGGAAACAATAAGGCTATCAAAATCTTGAAAAGACACTCTGTCAATATATTCATTGAGTTTACGAATTAATAAACCACCCGGGGCACGAATAAGGCCTGTTTCACTTAAATCAAAATTATCCCAAAAATGGGTTCTATAAAAATAATATTGTTGCATAGAATCTAAAACGACATCTTTTGGAAACAAAACAGGTTCAAAAGCCTTGAATATTTTAGTTAATAAATGCTGAGGATATTTGGCAATATATCCGTTTCTGAAATCCATGTCTTGTTTTTCTAAAATCTCAATTTGTGGTTTCAATTGTGCCATCATTTCATTGTTTTTTGTAGCCTTAGCATTTTTATATTGATTTTCTAAATCGTATTTTTGTTTGCCGTAAGCAACTCTGTGTATTTGATATTCAACAAAAGCCGCATTTTCGGTCGAACCAATAATTTTAATTTTTGTTTCGTCCACACTTGTGTCGCCTTCAAAAGAAAAATCCTGATCTTCTGTTATTGGCAATTCAAAATAGGCATTCATTTCGGGAAAAACTATCATATATAAACCCCTTTGCAATTTAGGATTGCCGGAAAAAACACCAACTCCATTGTTATCCAATTGGCAAGTGTCTCTCATGTATTGTTTGTCGCCAAAATTATCGGCCAAAAATAAAGACACATTTTTTAAGCCATTTATTTTCACTTTTATACTATAATTGCCTGGTGTTCTGCCAATGTTTTTAACATCAATTTTGGGTTTGGTTTCGCTAGAAATAGGCGTTGCAACTGGTACAGGCGGAGCAAGTTCATTTTTAACCTCTGTTTGTTTTTTAATATCCGTTTGTTTTTTGGAACTCGTTTTTTGTGCGACAGCAGAAAAGCTGAAAACGAAAAGACCTAATAAAGTCGTAAGGAAAGCGTTTTTTATGTTCATTTTATTAAAAAGAAAATTTTATTTTACAAATATAAGACAATAATTTTGCCAAAATGGTTGCCTTAGTCAATAAAAATCAAAATTTTTTTCAAAATGTTTATGAAGTGGTCAAGCTAGTGCCTTATGGAAGGGTAACTTCTTATGGTGCTATTGCTACCTATTTAGGAGCAAAGAGTTCGAGCAGAATGGTAGGCTGGGCAATGAATCAAGCACATTCTTTGGAGGATAAAATTCCTGCGCACAGAGTAGTAAATAGAAATGGATTATTGACAGGTAGTTGTCATTTTGTCGGAGAAAGCATGTCCGAATTATTAGAAAAAGAAGGCATAAAAATCGATGAAATACAGGTTGTAAACTTTAAAGTTGTTTTTTGGGACCCAAATATTGAATTAATGGTTTAATGAATTCTATCGCCCCTAAGTTCCATTGTTTTCATAATATCGGCTTCGGCTACTAAATACTCGTTCCATCTTTTATTGACATATTCCGCAGGAAGAATGCTTTTTGCTAAGCTCAAAAATGTGTGATAATGACCCGCTTCGCTTTCCATAAACTCCCTGTAAAATTCCTTAAGTTCATCATCTTGAATGTGTAAACTCAATAACCTAAAGCGTTCGCAACTTCTTGCTTCTATCATTGCGCTAATTAATAATTTCTCTACTGCAACTTCGTCTGGTTTTAATCCTCGTTTTTCTATTGCAAATAATTTATTGACATATTCATCTTTTCGTGGCATTTCAAATTTAAGGTTTCTTTTTTTAAGCTCTTTTAGCACCCTTCTAAAATGGCCCCACTCTTCTGCCACAATTGGTGTTACTTCTTCTATAATTTGTGAATAATGCGCGTATTTTACAATTAACGAAATGCCAGTAGTAGCCGCTTTTTGTTCGCACCAAGCATGGTCGCTCAAAATTTCACTAATGTTCATTTCAGCAATATTTACCCATCTTGGGTCAGTAGCCATTTCCAAACCTAGTTTTGTTTTTTTATTTTCTTTCATTTCAGCCTTTTTAATCCTTGGTTTGCTTTTATTTCTATAGAATTTGGGTATTCTTTGTTGTTTTTAAATTCATTGAGTGCCATTAAATAATATTTTCTAGCATTTATGTTTTCTTTTCTTACCTCATAAATGTATCCTAAATTTAGAGCAGAATAAGCAGCAAAATAGTATGGCTCATCTTTTCCTTTTAAAATTATTTTTTGATAAATTGCAATGGCACTTTCTTCTTTTTTCTGCTCTTCGTTTATTTTAGCTTGAATATAATTTATCTCCAACCATTCCTTTAAAATTGGAAGTTGATTGATATCTATTTTTTTAATTTCAGTTTCGGTTTGTTCGTAATATTTACCATCAAAAAGCATTCTTATTCTTAGGATATTGGAGCGATACATCCCGCCACTCAAAGCTTGTTTTGCTTCGCCTTCTGCAATTTTGTCTTCATCGCTATCTATTTTGCCTTTGCTCAAAACCAATTTGTAAAATTTGGATGCATCTTGTTCATCGTTTTTTAATATTGCGGTTCTCGCAAGATATCTATATGATGATTTAATTAAGTTTTCGCCTTTAAAATGTTTTATATACGAAATAAAATTTATTTCTGCATCCTTATCCAATTTCCTTAATTTTGAAATACCTAACAAATAGTTTGAATAGTGAAAAGGGTAAGTGTTGTTGCCAGAAAAATTAGAAATTACTTGAATAACATCATCGGTTTTTCCACTGTAATGCAAAAAAACGGAACGCATATAGTTTTCAAAAAGGGCGTTTTTATGGTTTTTAGAATTTGAAAGGACAAGGTCTAATCCTTTTTTAGTATTTTTTAAAATATGGTGTTGAATTTGGGCATAATAAAAGGCTGTTTCCTTTTTTAACATAATATTTTCACCATAATAGACACTTGCATTCATGTATTTTTCCAATTGCTCTAATCCTAATTGCATATTGCCTTTTATGCCAATTAGATTGGCGAAAAAATTGTATTTTGAAGGAATCGTGCTAAAAAGGCAAAGCAAAGTGCCATAGTTTTTATTGTCGGGCAAAAATGCTGGAAACGATTTTTGATTTTCTTTCAAAAGAGAAAACGATTTTTTAATATCAAAAGCTGCATTATAAAAATCATTGAACCTTAATTTTATTAATCCTTGATGAAAATAAATTTCGGCAACTATTGTTTTATGCCATGCATTGTTGAATTTTTTTGCTTCAACTTCGGCAAGGTTTCGTTTAATTAGTTTTAGATTAGAATTGTATGAATTTTTGTCTTCAGAACTAAATATTTTAAAAAACAAAGAATAGTCAATCAGCCAATGAACAGCAATATTGTCTTGGTTTAGTATTTTTTCGTTTCTTAAAATTCTATCTGCCTCATCAAATTGAAATTGATAAATACAGTTTTGTGCTTTTAAACACGAATCTGTCATTTTAAATTCCGTAGCAAAAAGTGCGTTGCCGCCATAAAAAAAAAGCACACAATATAATGTGTGCTTTAAATATACTTTTTTTTGGTTCATAGAACTAAAAAAGGGTGCTAAGTAGTTGCTTTTAGAGACCTAACTCTTCTTTTAGGTTTCTCTTCTTCTACTGGTTTTTCAACATAAATACCTGTAATTTCACTATCCACCAATATTCTACCGCAATGTTCGCAATCTATAATTTTGAAATGTTGTTTGATGTCGCTTTGTCTTTGAGGCGGAATTTTAGAAAAACACCCACCACAACTTCCTCTAATAATTGGTGCAACACCAACACCATTTTTCACATTTCTGCGTATTCTATGGTATGCTTTTAAAAGTCTTTCTTCAACCTCTGCCTCAAAACCTTTTCTTTTTTCCATCAACTCATTTTCTTCAGCTTCAGTTTCAGCAACAATTTTTTCTAATTCAGATTTTTTAACTTCCAAATCTTCTTTTCTTTTACCAATTGTAGATTGAACTTCATCCAATAAAACTTGTTTTGCTTCAATATAAGAATAGTTCTCTTTAATTCTTTTTTCAGCAGCCAAAACTTCTAATTCAGAAATTTCAATTTCTTTGTTTAATGCTTCAAACTCTCTGTTGTTTTTAACACCTTCTAACTGTTGTTTATATTTTCTTTGTAAATCTTCAAAGTTTTTAATGTTAGTTTTGTGGCTTTCAATAATCGTTTGATAATTTCCAATTTCGTTTTGTATGTTCAAAGTCCTTGTTTCAAGTCCGATTATTTCGTCCTCTAAATCAGCAACTTCTATTGGTAGCTCTCCTTTCAAAAGATTCAATTCATCAATTGTTGAATCCAATTGTTGTAATTCCCAAATAGCTTTTAGTTTTTTTTCGATTGATAAATCTACCATATATGTTTAATTGTAATATTTTACGGGGTTAGTGTTCGTTTTGCAAAAATTGACCGCAAAAATAGGCTTTTTTTCTGAAATAATTTCATAAAATATATCTAAAGTTGAAATTTCCGATTCGTAATGTCCAATATCGCAAACTAAAAGTTTTTCTTCCCCATCAAAAAACTCATGATACTTAATATCAGCGGTTATATATGCATCTGCATTATTTTGCAATGCGTCTTTTATTAAAAAACTTCCAGAACCACCGCAAACACAAACTTTTTTTATGTTTTTGCTCACAGGCGTATATTTAAAAGCATCTAAATTAAAAGATTTTTTAACCAATTGAAGAAACTCGTTTTGAGACATTTCTTCTTCTAATTCTCCTATTATTCCTGAGCCAACTTCTTGGTTATTATTGGATAATGGAATTATATCGTAAGCCATTTCTTCGTATTCATGAACCGCTTTCGCTGCTTCAATAATTTGAATGACAAAATTATTTTTAACCAAAAATTCTATTTTAGTTTCTTCTATTTCTTTTAATTCATTTTTTTTGCCTATTTTAGGATTCGATTTTTCATTGCCTTTAAAGCTGCCTTTTCCATCACTTTTAAAACTGCATTGTGTGTAATTTCCAATTTCGCCTCCTCCAAAATTAAAAACAGCTGTTTTTATTGCTTCTGTCAAATGGGTTGGACAATAAATCACCAATTTACTCAATGTATTTTGCTTTGGCCTTAATATTTGCAGGTTATTAAGCCCTAGTTTCATAGCCATTCTTTCACTAACGCCTTGTTTTAAAACATTGTCTATATTCGTGTGAACTACCAAAATATTAATGTCGTTTTTTATGGCTTTTAAAACGACTCTTTCAACATAGTTTTTACCATTAATTTTCTTTAAGCCCTTGAAAATAATAGGATGGTGTGCTACTATTAAATTACAACCCATGTCCATTGCCTCTTGAATAATGGCTTCGGTAGTGTCCAAAGCTAATAAAATTCCTGTTATTTCTGATTCCTTATTACCAATAATTAATCCTGCGTTGTCATAATCTTCTTGATAGCTGCTAGGGGCATGTTTTTCAAAAAGGGTCATTATTTCTTTAATTTTCATTGCTTAAAATATGGTATAAATAAATGGACCTAAAACACTTGAACCACCAATAATTAAAATAATACCAATTATTAAAAGTAAAACGATGACTGGGGCAAGCCAGATTTTTTTCCGGTCTTTAAAGTATTGATAAAACTCTTTAATTATTTCCATGAATATTTGCAAAGGTATTCATTTTTGAGGTAATAATTTAGTTTGAGCAATAATTACTTATATATTTTTTGGCATCTAAAAAGCCAATACCTAAGGCTTTTTTCCAATCATTGCACGCTGCCTCTTTTTCCTCCAAATTATTATACGCAATGCCTCTAACCGTAAGGTTTATTCCCATTGTTGTGGTAGCGTGTTCTATGGCTTTGCTTAAATAAAATACACTTTCTTTGTATAGTTTTTGTTGTAAAAATGAAAATCCAATATTGAATAAATAGGTTTCGTTATAGGATTCAAAAAGCAATAATTTTTTATATGTTTTTATGGCTTCATCGTAGCTTTGCATTTCCATCAGTGCATCTGCTTTATGCGCCATGGCTCTGTAATTTTCAATGTCTTGCAACAAAACAATATTATAAGCATCAATAGCCTCAGAATAAAGACTCGCATCATAACAAATATCGCCTTTTAACATCCAAGCAGAAGTATCTTTTGAATCTTTAGATAAATAGAAATTCAAATCTTTAATGGCCTCCGAAAAATTATCTGTTTTGTGAAACAATAAGGCTCTTTTTTTATATAAATCTATTTTTGAAGGATTGTTTTTGATATAATGGGTTAAAAAACTAATTGCAGTTGGAATTTCATTCATGATAATAAGCAGTGATATATAATCTTCGATTGCGGCTATGGTATCTCCTTTTTGTTGAAAATAAGTGTTAAAATCATCCAAGGAAAATGGGTAGTTGTTGAGTTCTAAATGAGATTTTGCCCTTAGAAGGTAAGCATTTCTTAAGTTTTTGTTTAAAAGAATACTATGGTTACAATCAACCAAAGCCACACTTGGTTTTTTTAGCATAAAGTTGCAATATGCTCTATAATAATATGCCTCGGCATTAGAATTGTCGATATTTAGAGTTTCTGTAATACAAATTGCCCCTTTCGCATATTCCATTTTCTTTATTTTGTTAATGCAATCTTCCAAATTAGAGCTGCTCTGACCACTCATTTTGTTGAAAATGCTAGCAAATAAGGTAAGTAGAATTAAATATTTCATGTTTTTATAGAAAGTATGCAAAAATGCAACCATTTTTTTAAAATATTTGAAAATAGATATCTACTATTGTGGAATGATTAAATTTGAGGTTGTTCTTAGTCCAGCGTTGCTCGATTTGTATGATTTAAACAATAAAAATGTTGTGGTTGTTGATATTTTAAGAGCAACCTCAACTATTGTAACCGCACTTGCCAATGGGGTAGCTTCAATCAGGCCGTGCATGAATCCAAAAGAAACTTTACAATTTAAAAACATGGGCTACATAACAGCAGGGGAAACCAATGGCGAAAAAATAGAAGGTTTTGATATTGGAAATTCTCCTTTCGAGTGTATGAATATTGATTTTAAGGGTAAAAACATAGCATTAACAACAACCAATGGCACAAAATGCTTTTTGGCAGCTCAAGCGGCAGGAGCAGAAAAAATTTTTGCAGGTAGTTTTTTAAATCTAAAGTCGATGTCTGATTTTTTAGTCGCAGATGCAAAAGATGTTTTGGTGATTTGTGCAGGATGGAAAAACAAAATTAATCTTGAAGATAGTTTGTTTTCAGGTGCACTTTTAAATGAAATGATGCGTGCCGTTGAAATAAAAATAAATTGTGATTCGTCAATTATGATGCTTGGATTATATTTAAACAATAAAAACGAAATGATAAATCTCCTTAAAAAATCTTCTCATTATCATCGATTGTCGCATTTGAGCCATGAAGAAGACATGGTTTACTGTCTCAATCAATCAATTATAGAGGGTGTTTTTGAATTTAAGGGTAATGAGATAAAAGAATTTTCTAAAAAAAATGAAAAATAAATTTGTTTTTTCAAAAAAATGATTATTTTTGTTGTCTAATTTATTAAAAAATGAAAAAAACAACTATTTTAATGTCTGCTGTTATAATTGCAGCATTTGCTTTTACAGGATGTAAAAAAGAAGAGAAAGAAGAAGCAAAACCACAAGTTAATGTGCCAAAAGAAAACAACTCTTTAACACAAAAAGTAACTGGAACTAGATGCCCTCCATGTGGCAGCTGGGGTTGGGAAATGATGGACGAATTAATGAATTTTGGTCAATCTAAATCATTTTTCATCAGTACATATTCTCAAAATTTTGTAGCAGAAGGGTTCATAACTCCAACAGCAACCGAAATGGATAAACAATGGAAACTAACAGGGTATCCAAGTTTTGTAGCCAACGGAAAACCTATGTTATCAAGAGCAAGTGGCGTTAATACAAATGAAGAAAAACAAATGTGTAAAAATGAAATGGATGCGCATCGTTCAGCAGCTGTAATTGCAAATGTTGGTATTGAAAAATCTTTTAATGGAAACACAATGAAAGTTAAAACTTCTACTCAGTTTTTTGCAAATGCAAGTGGCAATTATAATATGGCAATGTATGTTGTAGAAAATGATGCAATGTGGAAACAATCTGGTCACCCAAATGGCGCAAATGCAATTCCTCATCACTATGTTTTAAGAGGTTCTGTTAACGGAACTTGGGGCCAATCAGTTAGCACAGGCGATGTTGCAAGTGGAAAATTCTTTGATAAAGATTTTACTTATGATGTTGATGCTGCGTGGAATAAAGACAAAATCAGTGTTGTTGCAGTTATTTGGAAATTAGATGGAGCTAAATATGTTTTTGTTAATACTAACAAAACCAAATAAAATTTATTAATATATTTTAAAAGCAGTCTTTATGACTGCTTTTTTATGCCTTTTTGTTTCTAATAACATTAGTTGCTAACAGCAAAGCCACTTGCAATGCAAGTGGCTTTGCTGTTAGGTTGGGTTTATAATGTAATACCAATTCTAATTTTGAAATAGCCCAAACTATTTTAAAATATTATCTCGAAATTTTGGGAGTAATGCCTATATAGCTTGCAAATAAGACAATCAAGCGAAGCGTTGATTGGACTATATTGAAAGCATATTCGGTACAATTAGCGTTTACTAATTTTGTTTCCAGTTATTTGTTTTTGTAAGCTGCATCTAAATCTTGTAATGTCTGCGGTTCTTTTTTGCTGATGCTTTTGGCTAATACCGCTATTAACTCTTTTTCGCCAAAGATTGAAACTTGACTTTTTTAAATGCTTTCGCATCAAAACAATCACATCTTTTTCGGTTAATTGAAATTGATATTTTATAGCTTCAAAAGGTGTTCGGTCTTCCCAAGCCATTTCAATAACTCTGTCTAAATCTTCATCTGTCATGTTTTTAAAGAATTTTAAATTATCGTTAAATATAACAATACAAGCGTTCTTTAAGTTTTAGTACTTAGGATTTTTAGTTTAAATAAAAAATACTTGCTGTTAAAACACCAGCAAAAGAAACCCAAACAAGATAAGGAATTAACAAAATAGCCGCTGCTTTAGAATGCTTTTTAAATTCATTAATTGTGAGGATAATAAATAGCCACATAACTATAATTTCAATCAAAGCAAATCCTATAGCGTGCATTTTAAAAAATATGAATGACCACAATAAATTTAAGCCAAATTGAATAAAAAAGAATATGTAAGCTCTGTTTTTATTAGCGGTTTGGCTGGTCCAAACCAAGGCGAAAGAAAATCCAATTAAAGCATAAAGTACGCTCCAAACTGGACCAAACAGCCAACTTGGTGGGTTCCAGCTAGGTTTATTTATTGTAAAATACCAATTTTGAATTTCGCTAACGGTGCTAAATCCACTTAAAATGCCGAGAGATAAGCTGAGAACAATGGCTAAAGTGTATTTTATAATTTTGTTTTTCATTTTATGTTGGTGGTTAATCTATCATCTTAATTTCTAGATTATTGCTTTTCCAGTAGTTAAGTTTTTGGTCTTTTTCATAAATGAAAATTCCACTATATTCTGGATTTTTTTTAAGGATTTCAATAGATTTTTCCAGCCCTGCAATCATGCAGCTTGTTGCCAAAGCATCTGCCTCTGCCGCACTTTTACATATTATGGAAGCGCTTAACATTTCGTTCATTGAAGGAAACCCCGTTCGTGGGTCTATGCTGTGGCCAAGTCTTTTTCCTTTGTAATAAAAATATTGTCTGTAATTTCCACTTGTTGCCATTGCCAAATTGTTTAAATATAATTCGCAAAATGCCACCGGTTTTTCTGCATTTAGCAAAGGTTTTTCTATTTTTATTTTCCAAAACTCATTGGCTTCATTTTTTCCTTTCACTTTCAATTCTCCTGTAATGTTGATATAATAATCATTTATTTGGTAGTCATTTTCCAACATTTTAGCTAATATATCTACCAATTGTCCTGAAGCAATGCCATTGTAATTCAACTTTTGTAAAGCGTCATTTTTCGATGGTTTTGTGCCAATAAATTCAACTTTAAAACCATAAACTTGATTTTTAAGCTGTTTAATTAAAGTAGAATCCACAAGGTCAGGATTCTTTTTGCGTTCGCCAAAACCCCAATAGTTGATTAAATCTGCTATGCTTGGATTAAAAGCTTTGTTGCTAATGTTGTATATCTTTAGGCTTAAAGAATCTAATTCATTAAAAATGTCTTTAGATTTTAAATAAGAGATAGAATCTTCTGAATTTAAGATTTCGTTTTTATTGAACTTGCTGATAATGGATTGGCTGTCATAAGTGCTAACCAAATAACTATAATAACCCATCATAAACTCAATTTTTTCTTTTAAGTTCTCTTTCCCCTTATAGGCAATTTCGTAAGTAGAACCCATGGTTTTACCTTTGATAACAATATAATCTGTGTTTTTTTTAACAGACTCGTTACAACCCCAAATTGTTAAAAGCGCAACCCAAAAACCAATGGCTTTTATGTTTTTCATAATTTGAAATCATGTATTGTTTTCATTACTTTTCCAAATACAAAGTCCTGAATTTGAACCACTTCTTTGTTATTGTTGTTAATAAAACCATAAAAGTTTTCAATGTCGTAGGTTAAAGGATTACCTTCTTTATCAAAAAGAATATTGGTGTCTTCAAATATCCCTTTCCTATGCACTTTTAATGAAGTAGTCTTGCCTGTTTTTTCTATTAAAATAAGTGTTAAAAAGGCTTGTGTTTTATAAATAGAATCAATGTCTTTTGACTTTAGGTTGATTGGAAAACCTTCGAAACTTAAATTCTCCCATAATTTTAAATAAGATTTCAACTTGTTTAAATTAATCGCTTTGTTGTTTTCCAATACTTTTCCATTCTGACTAATTTCTGGCGCGTTGCCTGAATTGTTTATTTTGAATGAATTTTTTGGAACATCAGTCCATTGCACTTCTATTTCTTTAATGTTTTCTTCCTTGCAAGCAAAAATATTTAGAGAGCGCCAAGCATTGACATCTGTTAAAAATCGAGAGTTCAAGAAACCTTGAAACCCTGGAATGTGACAAATATACGGTTCTTCGCCTTTTTCCATATAAAAATAAGTGCCCATTTCATCGGCACTGTTTATACCCACATAAAAAACTTTTGATAGGCTGTTGTTCTCATAAATCTCTACTTTGGTGCCGTTTGCTGCTAAATCTTTTAAAACAAAAGATAAATAATTTTTAGAAACAGGTTTTTTAACCCTCACTTTTCGCAAAGTTTCGAGCAAAATTTCTATTTTTACATCGCTGGCTTCAAATTCATTATTCACCAACCATTGATTATTTTTTTTGCTCAACAACACATGGTTTTTTGGATATTTTTTATTGCTCAAAAACACCTTTGAAATAGCATTTGTGTTATCAAATTGAAAATTATTATCCTTGTTTTTAAGTGTACTAATGTTTTTTTTATTTAAAAAAAAGAATACTGCAATCACTAAAATAAGGGAGGCGAGTAAAATAATTGTTTTTTTGTTCATGGTATAAAGTTGACAAATAGATTAGACACTTTGAAAGTGTAAAATGTTGCTTATCGGCTATAATTAGGTGCTTCTTTTGTGATTTTTATATCGTGTGGATGGCTTTCTTTGATGCCTGCATTGCTAATTCGGGTAAACTGTGCGGTTTGTAAATCGGCAATGGTTGCCGCACCGCAATATCCCATACCTGCGCGCAAACCACCAACATATTGATATAGCACTTCGCTCACTTTTCCTTTGTATGGCACTGTGCCTACAATTCCTTCTGGCACTAATTTTGAAATTTCTTGCTCTGCATCTTGAAAATAACGGTCTTTGCTGCCTTCTTTCATGGCTTCAATACTGCCCATTCCTCTGTAAGATTTCACCATTCTGCCTTCATAAATACTTGTGTCTCCTGGACTTTCGTCTGTGCCAGCAAATAAGCTACCAGCCATAACGCAGCTTGCGCCAGCTACAATTGCTTTTACTAAATCGCCACTGTATCGGATGCCTCCGTCTGCTATAATTGGCACTCCGCTGCCTTCCACTGCCATTGCGCAATCCATTACTGCATTCAATTGAGGGACGCCAATGCCCGCAATGATTCTTGTTGTGCAAATACTGCCCGGCCCAACGCCCACTTTGATGGCATCTGCACCTGCATCCAACAATGCTTTTGCAGCTGGCCCTGTGGCCACATTTCCTACAATAACATCTAGTTTTGGAAATGCTTTTTTAATCTTTTTTAATTCATTTATCACTCCTTTTGAGTGTCCGTGGGCGGTGTCTAATGTAATCACATCAACCTCCGCTTCCACCAATGCTTTCACTCTTTCTAAAGTGTCGGAGGTTATGCCAACGGCCGCACCCACCAAAAGTCTGCCATATTTGTCTTTGCAAGCCATAGGGTGGTTTTTTACCTTTTGAATGTCTTTAAAAGTAATTAATCCAACCAAAACACCTTTTTTATCAGTGATGGGAAGCTTTTCTATTTTATGTTTTTGAAGAATGAGTTCAGCTTTTATTAAATCGGTGCCTAAAACGCCTGTTACCAATTTTTCTTTGGTCATCACTTCATTAATTTTTTTGCTTGTAATTTTTTCAAATCTAAGGTCTCTATTGGTAATAATTCCAACCAAAATTCCTTTTTTGTCTATGATTGGAATGCCGCCAATGCTGTTTTCTTTCATCAACTTAAGGGCATCTCCCAATGTTGCATCACCAAACAATGTAATTGGGTGTTGAATCATGCCGCTTTCGCTTCTTTTTACCTTGGCCACTTCTTTTGCTTGTTGGGCAATTGTCATATTTTTATGAATCATACCAACGCCTCCAAATCTAGCAATTGCAATGGCCATTGCGCTTTCCGTGACAGTGTCCATAGCAGCAGAAACGATGGGCACATTGATAGAAATATTTTTTGTTAATTGTGTTTTGGTATTTACATCGCGAGGCAGAATTTCGCTATACCTTGGTAAAACCAATACATCATCGAAGGTTAAACTTTCGGAGACAATTTTGTTAATGAAATTAGAAGATTTATTTTGTTTAGACATGCAAATATTTAAGAGTGTTATTTGCGGTACAAAAGTAAATATTTTTATTTAGTTTTTTACTTTTTTGTTTTATATCGTGCAATTTCCTTTTATTTTTTTGATTTTTATGTCAAAAAGGTGTGTTTTTGAGGTTTTTTTGGGTTTTAGGTTGAATGTTGATTGTCTTTAAGAATAAATTTTTAAAATAGTATTCTTTTCACATTGGCTATAGCCTTTTATGTTTAGTAACACCACAAAAAAATGGCAATAAAATACATGTTGGCTACATTAAAATATCGTTTTTAAACTAATTGACGGAATAATTGGAATTGACGCAAATTGAGTTTCAAATAATGGAAACTGCGAATTTTGATTTTTAAGATTAAATAAATTATATATTGAAAAGTTAAATTCACTTTTTACTTTTTTAAATAAATTAAATTTTTTATTTAATGACAAATCTGTTCTGTAATAATTAGGAAGCCTATACTCATTTCTTTTAGAGTACAAGTAATTATAACCATATAAAATAGTTGCTGGTGTGCCATTTTGAAAATTGTTTAGAATAGAAATTGACCATTTCTTTGAAAAATCATAACTAGTTACCAAATGAATAACATTGGTTCTGTCAAAATTAGATGCAAACCAATTATTATTATTTATTTTATTAGAAATTGTTTCAGAACGAGAAAATGTATAAGATAATATCCCGGAAAATTTTCCAATTTCTTTTTTAATTAGTATCTCAAGACCATAAGAACGAGATTTTGTATTGATTATAAACTCTTGGATTTTAATATTCCTATACATCTGAGTGCCATCCTCTAAATCTTTTGAATTAAAATAATCTTTATAGAAAAGGCTATTTTCAATTTTAAAATATTTAAAATTAAATTTATGGGTAAATGAATAAGAAAAAATAATTTGCGGTTTTAAATTTTTTGAAGAATTAAACCAAAAGTCATTTGGTAAAAATACATTTCGAGAACCGATATAGTTTTGAAATTGACTTGTTTTGTCAAACTTAAAAGATAATATGTTTTTTGAAACATGTTTTGTAATTTCAATTCTTGGTTCAAAAATGAAAAAATCAAAATTCTCACTAATATTTTTATAAACCCCAGTTCTTAGTTTAATTAGTGCAGCATAATTTTGTAATATGTTGATTTTTTTTTCGCCAAATAACACATAATCTATTGAATTATTTTGATAAATAGGTTCAGAAATGTAATTTGAGTCTATCATTAAATTGTACTTAAAAACACCCTGTTTTATTTTTGAATAATTAATATTTATCCCGTATAAAAAATTTTTAAAATTTTTTATATTTTCTCTCTGAATTTTAAAACATATATTTTTAATTGAATTTTCTATATTGGGTTCAAAATTATTTATTGATGTAGATAATGTTTTAAATATGCTATGGCTGACAACCATATTAGTAAAGGCCCCTTTATTATTAATATTATTCCATCTTAATGTATTTAAATTATTTTTCCATTCATACTTTTTAATATTAAAATCTCCAATACTAAATTCATTTAAATTCTCTAATGAATAAACATCTTTTGAGAAAAATTTAGAAAAATAAAATATATTTTTAGAATTAATAATATATTTAATTTTAATATTTCCATCAAAAAAGTAATTATTAAATTGCAAAAAATCTAATATCCCAATATTGGAAAACCTAAATGAGGTTAATAAACTAATTTTTTTCTTAACAATTGGAGTTTCAAATATTACTTTATTTGATAAGAAACCAAATGAAGTTTCTGTGTTTGATTTATTTAAACTCGCTTCTTTTAATCTTAAATCTAAAACGGAAGAACCTCTTCCTCCGTAAGAAGAAGATAAGCCATCCTTATATAATGAGTATGTTTTAATAATATCAAAATCTATTGGACTAAAAAATCCGTAAAAATGACTCATATTGTAAAAAGGTGCGTCATCAATAAAAACTGATGTTTGATCAATATTTCCTCCTCTAATATATAAACCAGTATTTCCTTCTAACGAATTTGTAACACCAGGCAGCGTTTGCAAATTTTTAAAAATGTCTTTGTCCCCAAAAATATTTGGCAATCTACTTATTTCCCTATATTCTATGCCTGATGATACATTCTTATTACTCCTTTTAATAATTCGGTTTAAATTATAGATTGCTGGATTTAGAAAAATCTCTAATATTCCTTCGTTAAATATAATATTTTTTTTATGTTCTATGTAACTTGTGTGTTTGAAAATTAAATATTTAGTTTGTGTTTGAGACTCTAATAGAATATATCCGTAATTGTTTGTAATTCCTATTAAACTATCATTACTAAAAATTTCAACCTTTGAAATTAACTCACTACTTAAACTATCTTTTATTTGAATTTTAACAAAAAATTGCGAATTTAAATTGTTAATGATAAAAATTGATATTGTAATAAAAATTGATTTCAAATATTTAATTCAACTATTTTTTTTGTTTCAAGTGATTTTATATCAATTTTCATAATTCCACTGATTTTATATCTTTGAGAACGCAAGTCAAATGTTTCTAATTTTACTTCAATTTTGATATTTTTATTGAGTTCATTACAGTCTGAATTAACAAATTTGATGTCATTTTCAGTTAAATAGTAATACTTTTTTACTTTATTAAATTTAAATTTTGTATGAAAACTGCTAGTTAACTGAGATTGAGAGAAATTTAGATCATCAAATATATTTTCATTTTTTTCGTTCTTCAGGTAAATAATTAGTCTTTCTTCTGACTCATCTGAAATGCTACTAATATTGGAATAACTAATATTGGTCGCCACAATAATTCCAAGTATTTTTTTTGAATAACTATTACTCAAACCTTTTAATTGATAACTCATAAAAAAAGGATTCCCAATATTATTTATATTATCATTAATTGAACATATGTATTCGTAGTCTCCTCTGTGAAGCTTATAGCTTTCAATAAAAAATTTTTGATTAATATTGGGTATTTTTTCACAAGGGGTGCTTTTTTTAGGAAATTCAAAATAATCTGAATAATCATTATTTAAATAATTTGATTTAATAAATTCACTATTTCTATAAACAATTGTAGGTAAATTTTCGCCAGAATAATTATAAGACAAATAATTTTCATATAAATCTTTAATAGTTTTTAAAGTATCGGAAAATAAATATCGTTTATTTATGTCAAAAACATAATCATTGAAATTCACATCAGTAATTTTCACTAGTTCTTTAACAGAGCTTTTACTTTCATATTCTACTTTTGAATTAATTTGATAATTTAGAGGAATTTTTTTTTCTAAAATTAAAACTTCATTTAATATTTCTGAACTAACTTTAAATCTATATGTTTTATTTTCTGTAAATCTAATGAAATTTAAATCACAACCCAATTCTTCATCATCAATTTGTGTTAAAGTTAGATTAAAAAATCCAAGACCAGTATCAATTTCTAATTGAATTTTTTTGTCTTTGATTTTTTTTGAATAAATTTTTAACCCTAGATTACTTATAAAACTATTGTTTGATACATTTTTTCGAGTTTTGTTTATATTACTTATATAACCGACTACAAAAATTTGTCCATTATCTAATACTCCATTTTTAGGGATTATCTGCTCTTTACTGCAACTTAATAATATAAATGATATGATAAATAAATTTTTCAATTAAGGATTTTTTCTTATCACTAACCTAATAGTCATTTCAGACTTTTCCATATCTCTGTTAGCATTTACATCAAGTCTATAATCACTAAACAAATTACTATTTGAATTAACATTGTCATTAATATCATAATAATATGAATTAGGTCCATATAAACCAGGTGAAGGCACCCAATGAACTGGGATTTGGTTTTGAAAAGGAACAAAATCCAATGCACACAATAAAAAACCATAATAAAAAGGAACATGTTTATAATTCCAAGGACCATTTAAATGTCCCCCTGTTTGCTTATAAAAATACTTCCAAGGCACTAATGGTAAAGCTGATTGTTGAGGACTTAATGTATTATTTGATTTTATACTTGCTGCAACATCCCATTCATTTAGATTTATGTGAACTCTATCAGTTATCGGATTATAATCAAAACTTAGAATTTTTTTAATATCTTTCTTACTAGCTTGTGACGCATTATTACTACGAACTAGGATGCCATTTTTCTCTGCTTCCCTTACAATTTCATTTTTTCTTGCCTTTAATCTCGCAATCATTAATTCATTCCATTTTTTTGTTTTTCCACCAAAACAATCTTGATATACATCCCTTCCAAGCCTCCTATCAATTTTTTCCAAAAAGAAACGATCTTCTATTGTAAAAATATCTATATCATTTATGTCATGTCTTGAAATTAAGTAAGAGAAAAATATATCATATTTGCCATTAAAATATGATTCATGATATCCCTTGTCAATAAATGTAACATCAATTGGAGGGAAATTTCCATTAGGGTCTAACTTTTGATCAAATTGGGGCTTAATATATTCAAGTGTTAAAGTGTATGATTGCGAAGGAGGATTTGGGCAATCAATGCAATTGCTAAAATTTTCATCTAAAAATGGTTCACATTTTCCATTTCCACAATGTCCTTCAGGATTATAAGTAAATGAATTAATTCCTTCAAGACACATGTTGTTTGCGTCTACTATCCAAATATAATAATTATCATAATTATCGTTTGTTAAAATTAAACTATCTAAATTATTTGAAATATTGTTATAAAAATATCCTATGAAACTATCTTTTGATGTTTCATAAACGGTTGTTGCAACCAACATTTTACTATTAACTTGATTCCCGTTTTCTGCATCAATAAATTTAACAGTAGTATTACTAACGCAATCTAAAAAAGAGAAACCAAAAAATAAACTAGTATCAAATCCATTATTTATATTGATATTATCAATAGTATTTATTACAGTATTTTTATAGTTAAAACCAGTCAATAAAAATTCTCTTTGTGTATCATAATTGTATTTTTCTTTAAAGGGAGTTAAATTAATCATATTATGCATTGAACTTTTAAAAGATATTATATTATTTGCAATAATAGGCAAAGATTTGGCAATCCAATTAAGTTGTTGTTCAATATTCTCATATGTCTTTGTGTCAGGAACAAGTCCTAAATCTTGTTGTTTGAAATTGATTGGATTTTGTTCTTTGCTAGTCCTTTTACAACTAATAATTGAAATTATTATTGCAAAGATAATGATATTTTTCATGATTAAAGTATTTTTATTGCTGCAAATATAGGATGATACATTCATGTATCAAAACTTTATTTTGAATTGTCTTATTTTACAACTTTGAAAAACATTCGCAATACTCAACTAATTATGTTTTCATCGATGTTTATCAAATATAAAAGAAAGTCGGAAGGAATTAGTCAAAGCCAATTAGGTTTTGAAAGTGGTATCGCTAGATTTCAAATAAGTAGAATAGAACGAGGCACAGTTGATCCTTCAATAAGTACATTAAAAGCTATTTTTGATGCTTTAGATACTAACTTCGGAGAATTTCATATTTTTATTTTAGAAAATTCGTTAAAGAAATAATTTTTTCAATGAAAGTTTTTTTATATTATTATTTGTATACTCTTGAAATCATTTTTTATTATTGGCAGTTTAAAATCTTAATTTTAACTTAAGTAATAAATTTAAAATCATATAACAGCCTTCGATAGGTGATGTTAATGTTTTATTCTCAACCACCATTTTTAATTTTAAAGGTTAAAAAATTTAAATTGGCTATAATTCAGTAAAAACTAGTTTCTCGATAAAATGCCGAATGAATCTATTGTGCATTAATAATAAAAATTATAAATTCTGCTGCCACCATCTGCACCAATGCCTTCAATTTGAATCCGTCCAGCCACATTTTCGATGGTTTTTATCAATTCTAAAGCATCGGTGCAAGGTTTGCCGTTAAATTTTGTGAATATAAATCCATCTTCGATGTTCATGCTGTTTATCAATCCTTCTTTAATGTTAGAAACCCTTACACCATTGGGTATGCGGTATTTTTGAAGCTCCACTTTTGAAACAGGCTCGAAACTTGCACCCAATTTTTCGGATGCAACTGTTTTGTTTTTGTTCATTGTGGTTTCTCCATCAAGGTTTGTAAGTGTAATATTTACTTCTTTTTCTAACCCATTTCGAAGAATGTTTATTTTTAGTTTGTCGCCCGGTCTGTAATATGACATGTGTTCGTCAAAGCCAGATTTACCCGAGATTTTTTTATTTTGAATTTTTGTAATAATGTCGTCTTTTTTCAGGCCAGCTTTGTCAGAAGGGCTGCTTTCGTAAACATTTAGAATTAAAGCACCTTCGTTGGTTTTGTTTATTTTTTCACTGTTTTCGGTAATTTCATCGGTTTCCATGCCATGATAACCTCTTTGAAGGCTGCCAAAATCTATTAAATCTTTGATTGCTTTTGCTACAATATTAGATGGAATGGCAAAGCCATAACCAGTGTAGCTTCCCGTTTTGCTGAAAATGGCGGTGTTTATGCCTACCAATTCGCCATTGAGATTTACCAAAGCACCACCGCTGTTTCCGGGGTTTATGGCCGCATCCGTTTGAATAAATGATTCAATAGGAAATTGATTGTTTACGATGTTAATATTTCGGCCTTTTGCGCTAACAATGCCAGCTGTTACAGTAGAAGTCAAATTGAAAGGATTGCCCACTGCAATTACCCATTCGCCAATTTCCAGTTCATCTGAGTCAACAATTATAATGGGGGTCAAATTGGGCGCATCTATTTTTAACAAAGCAAGGTCTGTTGAGGGATCTGTGCCAATTAGCTTGGCTTTATAAGTTTTTTTTTTATTGTTTAAAACCACTTCAATGGTTTGCGCATCTTTTATTACATGTAAATTGGTTACAATATAGCCATCTTTTCTAACAATAACACCACTTCCAGTGCTGCTAACTTGACCAATGCTGCCAAAGGGGTCCCATCCATCAAAAAAGAAACCAAAAGGATTTCTTTGACGCACCATGGCAGTTGTTTTTATAAAAACAACGCTTGGAGTTGATATTTTTGATGCTAAAATAAAGTTTAAACTTGATTCTGCAACCTTTCCATTATAGCTTGCTGCAGATGCCTTTATGCTCTCATTATAAATGTTTTGATTGTTTTCCGATTGGTTAATTTTTGAAAAAATAAAAGCCCCCAATATGCCAAAAACGGTGGAAATTAATGCAACAATTAAACTGTTTTTTTTCATGGATTATATTTTGTTTGTTTAAATGATGTCTATTTCAAAAACAATATTGTGTTCTGGTTTTGTAGGGTCGTTTGAATGTAGAGAGATATATTTTTTGTTATAAGCTTTTGGTTGGTTAACTGTATCAATTTTTATCTTCAACTCCATAGATTCGCCTGGTTTTAAAACCTTTTTTTCGCCCGTAAAAGTTACACATCCACAACTGGGTTTAATCTCCGTAAAAATTAAATCTGTTTTGCCTGTATTGCTAATCTTTATATCGTCTTTTAAAATTGCACCTGCAGTTTTTTTACCGTATTTAATTGGGAGTGTTTTATTAAATTCCATTTTTGGTGCCACTTTCAGCTGGTCTTTACTTAGTTTTGTGAAATCTTGTTTAAAATAAGTATAAACATACAATGGTTTTTTCTCCATACTAATATCGTCTGTCAAAAGATTTAAAGTGGAATATGTGCTCCCCATTTTCGTTATTTTTGAGCCATCCACTTTAATTGTAATGAATAAAGAATCATCTTTTCTTAACATGCTGTCTTTTAAATCTAGTGTAATATAATCAGGAATATCAGCAGTGCTCAAAATTTTAATATCATAGCCATTGTAGTTAAAAATTTTAATGGTAGCTTCTTTTTTTTCATAATTATAGATTGACGGAAAAGACGCTAGGTTTTGATTAAATGCCAAATTGGCATAATTCACAGTATATTCATCCGGTTTTCTGCTAAGGTCACTTTGAGAGATTACATTTCCGATGATATTTAGAGTTTGAAACCTAGTCTCGTTAAAATATACAAATAGATTTTTGTTAAAACGATTGGGCCTACCTCTTGTGCCATAAGTTGCTTTAACAAATCCTGTATCGCCTGGTTTTATTTCCTCCATGGTATAAGTAGGCGTGGTGCAGCCGCAGCTGGTCTCAACCTTTGTGATTTTTAATGGTATATTTGATGTGTTTTTAAACGAGAAAACATAAGATACAGATTCGTTTTCTTCTCTTACATTTCCAAAATCGTGAATTAATTTTTTGAAACTCACGCCCTCAAATAGTTGCGAGAATGCTATGTTAAGTGTTAATGATAAAAATAGAGTTAAAAAATATTTCATAATGTTATAAACGAATGCAAATTATATGCTAATTATTTAATTAGACGATTTTTTAGATGAAATGGTTGCTTTTATTGGCGAAAAGCCTAATTTATCCATAAACCAAGCGACCATTTAAGCGAAGCTAAAGATTTCAAATATTTGTATTCTATCTCAAATAATTTAATCTGCGATTCAAATAGTTTTTGTTCTCTTGAATTTACTAAGAACACACTGCTTTCGCCCAAATCAAATTTTATATTTTCACTTTCTAATAATCTTTGATAATTTATGATCATTTTTTCTATCAATGATTTTTGTATGGTGAAAATTAGTATTTGTTGCTGATAAGCTAAAGATTTGTTAATGATTTCATTTTCCGTTTGTTTTAAAATCAAATCCGTTTCAGTTAGTTTTAGTTTTGTTAATGCTAAATTTCCTCTTTGTTCTCTTAAAAAAATAGGCATGGTAAAATCTATTCCTAATTTATAGTTTTGTGAGTATGATGAATATTGTAAGGGGGGATTGTTGTTCACATCATTTAAAAACACATTGTAATTTAGGTCTAATTTGGGCAATAATTTATTTTCATTCAATCGTTCTTCAATTTCCAGTTGGTCATATTTTAATTCTATCGATTTTATCTTAGGGTGGTTTTGAACGATGGTTTTAAAACTATTAGATTTCAAAATAGTGTCCGAAATATTTAATAAATCGGGCGTAATAGATTGTGGAACAATATTGGGTTCTAAAAAAATAGGGTTTTGGGCTTCATCCCATAAAAACGAATTGATTTTATATTTATTTGCTTGAAACTCAATTTTGGCATCGTTCAACATCATTTGGAAAACCATCATTTGGGTGAGTGTTTCCAATGTGTCTATTCCTGCAATATCGCCCAAAAGCGATAATTTTGAGATGGCTTCGAACCTTAATTGGCCAGTTGCCAATGCATTTTCTAAAACAATGATTTTATTGGCACTCATGTTCCATTGACTATAAGCATCAAAAGCATCAAACATTAAATTATTAATGGCGTTATCTCTCTCAAATTTGTTTTGTTGAACAAAAAGTTTGGCTTGTTTTAGTGTGGCTCTTCTTTCATCTAAAATAAATCCTGCACCTAAGTTGGCTTTTATACCTGCATAAAAAAGTCCGTTTGGCAAGTTGGATTTCTCATTGCTAAGATACTTAAAAGTATTGTCTGTGTTTTGAATTCCATCATTAAACTCATAGCCTATTTTTGGCTGCAGTCCATACCATGTTGGTATGTTTATTTCTGTTAAAAGTTGCTGCCAATAGTTTTTGTTATCAAATGTTTTGTTTTCAAATTGCCCATTTATAACAGGGTCAAAACTGCCACGGGATTGCAGCAAATTGGCATCTGCTCTTAAATTTAATAAATCGGCTTGTTTGGCAAGAGGGTGGTATTTTAAAACACTAGAAAAAAATTGTGGAAGTGTAAAAACAAAAGTACTGTCTGCTTTTGTTTTAAAAACAAAACAAATAAAAACAAAAAGTATTAATATTTTATTTTTTTTCATTTATTTTATTCGATTCTGTAATATAAAAATCGGGAGGGAATCCATTAAAGTTTCGCCAAATTTCATAACCAATTTTAACATTTTTGAGCAATGCCAATCCTCTTGCGCCTCCTCCAACTCTAATTTGCGTAGGCCAAGGGGCATCATCTGGGTCGGGGCCAACCAAGATTCTGTATTTCCCATTTTCGCTAATATTATTGTCTACTACTTTTATGATGCTTCCAAATGTACCATGGCTAGCACCAGGCCATCCTGAAAAGACAATTGTTGGCCACCCATCAAAAATAATTCTGAATTTATTGCCCAGTTGCATCAAAGGTAAATCCACAGGATTGACATATAACTCCACCGCATAATTAGGTTTTTCTGAGGCTATTGTTGTAACCTCTTCACCTTGTTTAATAGTTTCGCCTATGCCAGCTTTCTTAATTTTAACAATTTGCCCAGATTTTGGAGCCAATAAAAAATAGTTGCCATTTCGAATAACATAGTTACTGTATTGGTTGTTAAGTTTAGAAAGTTCTTCATCTGCTTTAAACATTTCTGAGTTTGTGGATTGAATTTCAGATTCTATTTTATAAATTTTACTTAAAAAATCGGCCTCAATGGCGTTTAATTCAATAATAGCATTAAAATTTGAGTTTAAACTTATTGAAAGTTTTTGTGAAACCACAATTTCTTTTGAGGCAGCCTCTTGTTCTTTTGCGCGCCTTTGCTCCAATTGCACCAAACTAATTAATCCATCTTTATAGAGTTTCTCGCCCCTAGTGAGTTGTTCTCGTGCAATTTTGTAATTTAAAATGGCTGCTTTAAGCTCTGCGCTGTCTTGTCGCACAGTATTCCGTGTTTGAATAACTCTATTTCTTGCTTGAGCGAGTTTGTTTTGCAAATTTCCTTTTTCTGTGCTAATTTGAGCATTCAAAAATCTTACTTTAGAGTCGTATGAGTTTATTGCTCCTTGTTTAGCAATAATTTGACTTTTGGTTCGTTCAAGTAGTTTTGGGTCAAAATATTGTTCTTTCACTTCTGATATAAATATAATAGTGTCGCCTGCCTTTACAATATCGCCCTCTTTAACATACCATTTTTCTATTCTGCCATCAATAATGCTTTGAATGCCTTGCGGTCTGTCTTGAGGGGTAAGCGTTGTTACTTTTCCAGCTGAGCCAATGTTTTGTGTCCAAGGCATAAACATTAAAAAAATTAAAAAAATAAATGTGCCATAAACATAAGCATTGATTTTTCTAGCGTAAGTCGGCACTGTGATATTCTTTTCGCACTTACTATTTTTAAGAAGTTGTTCCATTTTTTAGTTCATTTTTTCTTTAAATACAGCACTATTTTTTAAATTCTCGGGAGCGCCTTCGGCTATGATTTTTCCTGCTTCCAATATAACAATTTTGTCGCAAAGCATCGCTAAGTTAGAGCTATTGCTAATTAAAATTAATGTCCAAGGGTTTGAATCGTTTAATAATATATTGATAAGTTGCTCTTCATCTTTTCTCCCAAGTGTTCCTTTAAAGTCTTCCATAATTAGCAAAGAGGGTTTTAATAGAATATTTCGGGCTATTTCTAATTTTTTTATAGTTGAAAAAGAGAGCAATTCGTCATTTGGATAAAGTTCTGTTTCCAATCCTTCAGGCAAAGAGTCAACAAAATATTTTAAATTACATAATTCAAGTACTCGATTGATTTCTTCAATACTAATATCATTGCATCCAAGCGTTAGGTTTTCAATAATTGAACCGAAAAATATATTGTTTGTGTTAAAGTCCACAGAGACATATTGATATAAATCTTTTAAATTTATATTTTTTAAATTAACATTATTGTAAAAAATATTGCCTTCGTAATTTTCAATAAGACCCGAAATGGCGCTTGCGAGGGTTGATTTGCCCGACCCTCCACTTCCAGCTATACAGATTTTTTCTCTAAAAGGAATTTTTAATGAAACGGAATTAATAATTTTTTGGTTATAAATTTTGGATTGAATTGTTAAGTTTTGAATGTCAATATCCAATTGATTATTTTTTATCTCTAAAGAATAGCCGCTTGTTCTGTCAGTTTCGATTGATAAAGCTTGGTCTAGCTTTTCGGCACTTGTTGTAACATCATAAATGGCTTCTAAGCTCATAATTAGCTTTTCAACAGAGTTGATAATCATAACAATAATAATTTCTGATGCTACAAATTGTCCAATATTTATTTGTTCCTGAAAAATCAGGTTGGTACCAATAATTAATAACCCTCCAGTAACTAAAAGCTTAAAACCTATTAAAAACCAATATTGTTGAACCAATATTTTGAAATGCGATTTCCTTTCTGTCAACCATTTATTTACAATGTAATCTGTTTTTTTCAAAGGTAAATCACCTTGTTTGTTAATTTTAAATAATTTTTGATTTCGGGCAATCTCTTCCAACCAAAATACCACTTTGTATTTCATGTTAGATTCTTTTATGCTCGTGCTTAGGCCTTTAGGAAAGGTGAAACGCAACATTAAAATTAAAATGGAAACCAAGAAAAATCCAAAAAATACAAAAAATGGGTGATAAAATGAAAGTAACATCAACCCCGAAAATACCTGAAACAATGCTGCAGTAAAGTCAATCAGTATTTTGTTTATACCTTTTTGAATAGATACGGAATCAAAGAACTTATTGACCACTTCAGGTAAATACTTTTTAAGTAAGTTTTCGTTTTTAAACTGGGGAATTTTACTTGCAAATTCAAATGCTGTATTTACAAATATCCTTTGTTGAATGCTTTCTGAAAGCCACATTTGCATAATTTGCAAAAAGCCTGAAAACAAGAGTGCTAGCATAACTAGAGTAATTAGTAACACCAACGAAAAAGAAACTTGTGCACCCATAATTAAACCAACTATGGATTGGATGCCTAAAGGCAAAGATAGACTTATGAGTCCCGAAAAAACTGCATATCCATATAACAAATATACATCTTTCTTACTAGGTTTTAAAAGTAAAAAAAACTTTTTTATAGGGAGCAGAAAGGAGAAGAATTTTAGAGTGGTTTCCAATTTTTGCGGGAATTAATGATTTTGTGCAAATATAATGATGTTAAACAATTTTTTAAAGTGTTAAACAGATTATTTTTTCAGCTTTGTCGATAAATAAAAACTTTTAAACGGACAAACAAACCTGGATTCAAGTCCAAATTTTAAGAAAACCCACCAAACGAAATAACACTACCCATTATCATTGCATTTATAGGATCTATATACATTACAGGAATTGAGGCTTCATTGTTTATTATTTTCTCATCTTCTGCTCCAACAATAACGCCAATTATTCCTTTATCTTCTGAAGTCATAATTAAAATTAGATCTATTTTATTTAATTCTGCAAATTTCAAACTTTGGTTGCTGCAAGAGTCTTTGATACTCGATTCTTGATAGTTTTCATATGCAACTTCAATGTTATGTTCTTCCAATTTGCTTTTCACAAACAACATATTTGCTTTAACAGAAATTGAAAAATATTCGTCTTTTTCATAGGTTGCAAATAAATGAATTTTGCATCCATAAATTTTTGAAAGAGCAATTGTTTGATAGGCTTTTTGTTTAGATTCTTTAGTTCTATCAATTGGTAATAAAATATTTTTATAGCCATGGTTTTCAATGTTTTTGTCTTGTACAATAAAAATAGGACAAGGTGAAGAAGAAACGAGTTTCAAAGCAAAGGCGCCTAAAACATGTTGCATCCCTTTTACGCCATGCGAGCCAAACACTAAATACTAAGCGTTTTTTTGTTCGACAATTTTGCCAATTGTTGTAAAAAAATCCCCCTCTGTAGCATTTGCAACAGTTGCGATATTTGATGTCTCTCGATTTGCTGTTGCTATTTTCTCTATTTCTAATTGTATGTTTCTTTCAGCAGAAACACTTGAAGATTTCAATTTTTCTTTTGATTCTTTAGTGATTATATGAATCAATTCAATCGTGCTTTTAGATTCTTTTGCAATGTTACAAGCATGATTCAATGCACATTCAGCCTCTTTTGTGAAATCATAGGCTACAAGGATAAGGTTGTTTTTTGGTTCAAAAATATTACTCATAATTATTTTATTTTTTGTTTAACTATTTCTAGGTTTTGTTGTTTCTTTTTTTCTCTTAAATTTCTATTTGATTCGGTAAAATAGGCATGGCTCGATAAAAGTTTTACTTGTAATTGGTTCCAAGATAATTCATCTTTTATAATATTCATTTCCAAAAACTCGAAATATAAATTTGTTCCAATTTCAAAAAAATCTTCTCCTCTTATATAGTCTAAATATGCATCGCAAATTATTTTTTGTAATTGGCTAAGAGGATTTTGAGGTACCTTAGTTGCCATTATTAAAACACAAATAATTTGATTGTCTTCGTCATTGTAATCAAATTTTGGCAATATTTCTTTTGCTATTTCACAACCTGCTTCTTCATGATTAAAATAGGGTTTAGAAACCCACAATCGTGAAAGGCGGCAGCGGTAATAAGTATATCCAAAGTATAAATATCTATAATGTTTTCACTTTTCGCTAATCTTTTCGTTTGCTCAATAACATCTTTAGAATGCTATAAAGAATGGTACTTTAAAAATGAACTAATTTTAACTTCCAAGAGATTTAAAATGTGTCCTACTGCTTTTTTCCTATCCATTATATTTTTTTATTTTACGACAAAGTACATGTCAATTTCTCCTTTATTTTTTGTTAAAATTTTTCCTCTGTGCTCACATTTAAATTGGTCTTTTATCAATGCATAAGCTGTACCAGAGATATTAATTTTCCCAGGCAATAGTTTTGTTCAATTCTGGCTGCTATGTTTACGGCATCCCCCCAAATATCATAAGCAAACTTTTTTGCACCAACAATTCCAGCAACAATTGGCCCAAAATTGATGCCTATTTTTATTTTAAAAAACTGCGGGTTTTTTTCCTTTCTTTCTTTTACAAGTTGCTCTATAAATTCTTCTATCTTTTAGGCTGCTTTTATTACATTAATTGGATTGTGAGTTTTAGTGTCAGGAATTCCACTTGCACATAAATAGGCATCGCCAATTGTTTTTATTTTTTCTAAATTGTATTTTTCAATAATTTCGTCAAATTTTCTGAATGTGAAATCTATAAGTTCAACTAATTCTCTTAGAGATATTTTTTCACTAACAATTGTAAAGTCTTTAAAATCTGTGAACATTATTGTTGTCAAATCAAAAAACTTTGGTTCCGCTTTTGCTGTCAACTTCAATTCATTTGCTACATTTTCTGGTAAGATATTTAAAAGTAAATCATCGCTTCTTTTTTTCTGATTTTCAATCTCTGTATTTTTAATTTCTAAAATACTTTGATTGTTTTTCTTTAAAAAGTAAAGCCTATATATACCTGCTGATAAAACTATAAAAAATGATGTAACCAAAATTAAAACATAATGTATCAAACTTCTTTTTTCTAAATCTTTGTTTAATAAAAGTTCGTTTTGTTTTATGATTTTAAAAGAATCGTCTAATATTTTTGCAGTTAATTTTTGATTTTCAAGTTATTGTCTTGTTTCATTAAGCTCAGCCGATGTGTAATTTATTTGCTCGCTTTGTTGATTAATGGTTTTGGATTGATTGTTTAATTCTAATTGCTTGTTCAGCAAATCTTGTTTTCTTCTATCTAGTTCTTGTTTGCTAATGCTTTTGTCGTTATTAATTTTTTCTATTTCTTGCAGTTTTCGTCTTAATTCAGCTTGCTCTTGTTTGATTATTTTTTGTTGTTGAATTAATATTCTGTCTTTTTCATTTTTTAGTTCACGCTCATGTAATCTTATAACTTTAGATTTAATGTTAAGGGCTTTTAATTGATAGTTTTTGGATTGAATTGGACGTTTACCTACCCAATAAAAGTTTTCCAATGCTCTGTAAATTATGAATCTGCCTTAAAGATAGGTGCTTGATTCTGCAATTGTTTGGGCTTCTTTAGCTTTTTCAATGGCCTTTATCAAGTTTTTTTTAGATTTAAATACATTGGCTTTAATTAAAAGCTTTTCTATTTTTGCTAAATCCTCTGCTGTATTTGTATATTGTTCTTTATTATCATTTTTTTTAAAAATATCAATAGCATTAATTTTTGTATTATGAAGATGAGAAAAATAAGTGGCATAAGCCTTAATAATAAACTATTTATTTTCATGCATGTCTTCTTATATTTTAGTACAAAAGTGTATATTTTAAAGCTATTTTTAAAATTAATTGAATTATTAGATTTTGTTTTTTTAGAAAGACTTGATACAGATAATAATCTACTTCTTTTCCAGCTTTCTGAAATAAGCTAAATATTTCATCCCGTTTTTAATATAGTTTGGGTCGTGTGTTAGAGAACCCCCGCTTTTAGGTATTTTTTTCCCAGCATTGTGCAAATGGAAAGCGTCCTTAAATTGTCCTTTTCTGAGATATTCTCCATAAGTTAAATTGATCCATTGGGTGCCATAATACACGGCATCAACGCCCCGAATGTCTTTTACCTTTATTCCTAAGTGCAAACATTTATATCCCATCAGTTGAAATGGCCCCCAGCTACTTGCCAAATTTTTTAATGCTTCATCGCTTGCATCGGCAATCATATCTTTGGTAATGCTTTCAAAATAGCTCATTTCACCATCTCTCACTTTTTTTAGACGCCTAAAAACATGTTTTTCATATCTTGATTCTATGTTTTTCTTACCGGCTGTTTCAAGCATACAAACAGCTTCCAAATATTCACTTGGAATATTAAATTCATTGGCAGATTTTGAAATTTCATCACCATGATTGATGATAACCATATCAAGTCCACCTTTGTTTTCGCCATTGTATATTTTTTTTTGAATATAAGGGAGAACGATTGTTAAAAAAACAACAGATGCTGCAAGCAATAGAATTAAAACAAGTAAACTTTTCTGTTTTTTCATTGCTTTAAACAATTTTTTTCTAGCCGTTCATGCTAACTAAAAACTCCTTGTTATCTTTAGTTCCTATCATATATTTCAACATCATTTTCATGGCTTCTTCACTGTTCATATCTGCCAAATGGTTGCGCAGTACCCAAAGTTTTTGAAGGGTAGATTTATCCAGTAACATGTCTTCTCTTCTTGTGCTAGAGCTAATGATGTCAATAGCTGGGTATATTCTTTTGTTGCTTAATTTTCTATCCAACTGCAACTCCATGTTGCCTGTTCCTTTAAACTCTTCAAAAATTACTTCGTCCATTTTACTACCTGTTTCTGTTAATGCAGTGGCAATGATGGTTAACGAACCTCCGTTTTCTATATTTCTTGCAGCACCAAAAAAGCGTTTTGGTTTTTGCAAGGCATTGGCATCTACACCGCCCGAAAGTATTTTGCCTGATGCTGGCTGAACTGTATTGTAAGCTCTTGCTAATCTGGTGATTGAATCTAATAAAATAACCACATCGTGTCCACTCTCTGTCAATCTTTTTGCTTTTTCTAAAACAATATTTGCCAGTTTTACATGTTTTTCTGCTGGTTCGTCAAAAGTGCTAGCCACAACTTCTGCTTTCACGCTGCGTGCCATGTCTGTAACTTCCTCTGGCCTTTCGTCTATCAACAAAATTATCATATAAACTTCTGGATGATTACTCGCTATTGCATTGGCCAAACTTTTCAACAGCTGAGTTTTTCCTGTTTTTGGCTGAGCCACAATCAATCCCCTTTGCCCTTTTCCAATAGGCGAAACAAGGTCTATAATCCTATTGCTGTAATTGTCGTTTTTATCAACTAAATTTAATTTTTCTTCTGGAAACAAGGGTGTTAGATGCTCGAAACTAACTCTGTCTCTAATTTCTTCAAGTGTTTTTCCATTCACTTTTTCTACCTTTACCAAAGCAAAATATTTTTCGCCTTCTTTTGGTGGTCTGATAGTGCCCGAAATAGTGTCGCCTGTTTTTAATCCATGCGAGCGCACCTGATTATTGGCCACATAAACATCATCTGGAGAAGGCATGTAGTTGTAGTCTGAAGAGCGTAAAAAACCAAAGCCATCGGGAGTAACCTCAAGAACGCCTTGCGTAGAAATAATGCCTTCAAGTTCAACCAATTGTTGAATTCGTTCTCTCTTTGCTTGCTCTTTTTCTTGCCTTTCTTTCTCTTGTTTTTCTCTAGCTGCGTTTTGCTCTTCTATTTGTTTCTGTCTCTCTTCTTTTTGTTTTATTTCATTTTCGCTAAGTTTGTTCTCCGAATTAGGATTTTTGTTTTCTAAAGCTAGGTTTTTATTATCCAAGTTTTGGTTCTTATTTTCCGCATTAGTATTTCTATTTTCCTGATTAGGATTTCTGTTTTCTAATGCTGGGTTTTTATTCTCCGCATTTGGATTTCTATTTTCCTGATTAGGATTTCTGTTTTCTAATGCTGGTTTTCTATTCTCTGAATTTGGATTTCTATTCTCCGAATTTGGGTTTCTTCTATCCGAATTTGGGTTTTTATGTTGATGCTTTTCTCTTGGTTCTGGCTTTTTGTTTAAAGCTTGTGGTGATGGCGTTAAATCATTTTTTGTATTTAACTCAGTTTCGATGATTGTTTCTATTTTATTAGAGTTTAAATCCGTTTTTTCGGGTGCTATTTCCTCTTTTGTTTCATTTGGCTTAGGCTTGCGCTTTCTTTTGCCCACTTCTTTTTCATCTTTAACTTCGACTGCTGGTAAAATCTCTTTATCAGGCTCTGCCACAACTTTGCTTGTTGGCTCTATTAAATTTTTCCCCTTTTTATTTTCCTCTTTATCGACAATCACCTTTTTGTCTCTTTTTTTCTCAACTTCTTTCTTTGTAGTTGGTGTTTTTTTCTCCGACATTTTTAAAATTGCGCTTATTAATGCGTCTTTCTCTAATGTTTCTGGGTTTTCTATGCCGATAGCGTTGGCAATTAATTGAATGTCCTGTAAAGGTTTTTCTAAAAGGTCTTTTTTCTCCATTTAAATGTGAGTATGTGAATAATAAAGGGTATGTGTATTTATTTCAAAAGAATTTTGAAATAGGTTAAATTTTAATGCAACATTACAAATATTTTAAAACAAATCCAAAAAAATTAATTTTTGCTGTTTTCGCTTTGCTCAATTGCATTCTTTCTTTGTTTTTTTGTAAAAGGAATAGGTATGTATTTAGCCGGAAATTTATTAAAATCTTTTAACAAAACATCTAAATCAAAGGCTGTTTTATTTAGGTTTTGATAAAGTTCTTTATCATTGATTAAAAGTCCTAAAGTGCCTTTGCCATCGTTTATTTTAGTAACTATTTCATTAAATTCTACCAACGATTTGTTAGCATTTTCAACAGCTTCTTTTAGGTTTGCTGCCGCCAAATTATCGGTAGTTGCTTTTAGATTATTGATAATTAGCGTAATTGCCTTATTATTTTTTGCCAAGTTAGAAGAAATGCTTTCTACATTACTTAATATCTTGTCTATTTTTGGCAAATTATTTTTAATCAATTCTGCAGCGTTGTCGCTTGTTTTTGTAAATGATTTTAAAGAATTGTTTAGGTGCGCAATTGTTTGGTTTAGCTCGCCATGCGACAAAAGGCTGTCTAAAGAGGCAACAATACTATTGATTTTGTCGCTTAAAGGTTTAACCGCATCGCCAACGGATTCCATTAATGAAGTGTCGGCTATGGAACCCAAAACACCATTATTTTTTACCATAATGCTAGAGTTTCCAAGCATTAAATTTAAGGATTTTCCATTTAAAAGGGTTCCAATCACTTTCAGTTTTGAATCTTCGGGAATTGAAATGTCTTCGTTTATTACAAATAAAACATTGAATTTGCCCAATGTTTCGGTCATTTCTACAGTGTTTACATTGCCAATTTTAAAGCCTTTATATAATATAGGTGTGGATGTGTTTATTTCTGTAACATCGGTTAATATTGCATTTAGTTTGAACTTACTTGAAAAAAAACTGGCTCTTCCTGACATGAAATTATATCCAAGTATTAGGAAAGTGATGGCTATTGCTGCCAGGACGCCCACTTTGCTTTCATTAGAAATTTTAAAATTCATTGGTTTTATTAACTGCAAATATAAGCGCATATTTGGCATTTTAAAATTCGGATTTATATGATTTTATTTTTTTGCTTTTTTGAAGGGAGAATTGGTTAATAAAGTAATGGTTATTAGTGAAATGGTTGCTGACTAAAGTATTTTTTTTTGAGTCTAGATGCAATTAAACCAATCTCATACCATTATAGTTAAGACTTTATTTCCTTTTACACTGAATTAAATATAATAGACCCTTAAATATGGATATGTGCAAATTTTGATGTTTATATAAAGAATAATATTTTGTGTTTTAGGAAAGTTTTGTAAATTTGCCTTTTAGCGTAAATTATAAAATATAGTTAGAAACAAACAAATTATGAAAACAAACTTTAGAACAAGATTTTGGAAATTGATTAGATGGTTCGTATATCTTTTTATCCTGCTTTTCGCTTTTAGAATTATTTATGGTTATTTTGAAATAGACAATAGTAACAGTAACGATTACAGCGACAACTTTTTTAGCGGTATTGATAATTTACGAAAAAACTATGCTTCTGAAAAAATTGCATTAAAAGGTGATGTTCAGGTTTCATCAAACATAGCATCAAATCAAAAGTTTGAGAAAACGGCCTCAATTAAAACAAAAACTTCTGAGTATGAAAAGGACGAAATGGCGCTTAAAGCGAAAATAAAAACTTATAATTCAGTTATTCAATATGAACAGGAACTTGGTCAAAAAGGGAATAGGCAAATTCATTTATTAATAGGCGTCAATCCTATGCTTTTCGATAGTTTATATTTTGACTTTCAAAAAATTGGTATTATTAAAGCGACTGTAATTACTAAAGTTGACAAAACTAATGAATACAGACAACTTAACGCAAAGAAAACCTCAATCGAAAAGATTCTTCAAAACCTAAACGACTTAAAATCAAAAGGCGGTCAGATATCAGATTTTGTAGCGCTGAACGATAAAATATTAGAGATAGAAGAGAAAGCACAAGAACTTGGTGTGGAACTTGGAAACTTTGATACAGAGAATGAATTTTGCACCATAAAACTCTCCTTATATGAAGGCGCTACAGAGAAAAACATTAGTTTCATTTATAGAATTAAGGTTGCCTTGGAATGGTCCATTAAATATTTCGCAATTATTGCAGCGACAGCACTTACACTTTCTTTGACAATTTTTCTTCTGCTTTTAATTGTAGATAAACTAAAAATAATTAACGCTATTAGTAACAAATTAAATCAGTGAACATATTATGGCTAAATTAACCTGACAGAACTTAAGTTTTGTTGTAATTTGGGTTTTTTAGCCATTGTTGCTCATATTGGCAACAATTATTTTAAGAATACTTGTCGATATATTTCAGCTTGTAGTTTTGATAAATACTAAAATTACCAACGAGAAAGAAGACTTTAAAATATCTTTTCAGGATTCAAGATGCCATTAGGGTCAAAGGCTTTTTTTATGTCTCTCATTATTTCAAAATGGGCGGACAGAAAAACGACATCTAAATATGGTTTTTGCACCAAGCCAATGCCATGTTCTCCGCTAATTGTGCCGCCATATTTTTTACATATTTCGAATATCTGTCTTATGATTTTTGGCAATTCGTTGTGCCAAAATATATCGCTTAAATCGTTTTTTAATATATTGATGTGCAAATTTCCATCGCCCGCATGGCCATAACAAATGGTTTCTAACCCATGAATAGCGCACAAGGCAAGGGTTTCTTCATATAAATTGGGCAAAAACGAACGGGTTACAACCGTGTCTTCTTCCTTATATATGGATTGCATTTTTGCCACTTCGCCAATGGAACGCCTAATGTTCCAAAGCTTTTCGATGGTGGCGCTGTCTTCTGCCATCAACACTTCTAGGGCGTTATTTTGTTCCAAAACCTGGTATATTTTCTCGCATTGAGGCATCAAATCTTGTTCGTTAAAAGCATCCACTTCAATTAAAAGAAAAGCATTTGCTGTTTTTAAATCAAAATCTATGGATTTGTATTTGCACGATAAAGCAACGCCTTTTTTATCCATAAATTCCATGGCGGAAGGCTGCACCCCATTCTGAAAAATGAGTGGTACTGTGGCACAAGCCGATTTAGCATCATGGAAATAAGCAAGCATTAAAGCCCTGAAAGGAGGGTAGGGAAGTAGTTTTAGGGTTATTTTTGTAACAATGCCCAATGTGCCTTCGCTGCCCACTACTAATTGGGTTAAGTTGTAGCCTGTGGAGTTTTTTAGCACATTTGCGCCTGTTTCTATAATTTCGCCATTGGCCAACACTATTTCTAGGTTCAAAACATAGTCTCTTGTTGTGCCATATTTGACACATCGAGGCCCCCCACTGCTGTGGGCAACATTGCCGCCAAGTGTACAAGAGCCTTTGCTAGCTGGGTCGGGCGGATAAAAAAGACCCAACTTTTGCACCTCCATTTGAAGCACCTCATTGATAACCCCGGGTTCAACAATGGCTTGATAATTTTCGTTGTCTATTTTCAATATTTTATTCAATTTCACTAAAGACAAAACAAGCCCGCCTTTCACTGGCAAACATCCACCGCTCAAGCCTGTGCCCGCGCCCCTGCTTGTAATTGGAATTAAGTTTTGGTTGCATATTTTGCATATTTCCGAAATTTCTATTGCGTTTTTAGGTATCAAAACGAGTTCGGGCAAATATTCTAAATCTTCTGTTTGGTCTTTGCCAAAAGGTTTTTTCTCTATGGTTTCGGTCAAAACATTTTCAGCGCCACAAATGCTAATAAACGATTCGATAATGTCTTTGGAAATTGTATTATATTTCATTTTCAGGCAACGAATATACAGAAATGTAATCAATTATAAATTCATTCTGTTTAAAATCTTTCGGCAAATATTGAGTGTATCGGTGGTCGAAAGAATTGTTTATAATAATTACCATTTCATCGTTTATCCATTTGCGCAATCTTTTGTTTACCCTAATTTTAGAAACCAAATGCCCATCGGTGTAAAAGCTAATAAAATATGGTGTCCAAAGGCAACCGTAGGTATGAAAAACAGAGTCGGAATTATTAGGTAAATTGATTTTCTGACTCAAAAATCCTCTTGATTTTGTGTCCGTTTTGCCCCAATGCACAGTTACATATTGGTTGTGTATGGTTTGTCCAGTTTTTCTACCATACATTTCAAAAATATCAATTTCGGGAGGCCATCTGTTGGCGCCAGTCAGCCAAAAAGCAGGCCATGTGGCAGGTCCTTTTGGGTTAATGGATTTAATCTCGAAATAGCCATATTTTTGCTGAAACGAAATGTCTGTGTTTACAAGCCCAACACCATACGGAATGGAAACCTCGATATCTTGCTCAATGAATGTTCTAGGTTGATTAACCCCCAATAAAAAAAGTTTACCATCTTTAACCTTAACCAAGTCTTTAGAATAATATTGATGCTTATAGCCAGGGTGAAATTCTCCCCAAGGCTGCCCAAGTCGCCACTTTTTGGTGTCTAGGCTATCAAAATTATCATGGAAAGTTAATTGCCATTCTTTTTTTATAATGTCAATACTACGGCTTTTTTTAGCCGATTTGTTAAAAGCATATTTTAGCTTTAATAAACCATGCCTAAGGTTCAATTCTCTTTTAAAAAAAAGCGATTTAATAGGCTTTTTATTTTCTTTTGGTTCAATTGGTTGACCCCATATATTAAACGCAAACCCTAAAAAAAGGATAATTGTTTTGAAATAAAAGGAGCGTTCCAATTAAATCAATTAAAATTATTTTTTAATAAAAGTTACTGTAGCAGGCGATCCACTATAGTTGGCAATCATTTTTAATTTAGAGTTTGTAAGCTCAATTAAAGTGGCTGTGTCATTTATCTTTATAATTGGAGTTAACTCCAAATTTAAGTACATTTTGTTTTCAGCATCCAATAGTTTGTAGTTATTGTATAGCGTATCAGGGTCGGCCGCATCGCATTTAATCACTTTATCATAAATTTCTAAAGTATCGTTTGTTTTAAAATTATATTCATTGTCTTTATAACAAGCTTGAACTATAAACGAACTCCAGATATCTTGCCCTCCAATTTCCACAGTAGAAATTACCCAATTTTCTTTACTCAAAATGCTTTGTCTGCTTTCTGGTGTTTTAGGTGTGTCTTCTTTTTTTTCTTTTTTGCAGCTAACAAAGTAAATGCTTAAAACGCCAACTGCCATCATCAAAAATATTTTTTTCATATTATTTATAATTTATCCATGCGAATTTAGGATTTTTCACTTACTTTGCAAATTAATTTTTTCATGGATTGGTTTAAAAATTGGTTTGATAGTAAATACTATCACATCTTATATGGCTCTAGGGATGAAGATGAAGCCAACGACTTTATTACGAATGTTTTGGGTACTTTATTATTGCCTTCTGATGCCAAAATTTTAGACCTTGCTTGCGGAAACGGAAGGCATTCCAATATTTTGGCCAAACATTCTTTCGAAATTCATGGTTCAGATTTAAGCGAAAACAATATTGATTTAGCCAACCAAAGAAATATTGGCACTTTTAAAGTGGCAGATATGCGGAAAGTATATTTAGCAAATTATTTCGATTTGGTGCTAAATCTATTTACGAGTTTTGGTTATTTTGAAGATGAAAATGATAATTTGTTAACGCTGTCTGCTGTTTGCGAAAACTTAAAACCAAATGCTGCCTTTGTTCAAGATTATTTTAATGTTCATTATGTAAAATCAATTTTAAATCCAATTGAAGACAAAAATATTGATGGCATTCTTTTTAGAATAACAAAAACAATTGATAATAATCAAATTGTAAAAACAATTTCGTTTGAAACTGAAGGAAAGCCTTATGTTTTTAACGAAAAAGTTAACTTATACCAGCTTTCAGATTTTGAATCCATGTATGAAAAAGTGGGGCTTAAAATCGAAAATGTTTATGGCGATTATGATTTAAGTCCTTTTGACAATGAAACATCCAAACGATTAATTATAATTTCAACTAAAAAATGATTCTCAACATAGATATTCAGTTGTATCAGCTAATTAATCAATCCTACCATTCAGATTGGTTAGATTTTTTGATGGTTAAGTTTTCAGATAAATATTTTTGGATACCAATGTATTGCCTCGTTATTTTCTTTATTACAAGAGAATTTAAGAAAAAAAGTTTAATAATCATTTTATGTTTGTTTGCGGCTGCCGGTGTTTCTGATAGTTTTACAAGTAAGATAATAAAACCTTTAATAAAACGAGAACGCCCCTGTCATCAAATGGCCTTGAAACCTGTTGTTTTGGCAAACTGTAGCGATACGGGAAGTATGCCTTCGTCTCATGCAGCCAATCATTTTGCGGTGGCAGTATTTATGGTTTTGTTATATGGCATTAAAAAACGCAAAAATATGTTGTTTTGGCTAATGTGGGCCTTTTTGGTAGGGCTTAGCCGCATTTATAATGGGGTTCATTTTCCATCAGATGTTTTGGTGGGGGCTATTATTGGTGTCTTAATCGGCATTCTGTTTTATAAAATACATATTTGGCTACTTTTAAAATTCAAAATTAATTAATTACATTCATGCTTATTCCAATTTTAATTCTCTTTTTTGGCCCTTTTATTGGTGTTTTGTTAAATATTTTCTTAAAAGTAAAAACCAATAAATTCATTGGACTTACTGTGTTATTTAGTGGTGCTTTTTTGATGGGAATTTCATTGTTTGGTTTAATGCCTGAATTGTATGAACATGGCGATATTGCCCAAGCTGGTATTTGGTTGGTGGTTGGTTTCTTTTTCCAAATTGTTTTAGAGAAATTTACTGGAGGACTCGGCCACGGACACATTCATAAAGAAGATATTCCGAAAGATGCTTTAGTACTTTTTGTTGGTTTGTTTGTGCATGCTCTGTTAGAAGGCTATTCTGCTGGTGTTAGTAGTTATTTGAACCCTGGTTTATTAAGTGGTTTGGTAATTGGTATCGCCATACACGAAATTCCTGCTTCGTTTGCGCTTTCCATTCTTTTGGGAAATAGATTTAAGAATAAAAAAATACTTTATGGATTGCTTTTCATATATGTTTTAACAACACCTTTGGGATACTCTTTAGGTACTTTTTTACACAAACAAAATATAGTTTCAAATAACTTGTCTTTCATTATTACGGCAATAATTGCTGGTACATTTTTACATATAAGCACTACAATTGTATTTGAAAGTTCATTGTGGAAAAAAGAGGGTTTGAAAAAATGGTTAATTATTTTTGCCGGACTATTAATTTCTTTTTTTGCTTGCGAATTGGGACATCAACATTAAGTTTTTTTTCTAAAAACACTTATCGCAAAATACAAAGCAATTACCATTAACGAAGCGCCAGCAATGTATGGCATTTCGTAAAACCACATATATAAAACACCCGACATTAATGGGCCAATTGTTCGGGCCAATGAGCCAATGGATTGAAGCGCCCCAAGCACCGTTCCTTGTTTGTCTTTTGGGGCTAGTTTGCTCACCAAAGAATTGGTGGCTGGCATAATCAGTCCATTAGACAATGCTATGGTCATTATTGCCAATAGTTCGAGTGGAATAAAGAGTTTTTGAGGCACAAAAGGAATTGCTAATAAACCAATTGCCATTGTGGATGTGCCAATAATGAGCATTTTTTTCTCTCCAAATTTTCTTACAAAAAAGCCAACCAATCCGCCTTGAATAAGCACAGAACACAATCCTATGAATCCAAATATATAGCCAATTTCTTTGTCATTAAAGAAAAAATATTGTTTCCATAAAAGAGGCGATGCAATTTGCATCATGCTGAATGCTGCAATAAACAAAGTGTTAATTACAAAAAGTAGTTTGATTGTAGGGTTATTTAATGCAATCTTAATTTGCTCAAAAACTTTGGCTAACGAGTGTTTCGTTTGTTGCAGCGATTTATTGCTTTCTGGCAAATAGAAATATGCAAATATAAAATTGATTATACTTAAACCCATTGTGAAAAATCCAATGCCCCAAATGCCCCAATGGTCGTGAAGGAATCCACCAATTGGAGGACCAAAAATAAAGCCTAACCCAAAAGCAGCCCCAATAAGTCCCATGTTTTTTGCTCTTTTTTCTGGGCTGGAAATATCAGCAACATAGGCTTGGGCAGCCGAAAAATTACCTGAACCAATGCCTGCCATTATTCTTGAAAAAATGAGTAAATAAATGCTGTTAATGAAAATAAAAACAAAATAGGCAAACGCTGTGATGACAATACTTACTAAAATTACTGGGCGTCTGCCTTTCCTATCGCTCAAACTGCCCCAATAAGGGGCGAACAAAAACTGCATAAATGGCGCCAAAGATGCAACAACACCAACCATTATTTCTTTTTGCCCCAATTCTGTAACAACAAGCGATGGTAAAATTGGAATAATAATGCCAAATCCCAATAAATCTATAAATATAGTAAGAAATATAATTGTTAATGGTCTTTCTTTCATTGGGCTGCGTTTTTTTATCGTGTAGTTTTAATAAAGGATTCTATCGTTGAAATGTTTTCTTTTAATAGTTTTAGTTTAATATAAGTAAGAGAATTATTAGTTAAATTGCTGATGTTTAAATCGTTTTGTGTTGCATAATATAATTTTCCGCTATAATCTACTGCAATGAAATATTGACATTCGCTTGGTGAAAACAGAATGTTTCCAGGCTTTAATTCAAAATATGAATTGTAGCGTTTGTCTATCATATACAAATATTTTACATCGATTGGAATACCACTTTCGTTTGTGAATTGCGCAATTAAATTAATGTCAAACTTTGGCACAACAGAATAAAAGATACTAAAACTACCCAATTGATGAATTTTACTTTCGTTTTTAAGATTGTTTTTTATGTTTGAAATGTTTTTCTCCTTTAGATGGGTTATATATTCGGATTTTATTTTTTGTATGTTTTGATTAAAACTATACTCCCTTTCTTTTAAAATGGATTGGTATTTTTTGTAGATTTTGGCAAAACGAATAATTTGTTTTCGTTTGAGTTTTTCGTTTTCGCTATCCGTAATTCTAACTTTTATTTCGTTAAATCCTTCGCTTGTTTTTAATATTAAGGTGCAAAAATTGTCGCCTAAATTATAATACACCCTGATATCATAAAATTGATTGTTTTTAATATAATCATTCAAAAATGCTTTCTTGTTATTTGGGTCTATTGCATGCGAAAACACAATGTTTTTAAATGCGGATAATTCGGTAATTAAACCCAATTGGGTTTTGTCAATGAGTTTGAAATAATAAAGGTTTGCATTTCTAACCTTCGGAATCACTTTTTGTAATTTCACCAAGGATTTTCCTTTCTTTATTCTGATGCCATTTTTTTTGCCATCTTTGTTATAATCTTTTTTCCAAAAACGATCTAAATCAATGTAATGGTTTTTTTCTTTAAATATAATTTGATTTGCATTGTCTTTGTCATTTAAAAAATAATGAAAACGGCTGTAAAATCTTGAATTAAAAGAGAATGTATCTACATTAATGCTAGTAATTGTGTTATTGTCATTTTCTATTTTATAAAAATCTATTGGTACAAAACTACTTTCAAACACTTGTTGGTATAAATTTGTAACCTGCCAAGTATTTGATTCATAATCATAAAAATAATTACTTGCAGAATCGATTGTAACAGGAAGTTGTAATTTGATTTGATAGCCAGTTTTAAGCTGAACATTGTTTTTAGAAGTAGTGGCTTGAAGATTGAAAAAGTATTTATTAGAAAAGTTATTAGTATTGGAATTTAAATTCAATCCAGAAAAAACAAGTTCTAATGGATTATTTATTTTTATGTATTTTAAAAACACATGGTCTGTAACATTTTCCTCGATTTTTTCATTTGTAAATGAATTTGCAGGAATGGTAATTTTTGAGCCATTGTTGGTCAATATCAAATTATTAACCAATGGATTGATTTCAAAATACTCAATCTCGGGCGAAATATTAGGATAAGGCGACAAAAATTCTTGTGTTGCATTAAATGTGGGTTTAAATTGGGTTTTAAATTCAATGATATTTTTATTTTCAGTTTTGTTTTCTGTTTCCTCGGCAATTATGTTATTGTGTGAATTGCCAGAGTATATACTTTTCATGTAAGCTATCTCGAAATCGGCTAGTTTGTCATAATTAGAATAATAAGTAATTGGCACATAAAAAATTAAATCATTGCCCATTAAATAGCTAATTGTTATGTTTTCTTTAATCAAATCTTCGATGCTATTATTTGCGGCAATTGATAAATTGTCATAGATTATTAAGTTTGATAAAGTTTTGAGATATTTAATGTTATTTGGCAAATCCGTTACTCTGTCAACACTAATTCCAAAGCTTTGAATTAGTGGTTGAAAAGTTACTGCATCTATTATTTCTTCAATTTTCTTAGGCAAGAAGTCTCCCAATATATGTAATTCTTGAAGTGGATTAAGTTTTTTTATAGGTTCAATGCTTTCTGGTTTGCCATTTATAAATAAATATAAAATTTGCATAGTTTTAATTTCATTTAAAAACAATATTTGGCTTAAGTTTTCTTCATAAACAGTTATGGAAACTTGTGTTATTTCATTACATTTTTTAAAAGTCTCGGCTGTAAAACCGCCACTGTAATCCTTAATATTTAGTTCTTTAAGCGTGCCAATTTCTGGCACAATATTTAAAATTTCAGTAATATTGGAAACATTGCCAATTTTTATTGCCTCAATAAAATCGACTTTTTTGTAATTTTTTAAAAACCATTCTGCTTCCTTGTCGTTGCTTATTTCTAATCTATCAAATCTAAATTTTACAACATCTTTTGCTTTAAAAAAGTCTATGTTTTGACCAATCATGTTGCCAACAAACATTAATATGAGTCCTAAAATTATATTTCTTTTATTCATTGTTTTGTTCAAAGTTTATTTATAGCTATGTTTTTTATTTCTTTTGTTTTTGAAATAAATAAATTTGATTCGGGCAAAGATATTTTAATTTTCACACAAAAAAGGTGTCTTTATGAATAACTTCAAAAATACAATCAAATTGCTTTAATAATAGAAAAAAATAGACATTAAAAAAGGGCGTTTTAAACGCCCTTTTTTAAAATTTAAAAAGAAAAAAACTTTATTGTAAATGTATTTTATTTGACGCTTTGCTGTATGTTAAGATGTAGGCTCCCCATTTTTAGTACGCATCAAAAATAAAATTTATTTTCTATAAATCTCATAATAATGTTTCATGGCATATCTTTCCTTTTCGGTTTTAATAAATAATAAATCTCTAAAAAATGAATTGATTGAAGGTAAATATGACTATAGGGATATTCGAAAAAACTTTTTATTATATTCTAATTCTTAATGTTAGAATTCTGTGAAAACTATTAAATAACATGTAATAATTAATTTCAAAGACTGTTTTTCATAATATAAATTCCATAACTCTTATTTTCTCTTAAACATTTATGCTTTTCCCTTAATTTAATATTTAGACATCTTTCATCTGGAATCTCACCAAAATAGAATAACAAGTTGTTTTTTATCAAAAAATTAGAATAAATACATTTATAATAGTTTTGTAAAGATAAACTATCATTAAAATCAATGACTTGATTATTTAAATCCTTTTTTCTAGAATATGTTATTTTATTATATTCATCGAGTCTTTTTAATTTTTTATTGATCTTATAAAATCGATATTCAAATAAACCTTCATAAAACTTTTCAAACCTTATTACAATAATAGAATCATTAATCATTTGAAGATTTGTTGGCACAATGAATGAGTCAATATATTCAATCATATCATTAAGTGTTTGATTAGTATTTAAAACTACATTTTTAGAGGATAGTTCTAAAAATTTTCCCCAAAATATTATATTTGAGTCACGATAGTTTACTTGTAGTTTAATTAAGTTGTTCTTTTCGTCAATGATATTTAAAATTCCTTTTTTTACTTGTAAATATATTAACTTATCTTCAAATGCTGTGTGATATGTTTTGTCGTTAACAATACTTAAAGATGAATTAATTATATCAATTTCCATTTCCGACAATTTTTCAATTTTATTTGATTTAAAAGAATAAAATAATGGGGGGACTTTATTTTTTATTTTTCTAGTGCCATCAACAAAAATAAATACTCCGTTTTTAGTTTTTAATAGAATATTATAATCTATATCTAATTTATGTTTGATTGTAGTTTCTTTTTGCAAATTTATTACCCATAATATCCTCATATTTTCTAATATAATTATGAAACTATCCCCATGGGTGACGTAATTTTCCAAATGTTGATAATTAATATTATATTTATTTAAAACTGTTGATTCTTCAACTTCTAGTTGATCTCCATCTTCCCTTAATCTATAGTTTTTGATTAATATTGAATCCATTAATTTAAGACTAATATTACTAAAAGTAAAATCATAATTTACATCTTTTGATTTGATTGGATTTTTATCTAAAGTGAAACATCTATGAAAATTAAAATTTTGAGCGAAAACAAAATTACTATAAAATAAGGAAAGCACATAAAGTGCTTTCCTTGAAATTCGAATTAATAAATTATTGTTGTTCAAAAGCAACTTGAATAGAAATTTTTTCATTGCCTGACTCATCTGTTACTTTATGCCAAATAACATCATACAAAAAAGTAAAACCTGTGGTTGTATTTGTGTATAATTGAAAAATTTGTCCAGAATTATTACCATTATAAATACTTGTTACTGCAAGATTTAGCATAGTCATTGAGGATGAAAGATCAAATGATACTAATTCTTGATTGCCATTGTTGTCTTGAAATGCTAATGAATGCGGACAAGAATGAAATCCTGTTCCAGAACATGCGACAGATCTTTCAACAACATCATATGTTGTGCCATCAGCGCGCACATATTCTGATATTTCTCTTGTGACTTTTACTGAACCGCATCCTAACATACTACAATCTTTGGAATAACTGATGGTAATAATTTTAATTGAATAGGCAGAGAAACTAAAAATTGACATCATGCCAATTAAGAAAACTTTTTTTAAGTTCAATTTTTTCATTTTTTTTTATATTTTTTTTAATTGTCTTCTATAAAGGCTTCAGACTTTGCCTACCGTTTTGCGCATTTGGTAGTACAAACATACAAACCTAAAAAAAAATAAAAAAATAAAAAAATAAAAAAATAAAAAAATAAAAAAATAAAAACTAATGTATTAAAAATCAAACATTTAAAAATGAAATTTATTATGATTCTAAATAAGAGGGAAAGATTATTCC
>Ga0209702_10000546_pt1 | contig 79444 bp, 78 predicted proteins | sample FRY01_FD_187210 | JGI IMG/M metagenome (GOLD analysis project Ga0209702, IMG submission 187210) | Freshwater microbial communities from Lake Fryxell liftoff mats and glacier meltwater in Antarctica - FRY-01 (SPAdes) (version 2) | ecosystem: Environmental > Aquatic > Freshwater > Ice > Glacier...
AATAGCCCAAGAACTCAAATTGTTTGATGGATGATACCTTGCTTTTAATAAAACCAATATTTTTAACGAACTTGTATTGTAAATCTTTTAAAAAATAGCTGTCATAGAATTATCTCGGACAGTAATGTTAAAGTATCTATTTAAAAATTGGGGATTTAAAATTATAATTGCAAAGGATGGAAAAGAAACCATCAATTTAATTAGCGATAACGACTATGATTTGATTCTATTAGATATTCAAATGCCAATTATTGATGGTTATGGTGTAGCTATATGGATAAGAGAAACAAAAAAATCTTCAGTGCCAATTATTGCGATGACGGCACATATTATGCCTGCAGAAATACAAAAATGCAAAGATGCTGGAATGAACGATTATCTAACAAAACCAATTGATGAAGAAAAAGCGGTAGAATTATTTAATAAGTATATACCAAAACTGAATATTATGAGTAATCAAGAAAAACAATCTTTTGTTGATCTAGAAAATCTTAAAAGAATATTTGGAGATGAACCAGTAATAATTAATGAGTTTTTAGGTCAATTTAGCACTCATTTCCCATCAGAAATAAGTCAATTAAATACTGCACTTACAAACAGAAGTATGGAGCAGATTTATACATTATCGCATAATTTAAAAACCACAATAACAACACTAAAACCTAACTCTTCATTAATTAATCCTTTATTAATAATAGAGAAATATAAAAACATTGAGCCAAACTGGAATACCATTCAACTACAAATAAATACAATCAATGAATCCGTATTGTTGGTTATAGAAGAAATCAACAATATAAAAATTGATTTAGCTAAAAAATAGAATGGAGAAAATTGGCATATATCAACAAAAAACACATAAAATATATTTATTAATCATTTGGTTGATTGGTGTATTAATGATTATTTATTTATGTCTCCCTTTTTTAAAAAGAGGTTCAGGCCTTTATTTTACCGATATAATTAATAATAAACAGGAAATAATTACTTTTAAAGAAAGTATAAATAAAAATAAAGCTACTGAAAATTCCAACGAAGGTTTGTTGTTTGTTACAATTAATAAAAAGCAATTTCTTACTAAGTTCGTAACGTATATTTCAGACGAAGACCTTGCTGCTAAAGAATTAACCGATACATCATCTGATAAAATCAATAAAAACTTTATTATTGTAGGGCGAAAAAAAGCCAATAAACCGGTAAAAAGTAAAGATGATTTTGTTATTAAAGCAGCTCCTAAAATTTAAAATAATAATGAAAAAAAGTATTCACCTCAGTTCAATTTTATTGATAAGTGTTTTTTTAGTTTCCTGCTATAGCGGTAAAAAAGCACAGATGAATCAGCTCTTACAATCAGCAGATGCTGTGCTAAAAGCAGAAACTAAAATTGTTGAAGATACTAAACAAAAAATGGAGGACCGTTTAAAATCGGAAGATATTGATGCTGAAATAGCTGATAGCATTAAAGCTAAAATTGCCAAATATTCAACTGACTTAGATTCATTTAAAAACGCCATTAATTTTATCGATAGTAAGATTAATACATCGAGATCGTTTTATGTGAATAATAAAATACAGATAAGTGAATCTTTTGGATTAATAGATTTATATAAAAGCAAATCGAATTATCGATTACGAAGATTTACTATGATTAATGAATCATTAGACGTTATTGTGAACCAACAACATATGTTTGATTTGGCCGCATTTTTTGGTCCAGGTAAATATGATATACCTGAAGACAAAAAGGATATTGCTGAAAAATCATTCTCCCCGTTGATAGATTCATTGGTTAAATTTTACAATAAATATGCTGACGTTGAAAAGAAAGCTACATTGGTAATTTTAGGATATGCTGATGGAAGTGGCTTTAGTCCAGATTCAGAAATATATAATTCTATTATTGAAAAACTAAATGATAGTACGGCAACAAAAGAAAAAATGAATCAGAAATTATCTGAATGGAGAGCTATAAATATTGGCAATCTAATGGAGTATTCTATAGAAAATAAAATACCCAACTACAAGGATGTCAAAACAATTGATTTTCTTTTTGTAGAAAAGGGTAAAGGTGAAGAATTTCCAAGTAAAAAAATTACAGATTACAAAACAGATGATGATAGAAGAAGAGTTGTTTTATTATTCTGGAATATTCTGCCTAAATAATTATTTATTAGGTTGTGGAGTATACCTTAGATATGGCTTGACCACCTTCACTCCTTTCGGAAATTTTTTAATGGCGTCTTCGGTACTAACTGCAGGAACAACAATTACATCTTCTCCCTCTTTCCAGTCAGCGGGTGTCGCAACAGTAAACTGTGCTGTTAATTGCATAGAATCTATAACCCTCAATACCTCAACAAAATTTCTTCCAGTTGATGCTGGATATACAATCATTAATTTTATTTTTTTATCAGGACCGATAATAAATAAAGATCTTACAGTAAAAGTTTCAGATGCGTTAGGGTGTATCATACCATAGGCATTTGCAATGCTTTTATCTTCATCAGCAATAATAGGAAAACCAACTGTAGTATGTTGTGTTTCATTGATATCATTAATCCATCCTTCGTGCTTGCCTAAACTATCAACGCTTAATGCCAATACTTTTACATTGCGCTTTTCAAATTCTGATTGTAATAAAGCAGTTTTGCCTAATTCAGTTGTACATACAGGAGTGTAATCAGCAGGATGTGAAAATAAAACACCCCAACTATCGCCAAGATATTCGTAAAAATCAATTTCGCCTTTACTTGTTTTTGCTTTAAAATTTGGGGCAATATCTCCTAGTTGTAAACTCATGATTATTTATTTAGAGAGCAAATATATGATATCCTACTAAAAAGATAGACTAAATTTAATAAATTAAGCTTTTCTTATAGTTCTTGCCTTTTGAACGGCAGTTTTCCCATACTTGTTTTTTACATCATCAATAGCTTTATACAATTCATCTTTTTTACCTCCATCATTAAATAAACTTCCCTGCAAAACATGACTGGTTAATTCAGAAAATCGAACGCCTAATAGTCTTACTGGCTGCCCTTTGATATATAATTGATGAAAAAGTTGAATAGCTATTGGAATTAACTCGTCATCACAAACGGTGTAATCGATAGCTACCTGTTTAGAAGTGGTATCAAAATTGGGGTACCTAATTTTAACAGCTATACAACCACAAAGCTTTTTATCTTTTCGTAATTCATAGGCCACTTTTTCTGTTAATCGAACAAGTTCACTTAAAAGAAAATCTACATCCAACTTATTTTCTTCAAATGTATGTTCGCTGGAAATAGATTTTGATTCATGATATGGTTGAACAACTCCTTCATGAATGCCTTGAGATTTATACCAAAGATCAACTCCATATTTTCCAATCGACTTCTCTAAAAGCTCAATAGGAGTTTCACTTAATTGTTGAATAGTAGAAATGCCCATTGCTTGCAATCGCTTGTATGTATTTTCTCCTACTCCCGAAAATTTATTCACTGGTAAAGGGGCAAGAAATTTTTTTTCCATTCCGGGTTTTACAAAAAGATATCCATTGGGCTTTGCTTCGTCCGTTGCAATTTTTGCAACCATTTTATTAGTAGCCAATCCAAATGAAATGGGTAATTGAGTTTTATCAATAATTTCATTTCGTAAATTAATAGTCCATTGCAAAGGATCTATATACTTATTCATTCCTGTTAAATCAATATAAAACTCATCGATAGAAGCTTTTTCAAACAAAGGTGCTTTTGCGGCAACAATTTCTGTAACCATGCGAGAGTAACGGCTATATTCCCCTCTTGTACCTTGTACAATAATTGCATGCGGACAGAGTTTCATGGCCGTCCGCATGGGCATGGCACTTCGTACGCCAAATTTTCGGGCTTCATAACTGCAAGTAGTTACAACACCTCTATCTCTAGAGCCGCCCACAATAACGGCTTTGCCTTTTAGCGAAGGATTATTTAGCACTTCTACACTAACAAAAAATGAATCTAAATCAAAATGGGCAATATATCGTTGTGGTTGAGGCACTCACTAAAGTTAATATCTTATCTATAAACGTCAAGTAAACCATCAGGTAGAGTTACATAAACCCGTTTTTTAGCATGATCAATTTTATCTAGTGTTTCTGCATGCAAAGGAATTAACGCCTCTTTTCCATCTAATGAAATTTTTAATAATACTTGATGAGGTTGTTCAATCACTTCTTCAATTGGTCCAAGATTTTCATCTTCATCTGTTATCAATTCAAATCCTAACAGAGCGATAGGTGCATTTTTTCCAGCTAATTTTCTAAAGTCGGCATCTAATAACCAAACAGGTTTAGTATGAAGTCTGGATGCAGCTTCTTTAGAATTTACTCCTTCTAGCTTCACCATCATTTCTTCATGATCTTTAGCTTTAGAAGATTCTATAAAATATGGGATATAAGATCCTTTTATTTCTTCTACAAATAAAACGGCTACTCCGTTTAATGTAGTTTTTTTTCCGAGTGAATGCACTAAAATCACTTCTCCTTTTAATCCAAAAGCGGCTACAATTTTTCCAATATTTATGTATTCATTCATCTTTTGCAAGTTACTTTTACAAATCAATTATTTACTTCAACTACTAGCAAATAAAAAGGGTCCGGATAGTCCGAACCCTTTTCAATATTCTTCCAATGAAATTAAGCCTCAGCAGGAGTATCAGTTGTTGCTTCTGGAGCAACTTCTGCAACTACCACTTCTTCAACTACAACTTCTTCTTTAACTTCTACTTTCTTTACAATTGGAACATACACTTTCTTAGCGCGTTGTTTGTTCTTATGCTCATCATTTCTGCGAGAGATGTTAGCTTCATGATCAGTATGCCATTCCTGGAACTTAGTCATTGCAGTAGCATCATCAAACAAGCCGAGCTTAACTCCACGTAAAAGATGTTTAAGGTACAATACTCCTTTAAAAGAAAGTATCCTACGAACTGTATCTGTAGGTTGTGCTCCTTTGTTTAACCAATCCAATGCTTTCTGACGATCTAATTGAATTGTTGCAGGAACTGTTAATGGATTGTAAGTTCCCAATTTTTGGATGAACTTACCATCTCTTGGTGCGCGACCATCCGCTACTACTATAAAGTAGAATGGTCTTTTTTTACTCCCGTGACGCTGGAGTCTCATTTTTACTGCCATAATAAATAGAAATTTAAAGGCGTGATTAAATTTGGTTTATTCTAGTGGATACTAGGAGCGCGAAACTAATAAATTCGGGATTAACTACCAAAGCTAATCTGTATTTTATGTGTTAAGTCTGTATTAAAAGAATTTATATATTGCTATTTTTTATACTATTTACCTTCTCATCCCCGGAAACTTTCCTCCCATCGGCATATTACTCATCGTTTTCATCATTTGTTTCATCTGATCAAACTGCTTCATAAAAGCATTTACATCCTGAATATCTTTCCCGCTTCCTTTGGCTATCCGCAATTTTCGACTTGGATTAAGAGAATCTGGATTAGCCCTTTCAAAGGGAGTCATTGAACTAATCATTGCTTCAATTCCTTTAAAAGCATCATCTTTTATATCTATATCCTTCATGGCTTTACCAACGCCAGGAATCATTCCCATTAAATCTTTTAGGTTTCCCATTTTTTTAATCTGCTGCAATTGATCCATAAAATCCTGAAAATCGAATTGATTTTTTCGAATTTTTTTTTCTAATCTTTTTGCTTCTACTTCATCAAACTGAGCCTGTGCCTTTTCAACCAATGTTGTTATATCTCCCATTCCTAAAATACGCTGGGCCATCCTTTCAGGATAAAAAACATCTAGCGTATCCATTTTTTCGCCACTACTTACAAACTTAATGGGCTTATCAACTGTGTACTTGATTGTTAGTGCAGCACCACCTCTTGTATCACCATCTAATTTTGTTAGAACAACACCAGAAAAATCCAATCGATCATTAAATGCTTTTGCAGTATTTACAGCATCCTGACCAGTCATGGAATCCACTACAAACAATATTTCTGAAGGATTAACGGCCTTTTTAATATTGGCTACCTCATTCATCATTACTTCATCAATTGCTAATCGGCCAGCAGTATCTATAATGATTACATTCTTATTGGTTGCTTTTGCTTCTTTGATAGCATTTTGAACAATCGAAACCGCATCTTTATTTTCTCTTTCGCTGTAAATACTTACTCCAATTTGTTCTGCTAATACCGTTAACTGATCAATTGCAGCCGGACGATAAATATCTGCCGCAACCACTAAAGGAGATTTTCCTTTTTTGGTTTTGAGGTAATTGGCCAACTTACCTGTGAAAGTTGTTTTACCACTACCTTGTAAGCCAGCTATTAAAATTATTGCAGGATTTCCATCAATTTTAAATTCAGCAGCAGCGCCACCCATTAATTCGGTTAATTCATCCTGAACAATTTTAGTCATTAACTGTCCGGGACTAATAGCATTAATTACCTTTTCCCCCAGTGCCTTATCTCTTACTTTTTCGGTAAATTCTTTGGCTATTTTAAAGTTTACGTCTGCGTCTAGTAAAGCGCGACGAATATCTTTAAGTGTATTGGCAATATTTAGCTCATTAATGCGCGCTTCTCCTTTGAGATTTTTAAACGCCGACTCTAATTTTTCTGATAAATTTTGAAACATAATTACACCCTCCTATTAATGAAAGAGCTGCAAATATACTAGGTAGATCAAAAAGCAACGAATTTGATATCTTTAATCATTAAATTTCATCTATGAAGCATGTATTATGTATTGTATTATTATTCCATTTTACGATCCTTTTTGCCCAAAACCCAAGCTCCAAAAAAGCCATTTTAAATGAATCAACTGTTGTAAAAACAATTGAAGGAATAATTTATCCGTATGCAATATGGCAGCAATTATTACAAACTGGTGATTTTTCGCTTCGAGCTGAAGAACCAGGAAATGATAAAACAGCCTATATTATTTATGAATTGACTTCAAAGGAAAAAGAACAAAGACTAGCTGCTTTACCAAAACCTAATGAATCAAAAAATTTTACAACTGGTAAATTATTCGGAAAGTTTAAAACGACCGACATGTATGGAAATAAAATAAATACCAGTGAACTCAAAGGAAAAACAGTTGTACTAAATTTCTGGTTTATTAATTGCCCACCTTGCAGAGCTGAAATCCCACATCTGAATAAATTAGTTGAAAAATACAAAGATGACAAAAACATCGTTTTTCTTGCTGTAGCATTAGATGATGCTAGTGAAATTGAAACATTTCTGAAAAGCATCCCTTTCAGCTATCAAATAATAGATAAAGGAAGATGGATAGCGACCAACTTTTCAATTAATAGTTATCCAACAAATGTTGTAATTGACAAAGAAGGCATTGTGAGGTTTCATTCTACTGGTTATAGTCTTCAACTACCATATTGGATTGAAAAAACAATTGAAGAAATAAAATAACTACCCCATATAATACTTAAGTTGTTGAGTACGATTAGAACATTTTAATTTAGTTATGGCCTTATCTTTTATTTGCCGAACTCTTTCTCTTGTTAAATTAAACCTTACTCCAATATCCTCTAAACTTAATGCATGATCTATTCCAATGCCAAAAAAATAACAGACAACTGTTTTTTGTCGATCCGTTAAGGTTTTTAAACTCCTTTCAATTTCAAGATGTAGCGATTCGAAGTGTTCAATTTTTTTATCAGTTGGTGCTGCATTTGTATTTTCCATTAAATCCAAAATAGTTGCTCCTTCTCCATCTAATAAAGGAGAGTCTAAACTCACATGTTTAAACCCAACGTTCATAATTGCAACGACTTCTTCAATAGGAATATCTAACATATCAGACAATTCTTGTGGTGTAGGTTCTCTTTCAAATTCTTGTTCTAATTGTTGATATGCTTTACTTATTTTGTTGGTGAGTCCAACTTTATTTACTGGTAATCTTACAATTCTACTTTGTTCTGCTAAAGATTGTAAAATACTTTGCCTAATCCACCATACTGCATAAGAAATAAATTTAAAGCCTCTAGTTTCATCAAAACGCAATGCGGCTTTTATTAATCCAAAATTTCCTTCATTAATTAAATCAGATAATGTTAACCCTTGGTTTTGGTATTGTTTAGCTACCGAAACTACAAAGCGCAAATTCGATTTGATAAGGCGCTCAAAAGCCTTTTGATCTCCTAAACGAATTTTTTGAGCTAGTTGAACTTCTTCTTCTGGATTTATAAGTTCAACTTTGCTAATTTCTTGTAAATATTTCTCTAAACTTTGAGATTCCCGGTTTGTTATAGATTTTGTTATTTTGAGTTGACGCATACTCATAATAGACTAATTTAAAGGGTAAGCATTGGGATACTGAATTTAATGAAATAATAATGTTTTTCAAAAAAATAACTTAATTGATTGATTTTCAATTATTTATAAATAAATGTTTGTTTAATTATTCTATTGAATACGCTAAAAAAATGTTATTTATAAAAAAACATTTGGGAGATAGTTATTATTTGATATTATTGCAAGGCTACCATGAAGGTTAAAGAAAAATTAATGAGTAAGAAGCAGTTATTTACGTTAGAATTTCCAGTAAGATGTTCTCCGGTTATATTATATGATTTTTTAGCAACTCCTGCAGGTTTACAGGAATGGTTTGCTGATAAAGTAGATGAGTGGGAAAATGTATACAGTTTTTCTTGGGGTGGTGGTGAACCAGATAAAGCAGAAATTCAAGATAAAGATGAAAATAAATTTATCCGTTATCATTGGTTGCATTCCGAAAAAAATGAATATTTTGAATTTAGAATAGAAAAAACAGAGATCTCTAACCAAACAATTCTGGTAATTAAAGACTTCGCAGAAAAGAATGAAATAAAAGACCAGAGTCAATTATGGAATTATCAATTAAAAGAACTTTTTCACCGTTTAGGTGCTTAATATTCAGATAACATCGATAATAACCGATTAAAGTGTTTAACCATAAAATCATTAATATCATCCCACTCTTCGAGTGGGATTTTTTTTGCTAGTTTTAAAAAAGGAAGCTTATTTACTGGTAACCCATTCCAATCTGCAATAGGAATATAATTTTCTTTCTCAAAATGATGCTGCCAAGGATCTTCCCCAACTCCTATATACCAGCCGCGTGTTTCAGGAGCATATTTTCCAAATAATTGAAAATAATTATCAATAGAATTACCAAACTGTTGCAAATACTTGCCTTTTAAAATTAAGTGAATACTACAATGATTGCCCCACCAAAAAAAACTACGAATAGCAAATATGTCTTGCTCCGAAAAAATCCTTGGATAATCTAGCATTACATAAGGCAATTGCTGGTATTGCTCTCCTCTCGAAATTTTAGGTGCTAATTCAAAAACTTGGGAGGAATCAAAACTGGTGAATCTGCTTTTATCTTCCCTATATGTATTGGCCACTTCACTAAATAAGTTGTAAACCTTGTGAATTATCAGATTCTTTGTTAAAATCCAATCCGCATTGTTTACTAATTCAAGTTCCTTTGGCGAAAGTGTTACTTTTGTTGCACTCATACAACAATATTAAGACAGGTTAAGTGATAAAAAAACTAGATATACTAATTATTCGATCTTTTATTGGTCCTTTTATCGCTGCATTCGCTATTTCTGTATTTGTTTTAACCATGCAATTTTTTTGGTTATATATAGATGATCTGGTAGGTAAAGGGCTTGATATTTTAACTGTTTTAAAATTAGTAGGACTTGTTACTTTGTTTTGGGTGCCTACTGCTTTACCATTAGCGTTGCTTTTTTCATCAATCATGACTTTTGGTAATTTGGGTGAAAGCTTCGAATTGGTTGCTATTAAAGCTGCTGGTATTCCTCTACTTCGTTTTATGCGTCCTTTACTGATTATTACTTTTTTTATATGCGGACTAGCTTTTTTATTCGCGAACAATATTATCCCTGTTACCCAACTAAAACTTTCTGCACTTAAATATGATATCATTGTTTCAAAACCATCCATTGATATTAAAGAAGGAGTATTTTATGATAAGATTGATGGATATATTATTAAATTAGGAAAGAAAGAAAAAAATGATAGTATTATTCGTGATGTAGTAATTTTTGAAAAAGGATATTCATTACAAGATAATATTCTTATTGCCGAAAGTGGTGTAATGAGAGTTACAAAAGATAAACAGTTTTTAGAATTCGTTTTAAAAAATGGTTGGCGTTTAGAAGAAAAAGGTGCGCGTAATTCTACCAATACACAGTTCACAAGAATGGGATTCAAAGAATATAAAAAAGTATTTGATCTGAAAAGTTTTCAGATGAATAAAACTGGCGACAGTGCTTTCTATGATCCTAAAATGTTAAGTATAAGGCAATTAAATAGTGCAATAGATTCTTTAACTCATCTAGATACTTTTTACGCCAAAAAAGTGTCAAAAGAAATATCACCTTACTTTCGCTTTGCTCGTTATGAAGATACTGGATGGAGCAAAAAAATTGAAAATCCATTACCAATTGTAAAACTGAACAAACTCGTACCAGATAGTTTAAAAACGAGTATAGAAGAAGCTGCAACTAATCAACTAGCAACTATTAAAGGAACAGTTGATATGATGGCTAAGGATTATGATGAAAAATACAAATCACTCGAATTACACGAAATAGAATGGCATAGAAAATTTACACTTTCAATTGCTTGTTTAGTATTGTTTTTAATTGGTGCCCCACTTGGATCTATTATTCGAAAAGGCGGGCTAGGTAGTCCATTGATTTTCGCAATTATTTTCTTTGTAATATTTCACTTATTTAACACATTTGGAGAGAAGTTTGTAAGATCCGGTCAAACAAGTGCAATTATTGGCATGTGGCTTTCTACCATTATTTTGATACCTATTGGCGGATTTTTAATTTATAAAGCAATGAGGGATTCGCAATTATTTAATCAGGAGTTTTATTATAGATCATTTAAACAAGCTCGTGCATTTATAGCTAACTTTAGAAGAAAATAAACAATTTATGAAACAGTTAAATAGTAGAAGAACGTTTATTAAAACAACTGGAAAAGCTACTTTGGCCACTGGAATAGGCATGACCATTTTGCCCTCTTTCAGCTTTGCTGAAAACCAAACTTTAGGAAATAGTTTTACTCAACAACCATTACCTTATGCATACTCGGCATTAGAGCCAATCATTGACGCACTAACAATGGAAGTACATTACTCAAAACATGCAGCTGCTTATGCAAAAAATTTATCGGAAGCTTGTGTTGCAGAGAAGGTAGACACAAACAAAAGTTCATTGGAAGATGTTTTGAAAAATATTTCGAAGTATTCAACTAAAATGAGAAATAATGGAGGTGGTCATTATAACCATGAATTATTTTGGCAATGCATGAGAGCTGGTAGAGCTTCTAAACCATTAGGTAAAATAGCAACTGCAATTGATAGCTCATTCGGTTCTTTTGAAGCTTTTAAAACTCAGTTTACAGACGCAGGCAAAAATAGATTTGGAAGTGGATGGGCTTGGCTATATATAGGGGCTGATAATAAATTGGCTATTGGTTCTACACCTAATCAAGACAACCCATTAATGGATATTTGTGAAATTAAAGGAACGCCGCTATTGTGTTTAGATGTTTGGGAACACGCTTATTATTTAAAATACCAAAATAAGCGAGCAGACTATATTAATAATTGGTGGAATTTAGTGAATTGGGAATTTGTTAATACAAAATTTTAATAATGAAAGTAACAACAAGTTGGATTGAAGCATTGGCATTTGATGCTACATCAGATAATGGACATACTGTGAGGTTAGATACAACAAAAGAAGGTGGTGGTTTAGACAGTGGAATGAGTCCGAAAAAAATGATGTTAGCAGCATTGTGCGGTTGCAGTGGAATAGATGTTGTTGATATTTTAAGTAAAATGAAAGTGCCATTTTCTCAACTCAAAATAACAGCAGAAGCCGAACAAACTGATGAACAGCCAAAAGTATTTAAATCGATTGATATGGTGTACAGTTGTAAAGTAGGCAAAGAGAATGAAGACAAACTTAAAAGAGCAGTAAGTTTATCTCACGAAAAATATTGTGGCGTTTCAGCAATGCTTGTAAAGCATTGTGCCATCAACTATACCATTCAATTAATTGATTAAATAGCTACGAAATTTTTTCTACAAAATTTCGTATATGCCTATACCCAAAAATTACTTTAAAGAATAATAAACAAGAATAACGAAGCGATACTAAATTAATATCCATTACCAAAGCACCCCAAGCTTGAATAACGGCCGCATTTGTTTGATTGTAGTCGTGATATACTTTATGTGAAAGCTTAGCGTAATACTGAGAAAAATATTTTTTTGATTCATCACTTACTTCATCGCGATTTTCAAAAGGCAAATACCCTCTAATAATATCAATCACTTTTGTAACATCTTTTATATTCATTTTAGATTGCTCTACACTCAAAGAAATGGTTGAACCATGTACTCTATATTTACTCAATACTCTAGGGCAATAGCCTACTTCAAAATGTGCAGCTATACGAACACATATTTCCCAAAATTCGCTGTATTCAACTGCATAATAAGCACCTAGTTGTTCATACGTGCTACGTTTTATAACCATTGCAGGTGGTTGAACTTCTTGCTTTTTGGCTATAGTTAATAGCCAATTTTTCAGCACCCCTCTTAGTACTTGTAATCGAGTATGCTCCCATATTTTATGCCCCTGCTCATTAATGTATTCAAACTCAGTAAAAGCAGCTCCAATTCTTGGAAAGTCTTCAAACAAACTTTCTATTTCCAAATAAAAATCCTTGACTAAATAATTATCTCCATAAATCAAATGGACGTATTTGCCTTGAGAAAGTTTGATGCATGTTTCAAAATTCCTCAATTTCCCAACATTCATAGGTTGCCTAAAATACCCAATTCTACCAGCACCAACTCGTTTTACCAATTGCTCTACATCTCCATCTGTACTTGCATCGTCTACCACCATTATCTGCATTTGGTCTAATCCTCTATCTTGTTCCATAATCGATACAAGACATTCTTCTAAATAAGTATAGGTATTATATACTGGAATCATTACAGACCGAACTGACTGTGCAACTCCAACAGCTAATGGTTGAATAACTGGAGGCAGTTTTGGAATTCGATCTCGGCTTTCCGATTTAATAGTATTACTATTCAATTTTGTAGTTTCTTAATTAAAGTTACTTCTTCTTAGATAATAAATTCTTTATTGTCCCATAACCGAATAAAATTTTAAGGTATAATTTCAATGCATATAATAAGGTTTTTTTGCTTACATAGAGATTTAAAGCACCCTTTATCTGTATTAGAGCACTTCTATAATCATTTTGCTCATGATACAAACGATGTGCTATTTGGGCAAAATATTCTGCAGAATTTTTTTTACTCGACTTGTAAACTTTTGTTTTAATTTGTGCTGGCAAATTTTTATGAATAATACTTATTATTTTTTTCATATCCTTAAAATTTTGTCCAGATTTTAAGGATAGTGAACTAAGATTTGTTTTATGAACTCTATACTTGCAAAATTTTTGAGGTGAATATGCCACAGGATAATTCAAAGCAATTCTTACCCACATCTCCCAATCTTCTCCATAATTTACAGCAAAGAACGATCCTAATTTTTCATAGGTGCTTCTTTTAATAACCTTTGCCGACACCTGTAATAATTGCTTAACAGCAATCATATCCAACCAATTTTCAATTATCCCTCTTTTAGAAAGTATTATTTCATTATTCCAGAGTTGATTTCCAACTTCATCAATATATTCAAACTCAGTAAATGCAGCTCCTGCAGTTGGGTTCTCAATAAAAAGCTGTTCTATTTCTTTATAAAACCCGTTTTTTACTTCATCATCCCCGTGAAGAATATGAATGTAATATCCTTTTGAAATATTAATAGCTGTCTCAAAATTTCTCAAACTACCAACATTTGTAGATTGCCTATAATAACCAACTCTATCGCCCCCAATATTTTTTACTAACTCCTCTACATTTCCATCTGTGCTTCCATCATCAACAACATAGATCTCCATCTTTTCTGGCCCAAGATCTTGTTGAAGAACAGATTGCAAACTTAATTTGATATACTCATAACAGTTGTACACTGGAATTACAACAGAAAATAATGGCCTGAATACCCCATCAATAACAGGATTAATTATAGGAGGAGTTTGAGGGATTCTTTCTTTTTTTTGAATATCAATCATGAGAAATCAGCTTTGGGATAATATGCAAAATAGTAAATCTTTGTACTCGAATTTATTTAACTTGCTTCAAATTTATCGTTTTGAATAAAGGGCTTCAAAATTTTACTATTCAAAAATGGATAACAATTTTAAGTGTTGTACTTTTTTTAATTAAAATAACTGCATATTACCTTACTTCTTCACTTGCCATATTTTCGGATGCCCTTGAGAGTATTGTTAATATTATTGCCGGATTAATTGGATTATATAGCCTTTATATTGCTGCTAAACCTCGCGATGAAGATCATCCTTACGGACATGGAAAAGCAGAATTTGTTTCAGCAGCTGCAGAAGGAAGTTTAATTATTGCTGCTGGCTTCCTTATAATTGTAGAAACAATTCAAAACATAATTTCCAATACCAAAGTATCCCAACTAGATCATGGAATTTGGCTAATAGCAATTACAGCGCTCTTAAATTATTTTGCTGGCAATTATTGCGTTAAAATTGGGAAAAAGAATAATTCATTGGCTTTAGAATCTAGCGGAAAACATTTGCAAACCGACACCTATTCAACTCTTGCTGTCCTAATTACTATATTGCTAATTTATATTACAAAAATTGATTGGTTAGATAAAGTAATTGCATTTGCGTTGAGCTTATGGATTATGTATAATGGATATGCCATTTTAAGAAAATCATTAGCAGGAATTATGGATGAAGCTGATATGGTTTTATTGAAAGATTTTATAGAAACCCTCAACAATCAAAAAAAAGCAAATTGGATAGATCTTCACAATCTTCGTGTGATTAAATATGGAGAACTATTGCATATCGATTGCCACCTTACGCTTCCTTGGTACTTGAATATTAATGAAGCACATCTTGAAATAGATGCCCTTTCAGCAATTATTAAAAATAAGTTTGGTGATTCAATTGAACTTTTTGTTCATACCGATGGTTGTTTAGCTTTCAGTTGTGCTATTTGTTCAAAATCAGATTGTAATGTTAGGCAATCACCATTTGAAAGACAACTTAACTGGACAATCAAAAATGTAGTTCCTAATAAGAAACATAGCTTGACTTAAACGATTAACTTGCACCATATAAAAAAACTGAAATGAACGCCTGGAAAGAGTACCAAGATCAAAACAAAGACCGATTTTTAAATGAATTACTCGATCTTTTAAGAATTCCGAGTGTAAGTGCAAAAAGTGAACACAAAGAAGATATGATGATTTGTGCAGAATCGGTAAAAGCCAGATTATTAGAAGCTGGTGCCGATTTGGTTACTATCTACCCTACCGAAGGCCACCCAATTGTGTATGGTGAAAAAATAATTGACCCAGCAAAACCAACGGTTTTAGTTTACGGCCATTATGATGTGCAACCCGCCGACCCAATAGAACTATGGAATAGTGGCCCGTTTGAACCTTTAATAAAAGATGGAAAAATATTTGCTCGTGGATCTTGTGATGATAAAGGTCAGTTTTATATGCACGTTAAAGCATTAGAAACTTTTACTAAAACAAATACTCAACCTACTAATATTAAATTTTTGATTGAAGGCGAAGAAGAAATTGGAAGTCCTAATTTAGCCACATTTGTAAAAAACAATACAGCTTTATTAAAAGCAGATGTGATTTTAATTAGCGACACTTCTATGCTTAGCATGGAAAACCCTTCTATCGACATTGGTGTAAGAGGATTAAGTTATATTGAAATTGAAGTAACCGGACCTAATAGAGATCTTCATAGCGGTGTATACGGCGGAGCAGTTGCAAACCCTATAACCATGCTTGCAAAAATGATTGCTTCTTGTCATGATGAAAATAATCATATTATAATCCCAGGTTTTTATGATGATGTGATTAACGCTACTGATGCTGAAAGAGCTAAAATGGCACAAGCACCTTTTAATGAAGATGAATATAAAACCGACTTAGGAGTTGATACTTTATGGGGCGAAAAAGGATATACCACCAATGAAAGAACTGGTATTCGTCCAACTTTAGAAGTAAATGGAATATGGGGTGGCTATACAGGAGAAGGTGCAAAAACCGTTTTGCCTTCTAAAGCATTTGCAAAAATTTCTTGTAGACTTATTCCCAATCAATCTTCAAAAATAATTACTGAAAAAATTCTCAATTACTTTAAAAGTATTGCCCCTAAAGGAGTTACCATAAAAGCAGAAGAACACCACGGTGGTGAACCTTATATGACTCCAATTGATTCTATTGCTTATAGAGCTGCATCAAAAGCAATACAAACAACTTTTGGCAAAGAACCTATTCCTGTTCGTGGAGGTGGTAGTATTCCTATCTGTTCATTATTTGAAAAAGAATTGGGATTGAAAATTGTATTTCTTGGATTTGGATTAGACAGTGATAATTTACATAGTCCGAATGAAAAGTACAATATATTCAATTACTACAAAGGCATTGAAACGATTCCATATTTCCACCAATACTTTGCAGAAATGAATGCTTAGTTATGGGAACCGAAAAAGAAAAATTACGCATCGATAAATACCTTTGGAGTATTCGTTTATTTAAAACTCGAAGTCAAGCAGGAGATGCATGCAGTAAAGGAAAAGTAAAGTTTAAGGGAGATAATATTAAAGCATCTAGAATAGTTGGTGTTGGTGATGAATATGAAGTAAAAACAGAAGCCAAAAAATGGATCATTAAAGTAACTGGATTATTACATATAAGAGTTCAATATCCAGAAGCAATTAAATATTATATAGATATTACACCCGAAGAAGAATTGGATCAAATAAAATTTGAATCTGCAAGTTTTAATACTGGCAAAAGATTAAGTAAAGTAGGTAGACCAACAAAAAAAGACTTGCGAGATTTAAGAGATTTCATGGAATAGAATTATAAATATGACTATTGATATCATAACAGTTGTTCCAGATTTATTAGAAAGTCCTTTTAGTCATAGCATTATGAAACGTGCTCAAGAAAAAGGGTTACTAACTGTTACTTGCCATAATTTAAGAAAATGGGCAATTAATAAACATGCACAGATAGACGACTATCAATTTGGTGGTGGAGCTGGAATGGTAATGATGTGTGAGCCATTGGCCAATGCAATTGATGAATTGCAAAAAGATAAGCCATACGATGAAATTATTTATATGACTCCCGATGGTAATCGATTTAATCAACAAGCGGCCAATCAGTTATCGTTAAAAGAAAATATTCTCATAATATGCGGACATTACAAAGGTATAGATGAACGTATTAGAACAAAATATGTAACGATGGAAATTTCCATTGGAGATTATGTTTTGAGTGGAGGTGAATTAGCTGCTGCTGTTGTGGTTGATGCAATTGGCAGATTAATTCCTGGTGTGTTGAATGATGAAACATCTGCTCTATTCGATTCATTTCAAGACAATTTATTAGCACCTCCAGTTTATACAAGGCCTGCAGATTTCAGGGGTGATAAAGTACCAGAAATTTTATTACAGGGAGATCCAAAAAAAATTGAAGAATGGCGATTTGAGCAATCGCTTGAAAGAACTAAAACAAGAAGGCCAGATTTGTTGAATGAAAACAATCTGGAGTGATGACTTTAAATTAAGTATTTAAACTAAAAGCCTCATTTTACACCGCCCAACATTTTTAAAGGAAAAATAAAAAATTATATCGCAACTTCGCTTTCTTATGAGAGGAGCTATTATTTTGCTTTTAATATCATTTTTTTATAATGTTTTTTCACAGGAGCGCAACGGTGAAAATTTTCAGAAAAATTACCAACTCCATGTAAAAAGGACGACTAATATTATTAATATTGATGGCGAGATTAATGAATTAGCCTGGCAACAGGCCCAAGTAGCCACTAGTTTTTGGCAAAAATATCCCGATGATAAAAATAAGGCGATTCAACAAACTGAAGTAAGAACTTTATATGATGATAAATATTTGTACATCAGTTTCAAAGCCTACGATTCTGGAAAAGTATTTATACAAAGTTTAAAACGCGATATTGGTCACGATGGAAGTGATGGCGTGGCTGTTATTCTCGACCCAATTAATACCAGAAATAACGGATTCTTTTTTGTGGTAAATGCTTTTAATGCGCAAAGTGAGGACCAGCTTAGTTCCACAACGGAAAATCTTTCTTGGAGTTGGGATCATACTTGGTTTTCAGAAACAAAAAGGCATGCAGGATATTGGACGGCAGAAATGGCTATTCCGTTTAAATCGATTCGCTATGATGCTACAAAAAAAGTATGGGGCATCAATTTTTTACGAGTGGATACAAAAAACAATGAATATGCAACTTGGACCAATGTTCCTTATAATTTTCGCTCACATGATTTAGGTTATACAGGTGCGCTAATTTGGGATGAAGCACCACCAACACAAAGTGACAACAAAGTGTTAACTCCTTATATTACGAGTGAAATTATACAGCCGCAAGGAGGCAATAGCAATATCCAGACAAAACCGAATGCTGGTTTTGATGCCAAAATAGGTCTAAATTCTTCGCTTAATTTAGACTTTACCGTAAACCCCGATTTTTCTCAGGTTGAAGTAGATCGGCAGGTTACAAATCTTACGCGCTTCAATATTTTTTTTCCAGAAAGAAGGACTTTCTTTTTAGAGAATGCCGATTTATTTTCTGGTTTTGGAATCGATCCCATTCGCCCTTTTTATTCTCGCAGAATTGGACTAGACCAAGATGGAAATAAAATACCCATTCTATTCGGTGCGCGTGTTACAGGCAACTTGGCAAAAAAAACCCGTATCGGGTTTATGAACATGCAAACAGGCAGACAAGGGGCTTATGCTCCAGAAAATTATACTGCTGCTTCTGTAGATCAGCGAGTATTTAAAAGATCGGTAATTAAGGGATATTTTTTAAACAGGCAAAGCTTCATGACTGATGCAGAAAAAAAAGCCAACCCATTAAACGAATATGGCCGCAATGCCGGCATGGAATTTAATTACTCAAACCTTGCAGGTACTTGGCAAGCTTGGGGAACTTACCATCATTCATTTAAACCTGGATTTACCACCAATAACCAATACATGAATGCTGGCTTTGCACACAGTGGAAGAAATTTAGAGTTAGTAGTAGATGTGGGTAGCTTAGGCACGAATTATTATGCTGACATGGGTTTTATAGAAAGAATTTTGAACTACGACGCCGCAAGGGACACTATGATACGATTGGGTTTCAAGCAATTGTATACAAATGCCAGTTATCGAATTATTCCTAAAAAGGGGAAAATTATCGCATATCAAATTGAGGCAGAAGACTTTTTGGTTTTAAATCCTGATGGAAAATTTAATGAAAGAAACACGAACCTTAGTTTTAATTCGCAATTTCGAAATACAAGTAGCTTTAGTATTGAATTTGCTAATAATGAAGTAGAATTACTATTTCCTATTTCATTTACCAATAGCACTCCCATTCCCGTTGGTCATTATTTATTTAATTCAATTTCAGGAAATTACAGAACAGATTTTAGAAAACCTTTTAGTTTTTTTTTCAACGGGGGATACGGTGGATTTTATAACGGAACCAATACTACAATACGAGCAGGATTTACCATTCGTAAATTACCCAACTTGAATCTAGATTTATCATTACAGTACAATAATTTAGTTTTTCCAGACCCATATGGATCAGCCGAATTATTTCTTATATCGCAAAGAACTGAAATTAACTTCTCTACGAAAATCTTTTGGACTACTTTCCTGCAATACAATACCCAACGCAATAACATTAATATTAATAGTAGATTACAATATCGATTTAAACCAATGAGCGATTTGTTTTTAGTATATACCGACAATTACTTTACTGATCCGTTATTTAAAAGTAGAAGCAGAGCATTCGTATTTAAATTAAATTATTGGTTTAATCTGTAGATTAAAAAACTGAGTCTACATGAAATGATTCCACATCGACCCAGTTTATAAACTGAACAGTTTTTTATTTAATTCCTATCACCGGTATTTGTTTTTCGTTTATCATTTTATTTAATTGCTTCACATCATTTTCCATGATCATTTTCAGTTTAGATAATTGAACATCGGCTTGTCCTCCTAAATCAGCAAAAGCCTCTCTTACTTGTGTGCTCGGTGTATTTTGTCCACTAGCTGCAACTCCATACAAACCAGCTAATTTATCATTCAATCGAATAGGAAAATTCAACACATCTTGACCGCTTTTTGATTTTGTTTGATACAATGCTTCTTCAACAGTTGTTAATTGTTTAATAACAGAATCTGCCATCTGCTTAATATCTTTATTTGCTTTAGCATCCATTCTGCCTGTAAAGTCATTAATTTGAGTGCGGACAGTTCTAATATTCATAATCCCTTTTTGCACTTCACTAAATTTATCGCGCAATTGTAGTAAAAAACCTACCTGCGTATCATAATCTTCATCACTCATTTTGTAAATAGGATCTCCCTTAATTGCAAAAGGTATATCAACAGAATCTTTGTTAAACCTAATTCTTGCGCTGTATTTACCTGGTGATGCTTTAACAGAACCAATTCCTCCATTCCATAAAATCATGCCATCTGTTTTTTCTGCAGGAGGGTAATTCATGTCCCAAGCAAACTGATTCATTCCTTCATTAAAATCTAATTTATCGGAAGTTTCTTTGGCTGTTTTGCTAAATGTTTTAATTGGCTTTCCAACTTTATCAAAAATAGTAATTGATACTTTGCTGCTATCATTTACATTTTTCAAATAATAATTAATGACTGATCCCGCTAAAGGGTTCTCTCCTGTATTAGGTTCAATTGCAGCAGCTCCTCTACGTCCACCGCGTCGTCCACCACCTTCTAAACGATAAGCATCATTCACTGGAAAAACATGCAAGTTTTTATTGCTGATATTAATGTCTTTCTGTTGTATGATTGTTAAATCATCTAACACCCAAAATGCTCTTCCTTGAGTTGCAATAACTAAATCGTTGTCCTTAATTGTCATATCTGTAATTGGCACAACGGGCAAATTCAACTGAAAAGAATTCCAGTTAGCTCCGCCATCATAACTAATGTACATGCCATATTCAGTTCCAGCATATAATAATCCTTCGCGTTTTTTATCTGAACGCATAACACGAGTGAAATGCATATTATTAATACCACTGGTTATTTTTTTCCAAGATTTTCCATAGTCTTCTGTCTTAAAAATATATGGAGCAAAGTCATCTGACTTGTATTTAGTGCCTACAAAATATGCAGTACCTTTTTTAAATGGATCTGTTTCAACACAATTCCACATCATCCATTTTCCTGCTTCTGGAGGTGTTACATTTTCCCAGTTTTTCCCAGCATCTTTACTCACGCTAATTATTCCATCATCACTACCAGTCCATAATAAATCTTTTTCTAAACCTGATTCAGTTGCAGTAAAAATGGTACAATAATATTCTACAGAAGTATTGTCTTTAGTAATTGGTCCGCCACTAGATGCTTGTTTTGATTTATCGTTGGTAGTTAAATCGGGACTAATTGTTTGCCAACTTTGTCCATCATTTTCTGTTGCAAATAAATGATTGCCGCCAGCATATAATTTTTTAGGATTATGCGGAGAAAAGAAGAAAGGAAAGTTCCATTGGAAACGATATTTCTGCACATCGGCACCAGCTCCCATCGGATTATCGGGCCACACATTAATAGCACGAGATTCACCTGTTCTGTGATCTTTTCTTTCTAATAAACCGCCATAATTTCCACCATAAACAATATCAGGGTTTAAAGGATCGGCCATAACATAACCACTTTCGGCACCCGCAGTAACTTCCCAATCGCGTTCTGTAATTCCTGAACCTGCTGTTCTACTTTTTATTCTAAGCGTGCTATTGTCTTGTTGAGCTCCATAAATTCTATATGGAACTGAATTATCGGTTGATACGCGATAAAACTGTGCTGTTGGCTGATTCATCATTGAACTCCAGTTTTTACCTCCATCAAAACTTGCTTGTGCTCCACCATCATCTGCAACAATCATTCTATTGCCATCTTCTGGATCTATCCAAAGATCATGATGATCTCCATGCGGAGGAGCTGTATTAGAAGCCTGAAAAGTAGTGCCTCCATCTTTGCTAACCATAAATTGAACATTTGGACAATACACCAAATTTTCATTCTTAGGATCTACAAAAACTTTAGTGTAATACCATGCACGCTGACGAATATTATTATCGCTACAAGTTAAAGTCCATGTTTCACCAGCATCATTACTTACATACAATCCACCGTCTTTATTTTCAAGCAATGCAAAAACTTTGTCGGTGTTTGATGGAGCAACAGCTACACCAACAATGCCCCAAGTACCTTTTGGTAACCCTTTTTTATTGCTGATTGATGTCCAAGTTTCTCCTCCATCAACACTTTTGTACATTCCACTTCCATCGCCTCCACTTTCCATGCTATACGGTGTTCTAACAACCCTCCACATACCAGCATAAAATACAGAAGGATTGCCGGGTTCCATTACTAAATCGGAGCAGCCTGTTTGATTATTAATGTATAAAGTTTTTTTCCAAGTCTTTCCTCCATCAGTGGTTTTATAAACACCACGTTCTTCATTTGGTCCGAATAAATGCCCCATCACTGCAACCCAAACAGTATTCGGATCGCGAGGGTGTACCACAATTCTAATAATATGTCGGCCATCTTTTAATCCTAAGTTGCGCCAAGATCTTCCGGCGTCATCACTTCTCCAAATGCCCCCTAAACCTTCGGCAACATTACCACGCATTGAGTTTTCACCTTCTCCAACATAAACTACACTTTCATCACTTGGAGCAACAGCTAAAGCACCCATTGTACCACCAAAATATTTATCCGAAATATTTTTCCAATTACTTCCGCCATCGGTTGTTTTAAAAACACCACCGCCAGTTCCGCCAAAATAAAAAGTGGTTTTGTTTTTGTAACTTCCAGTAACTGCTGCAGATCTTCCGCCTCTAAACGGTCCGATAGAACGGTATTTAACTTTTGAAATTAGCGCGGCATCATTACTAACTTCTTTAACAGCAGGTGTTGCAATTGTTTTGTCTTTTTTCTGTGCTATAACAGTTAATGATCCAACAATAGATAAAAAGATGAAAATTATTTTTCTCATGGTAGCATTCAATTAGACGAGTAATTTACTCATTTGAATGTACATAGCAAAATAGATATGAAGAAAGGCTATTTTATTTTATACCATTTAGCATCTATTCCTTCATTTACTTTAATAGTAGTATTCTCTATTTGTGTTTCAACAGGCCCAAGATTGATGGTGTATTTAGCAGGGTACTTTATGCCTTTAATATCCTGGTATTCATTATAAAATACTTCGGCTTTCATGTTTTTACTGTTGCCATTCCCAAACATTTTCATCATAGCTCCAAAACCAGTAAGATTTGCTGCCATATCGCCTGTAGCTTCTACTTTATTTACAAGACCAGTATTATTATCAAAATAGTAAAATATAGTTTGACCAGTTTTAAGTGTTAGTTTAAGTTTAGTACTTGGTACTTTATTGATTTTTTCTGAACCCACTATTTCGGCCGTATGTCCTTTTTCAGCATAATTAATTAACTCAGCAAAAGCACCAGAACAATCTAATTCATATTGTTGTGATGATAATTCAGATGTGTTCATTTTGGTAATACTTGCCTCAGTACCTGGCATATCGCCAAACCCTCTGATTGAAGGAATAAAAACATATCCACCTGTATCTGTTACAATTGTGTAAGTATCGCCCATACCCATAATACCGCCTAATTGGCGACGAAATAATTTTCCTTGTTCTCTTAATACTGTTATAGGTAATTCAATTACCTGTCCCATTACTCCCATCTTTACAGTACCCATTACTTCTAATTGCTTTACACCTAACAATTTTTCTTTGCCTCCAGCAGCAACTTCATATTTCGCCAACACATCTTCAACACTTTGAGCATTAAGCATATTAATACCCAAAAATAGAAATACACATAGAATGATTTGCTTCATATAATCGATTTATCTTTAGTTTGCAAAAAGTAAAAATAACTGTTTATCAATCAATTTAACGTTGATTGCTTATTTTATCAATTAATTACCAATATGTTGTATCCTTCTTTTAGTATAAAAAGTTTTCTCGTTGATAGCTGGAAAAAAATGATCTATCCCGCTGAAATTACTGTTCAAAATGGACGAATAAGTTCAATCCAACAAATAAACGAATCGGAGATTACTACAAAGGGATTTGTTTTACCAGGTTTTATAGATAGTCATGTTCATATTGAGAGCAGCATGCTTATCCCCAGCGAATTTGCTAGATTAGCCGTGGTACATGGCACAGTTGCAACAGTGAGCGATCCGCACGAAATAGCCAATGTTTGCGGTATTGATGGAGTTGAGTTTATGATTGAGAATAGCAAGCAAGTGCCGTTTAAATTTAATTTTGGCGCGCCAAGTTGTGTGCCTGCTACTATATTTGAAACAGCTGGTGCTTCATTAGACAGTGAAGCGGTAGAAAAATTATTACAACAAAAAGAAATCAGCTACTTAAGTGAGATGATGAACTTTCCGGGTGTTCTGAATAAAGACCCCGAAGTAATGAAAAAAATTGCAGCGGCACATAAATTAGGAAAACCAGTTGATGGACATGCACCAGGATTAAGAGGAGAACAAGCTAAGCAATATATTGAAGCAGGAATTTCAACAGATCATGAATGCTTTACTATTGATGAAGCAGTTGACAAATTAGCGTATGGAATGAAAATATTAATTAGAGAAGGAAGTGCTGCAAAAAATTTTGAGGCACTAATTGATCTGGTTGATGATCATCCAAATAGTGTAATGTTTTGTAGCGACGATAAACACCCAGATAGCTTAGTGGCTGGGCATATTAATCAATTGTGCGCCAGAGCTATTGCTAAAGGAATGGATTTATTTAATGTAATAAAAGTAGCAAGCATCAATCCTGTATTGCATTACAAGCTAGATGTAGGATTGTTAAGAATTGGTGATCCTGCAGATTTTATTATATCAGATAATTTAATTAGTTTCAACATCAATCAAACTTATATTAATGGAAATGCTTTGTTGGATAATGGCAAGACAACCATTAAATCAGTATCAACAAATCCGATTAATCAATTTAATTGCAATGTAATAACTCCAGAAAAATTAGTAATACTTAAAAGCAACTACAAAGATACGGATGGAAATATTCCGGTGATTGAGGCTTTAGATGGACAATTAATTACTAATAAATTAATGCTAAAAGGCAAGTCAATTAATAATGAATGGGTTACTGATTTAGAAAATGATTTACTTAAGATGGTTGTTGTAAATCGTTATACAAACGCTCCAATTGCAAAATGTTTTATTAAAAATTTTGGGTTTAAATCTGGAGCAATAGCTTCCACTGTGGCGCATGATAGTCACAATATAGTTGCAGTTGGGACTGATGATGTTGCATTAGCAAATGCAATTAATTTAGTAATAAAAGCTAAAGGAGGTGTTAGTTGCGTTGATGGAAATAAGAATGAATTATTACTTCCTTTACCAGTTGCAGGTTTAATGAGTGCCGACGATGGCTATCTTGTTGCAGAAAAATATACGGCAATAGATGCAATGGCAAAATCATTAGGCTCTCCATTATCTGCGCCATTTATGACTTTAAGTTTTATGGCATTACTAGTAATTCCGCATTTGAAATTGAGCGATAAAGGATTATTTGATGGAGATAAATTTGAATTTATTTAGTTAAAATAAATATTTTGTAACCATTAAAATTATTTGACTTATTATCAAACTATTCATATTTAATTCATGTCCTGAATAGTCAATTTCATTTCTTTCCATTTTCCATTTAATAAATGATTTTCAGAAATAAAGCTTCTGTACATTTTTTTTGTATCATCCATCGTTGAGTAATAAATGTAAACTTTTGTTTTTGTTGAATTTATAAAAACTTGAAAGATTGTTAGATAGCCTAAATAATTTATTTTCTTATCGGGTTGAAAATTAATTGAATCGATAGTTATTATTTTTTCATTTTCTAATTTTTCAATGTCATCTTTAAAATCTTCATACTTAATTAATTTTAATCCTTCAGGAAGATTGTGTTCTATCTCAGATGGATTCTGATGAGAATAAAAAGAGTCAATCAATTATAAAATGATTAATGATGGTAGCTTATTGTTGCGAACTTGAAATGGTTCAGAAAGAAGACTTCCTGATTTTACAACATCGGAGTCATTGTAAACTGATTTTATGAAAAATTGAATACTATACTTATCGTTGTTTTTTTCAACAGTGCAAGAATTTACTAATAGTAAAGTGAATAATCCTATAACTATTCTCATATTTTATTTATTAATTCTTCTTAAAAATATAATCCCATGCCACAGCAGGTGATCCTCATGCTTTCCATAAACGTATGTTTCCCAACCGAAGCTCCACTCATACACTTTTTCAATAACTCCATTTATGGCATTACCATAATGTACTGATTCATGCATTAAAGTGAATTATTCATTAGAAGATTTTTTAATTTTAGAATGTGCTTCAAAAGTAAACCTAATCTCCTTCAACTATAGCTAAGGTTAAAAGGGAATTGGTTTCTTTTACTTTTATTCGTAGTTGAGTAATATCTTCATTTTGATTTAAATTATAAATATCGGTTATCCCACAAGCGAAATCAGATTCATTCAAGTTATTTGAAATAACATAATCTACAAAACCACCCGCAAATTTTCCTTTTACTCTTGTAATAAGAGAAATACATTGTGCAGATTTATAGTAAATTGTAGAGTTATCTAGAATAAATCCCTCTTTTTTTAATCTTAATACCATAGAATCATTTGGTGAGAAAATTTCTGAAACCTTATACCTTCCAAATTGCCTTTTGCCTTGAATATTACTTGGACTTAACAAATAATTTAATGCTTCATAATTTGCCTCAATGAGGTCTAATTTTTTATCAAATTAATTACAGGAAATGTAAGAATAAAACAAAATTATTATCCAAAATTTGATTTTCATATACTAGTTTGAGGAATGTTTAATTTTTTCAAGCGCTTATTTTATATTTTGTTACGCTTTTAGAGTTCATTTGCAAAATCCTTTCCATGCCGCGATATACTTGACTTGATGGCTGGGTGGAAATGAATTTGTAAAGAGTAATTCTTTAGTTCATGTCAAGAACTTCTGATTTAATCTCTTTCCATTTGCTCTTTATTAGATGGATTTCTGAAGAACATCTAAAATACCCTTCTTTTTTTGCATTTATTTTTGAATAATGGATATACACTTTCGTTCTTGTAGAATCAATATACAATTGGAAAATTGTTAAAAAACCCATATTGTTTAGTTCATTATTATTGAATGGTTTACTGGACTCAAATACAATGATTTTTTCGGCTTCTAATTTCTTTAAATCTTCATTTAAATCTTCCATTTTTACAGAGCTTAATCTGGTCGGCAAATACGGAACAATTTGCGCATGTAATGCATTACTATAATGCGGATCAACTATTTTTAAAGTAATGACTGATGGTAAATTGTTGGTTTTTACTTGAAAAGGCTCAGGGAGTATACTTCCCGATTTTACAAAATCTGAATCATTGTAGATATTTTTAATGAAAAATTGAATACCATACTGATCTTTCTCTTTATGAGAAATAAAAGAGTATTGTAAAATTATCAATAAGATTAAAGGTGCTAATCTAAACATGTTATTCATTTGTTTTTAGTAAGACTTACACTTTAAAATTAAATTACAATCAGTAGATTTAAACTTTCTTACATTGAATTTTACTATCTTATTGTAGTGATCCCTTTTTAATACAGTATCAATTGTTCCAGATAGTAAAAAATAATCAACATAAATCGAATCATTACTGTACCCTTTAATTGAAATTTCTAAATTAGTTGGATGTTTTGAACTTGCAAGAAAATTCAACGTAGTGTCATTTTTTAATTTTATTAGATGAAATGTGGTTATCGTATTATTGGAGCAACTGATGCTTAATAAAGAAGTTATCAAGATTAAAAGGTTTTTCATACACTCAATTTGTAGGGACTAATATACTAACTCCATTTATTACATTACCACTTGCATCTAAAGGATTAATTTTTCTTAAGTCCCCATTTTGAATTTTTTGTAAAAGGCTATTTAATAACCCTTCTTTGAAAAAATGTCCTTCAAGTCCTAATCCTTTCAGATGTAAATATTGATCTCTCCCAACTTGATTGTTAAAAAGATCCATTTGAATTTCTAATAAAGGAGAGGGGTTTAACTCATGTGCATCAGCTAATTGTTTAGTTAGCGATAAGCCTAAAATTTTCACATTCATTCCAGAAAAAAATGCATGTCTGAAAGCATCCCCATTACCATTATGCACTGTATTTGGAAATCTTGATTCTGCCCATTCTGAAGCCAATTTTGCATTATATAAATATTGTAATTGTTTAGTACGATCCATTGTATCAAATATTTCTAATTCCTCAACTGACATTCGTGATCGATAGTCAGTTTCGAATAAGAGGATTTCCACGTTTTCCGGATAGTTTAATGGATTAAGGTCTGGGTCAGATCCATATCCTACAATTGCCCCACCTCCCGTAGCACTGCCATAATAATAACTGGGATCAAATGGATTAAAAGGTACATAAGAATTGCCTAGTGAAATTCCTAAGTCGTTTCCAGAATCAAAAATGGCTAAGGCAATTAAGTCACTCCAAGATCTATGTCTTATATAGCTATTAACGGTTACATTAAACAAACCATTCGCATCAAAACCCCAACTATTTGATTTTATATTTCCACTAGAAGATTGTTGATTTTGCGATAAATTATTGACAACTAAGCCATCAACTAATATAGCTTTGCTAATTAATTTCCCTTTTATATTATATACGAAAATTTTTCCACTCATTCTTGAGAAATCTGATTTTACTCCTAATTTTTTATTCCAATTGTCATCTGGAATTGATCTTACAAAATACCCTTTGGTCTTCTTGTTATTGCTTACAGTTGTTAACTGTATATACTCACCTGTATTTTTATTGATGCGCATTGGTACAGTAAGTCCAGTTAAGGATAGTGAATCAAAATTAATATATGATTTGTTGAAATTTAAACTGTCTATGGGCAGAACGGAATAATCTGTACTTGTTTGTGTATTTAAACTATTGCTAGCTATTCTTTTAGTTGAGGCATCGGGGCCTGTTAAACCTTCTTTTGTAGATATATTATACCAATCACTAACTTGATTTCTAAGTTGCTCAATTCTTTATTCAGGAGTGATAACATCATCTTTTTTACAACCTTCTAAAAATAACATTAAAAAACATAAAGCGTTGATAATCATTATATACCGATGGGGGGGGATTTTAATTGGCTCATAGTGTATTGGTTTTTTGAATTTGAAATAATAATTTAGGCATTTCTTTCGGTAAAATAACTGATTTTATAATGTTGACGCTCCAATTACTTTCACCGCAACGCTATCTGTTCCTTTAGGTGCAAAATATTTCGTTTTGAATTTGATAGTTTCACTCGGTTTTAATTGCTCATAAATGGTTTCATTGCCTTCATCTAACTTAACCCCTGTTTTACTAAAAAATAATAATTTTAGCAAAACATTTTTATAGGAAATAACTGTTGCATGATTGGTAATTGTTCCTTTTACTACTGTTTGTCCAATTAAGTTTTTACGGTCTTTTTTTTCTACACTCAAAAAACGGGCAGGGTTTTTCTTTTCTTTGTCTGCAAGCGTTTCTTTAACTACTTCATAGGTTTTCTCATCAAACTTTTGTTGTTTAGTTTTTTCCTTGCAGGAAAAGACAAGAAATAATAAAATAATACCTAATAAATTTTTCATAATGAATGAAATTAGCAAAAAAATTGAATTATACCAGAGATAACTAATAATGAACCAAGAGGTCATTATCGTTGCACCATTTGCCTTATTTTCGCAGTTCAAACATAAGTCATGGTTATAAATTTAAGCGAAAAGCACAGTTTGGTAAGTAATTGGGTTTCTGAATTAAGAAATACCGAAATACAAGAAGATAGACTTCGTTTTCGTAGAAATTTGGAAAGAATTGGAGAAGTGGTTGCTTATGAAATTAGTAAGCAAATGCCTTGGAAAACTCAGGAAACACCAACCCCATTAGGTACCCATGAAAGTAAAGTATTGGCTACTCAACCAGTATTGGCTACTATCTTAAGAGCCGGTTTGCCATTGCATAACGGCATGTTGAATTATTTTGATAAGGCCGATAATGCTTTTATTTCTGCTTATAGAAAACATCACCGTGATGGTACTTTTGAAATTAGTTTAGAATACATGAGTTGTCCAGTTTTAGACAATCGCATCGTTATTATTAGTGATCCAATGCTTGCAACTGGTGCATCAATAGTAAAAACAATTCAATACATGAAGAGCCAAGGGGCACCTTCAGAAATACATATTGTAGTTGCAATTGCCTGTACTGTAGGTATTGAATATATTATCAGAGAATGTGGAGATGCGGTAACAATTTGGTGTGGCGATATTGATGATGAATTAACTGCAAAAGGATATATCGTTCCTGGTTTGGGCGATGCTGGAGACTTAGCGTTTGGAACCAAAGTTCAATCTTGATTAACTTTTTACTAGCTTTAAACATTGGATGTAATTTAAGGTTAGTATTAAATGAGACTCGTAATTTTTCTTTTGGGAATGATGATTACTGTGGTTTTATCTGCTCAGGATCCTCATTTCTCACAATTTTCTTCTTCACCACTTACACTTAACCCAGCATTTACGGGCAAGTTTTTTGGTGCATACCGTGTTTCAGGCAACTATAGAAATCAATGGCCTACATTAAATAATGCATTCACAACTACTACTGCTTCAGTTGATTTTCAAGTTTTAAAAAATAAAATAATTTCTTCTGATACATGGGGTGTTGGCGTAATGGGCTATTCAGATAATAGCGCAAATGGAGCCATTAAATTTAATTATGCTTCCTTTTCAACTGCTTATCATAAAGGATTGGATGAGGATGGAATGCACCAAATTGGTGCAGGATTTCAAGTAACTTATGCGAACACAATCGTTAATACTAGTTTACTCACATTCGAAGATCAACTTACCACAGCTGGTTTTACTGGCATTACATCCGAAGTATTTAGTTCAAATACTTTAAACTCTAATTATATTGATGTAAATGCTGGTTTATTATACAATGGTAGTACTAATGACCAAAATAACTTTTATTTCGGTTTGAGTATGTACCATATCAATCGGCCTAAACAACAATTTGTTGGTGCTGAATATTTTTTAACGCCAAGAACAAATTTTCATGCTGGTGGCTATTTTGCCATAGGCCAAACAACTACAATGCATTTAAGTGCATTACAAATGTTTCAAGGTGGTTTTTCAGAAACAATGGTAGGTGGCGCCATTCAATTAAATACCAATCCAAACGAAATTAAATCTACAAGCTTATATATTGGAACTTGGATGCGTTTTAATGATGCAATCATACCTTATTTAGGTTTAGAATTTGGAGATTATCGTTTGGGGGCCTCCTATGATTACAATACTTCATTAATTAGAACGGCTACCCAAAATAGAGGTGGAATTGAAATTTCCTTAATTTATATTAGGAGACCATCTAATGAAAGACCAGTAAACTGTCCGAAATTTTAAAACCCGTCTGTTGTATTTATTCATCGGGTTGTAGATACTTTACTAACTTAGCAAAAATCCCCCAATTTGCTTAAAGAAATTATTATTGCCATTCAAGCATTTTTTCAGGCTCATCGCTTTATCAAAAAGCATAAGCTTTGGAAATGGATTCTTATTCCTGGTATTTTATATACAGTGCTTTTTATAATTGGTATTTATTTATTCAGCAGTACATCTAGCAATTTTATTGAATGGATTGCACTAAAAACCGGATTAAAAAGCTGGCTCGATAAAGAAAACAGTGGGTTCATGGGATTCATTTTTACAATGGGTGGACTGATCCTATGGTTAGTACTCATGTTATTTTATTTTTCTTTGTTTAAATTTTTGTTCCTCATTATTGGCTCACCGCTTTTTGCTTACCTCAGTGAAAAAACAGAAGCCATAATGGAAGGCACTGATTTCCCTTTTAGTATTTCGCAGTTATTAAAAGACATTGTAAGAGGAATTCAATTAGCCGGCAGAAATAGTTTATGGCAAACAATTTATTCAATTAGTATTGTCATTTTTAGTTTGATTCCAGTAATAGGCTGGCTTACTCCTGTAATGGCAATATTAATAGACTGTTATTACTATGGTTTCTCCATGCTCGATTATAGCATGGAACGGAAACGTAAAACGGTTGCAGAAAGTATTTTTTTCATAGGGTCGCATAAAGGCCTAGCCATTGGTAATGGAATTGTATTTTATTTAATGCACTTTTTGCCAATAATTGGTTGGATTCTTGCACCATCCTATTCAGTAGTTGCTGCTACTTTAAGTGTTTATCCAATAAAAGAAAAAGAAGGATCTAATTAATATGAAGCAAGGAAAATTATATTTAATTCCAACAGTACTTGAAGAAAATGCATTGGAGACCATTCCAACTTATATTGTTGATTCAATAAAAGATTGTTCCGTTTTTTTTGTAGAAACCGAAAAAACAACGCGGAGGTTTTTTAAAAAAGTTTGGAAAGAAATGATCATCGACAACTATCAATGGCATACCATTCACAAAGCAGAAGAAACGGTAAAACTGGCTTTTATTAAAGCTTTACAATCTGGCAATAACGTTGGTATTGTTAGCGATGCTGGCTGTCCGGGTATTGCAGATCCTGGTCAACTTTTAATTGAAGTAGCTCAGCAAAATAATATTATTGTTCACCCACTGGTTGGACCAAGTTCTATTTTATTAGCACTGATGGCTAGTGGTATGAATGGACAAAATTTTCAGTTTCATGGATACTTGCCAATAGATGGATTGGAGAAAAAGAAAAAAATAAAAGAGCTTGAAGCGGCATCTGAAAAAAATAAAACCACACAGATTTTTATAGAAACACCTTATAGAAATAATCAGCTATTAAATGATTTATTGCAAGCCTGCAAACCTACTACTAATATTTGCATTGGTGTAAACATCACAGGTTCAACAGAAAGTATTCGAACTAAAAAAGCAAAAGATTGGATGAATCAATTACCCGAATTACACAAAATACCAACAATATTTTTGTTGCAAGCTTAAAGTTGTTATTGTTTTGGCTTAATAGTTGTTTCACCTGCTACCCCTCTTATTTCGAGCACACTATCTACAATATAATTTTCTACTCCACGCCAAGGTAAAACACCTAGGTATCGTTTATAATGAAGATTCACTTCTCTTCCAGAATTCTTTGAGAGTATATCTGCAACATTTTTATCTTTCACACTAAAAATAAATTCATTGCTCTGTACATTAGCTTTAAACCCACTCTGTATAATAATACCTTCATAAGTTTTAAAAATAAATCCTTTTTGCTGAAAAGTGTTCAGTTGTCCAGCTTTAGTACCTTCTGAATAAACAAAATAAAAACGCCAGTAAATAAATCCTGCTAAAGCCAATAAAACAACTGTGGCAAAACTCCAAATAAATTTTTTCATGGTCATATTATAATCCGTATTTATCAACAAGGTAGATTAATGAAGCCATATTAATAGCTCCTAATAACAACTCTCTTTTATTAACGTTTTCAAAAACATCTGTTCTGGCATGATGTATATCAAAATACCTTTGTCCATCTGGTTCAAAACCAGCCAATGCAGTACCAAAAGCTCTATTAAGCGGACCTATATCTGCTCCACCTCCACCCATTACCAATGACTCAGTTCCATAAGGTTTTAATAATGGCAACCAAGCTTGCATTTTTGCTAATAATGCGGGGTCAATGGTAAATGCAAATCCACGAGGAGTAAATCCACCTGAATCACTTTCCAACGCAAACAAATGAATTTCATTATTCTTCTTAGCTTCTTCTGCATATTTTGATCCGCCTCTTAATCCATTTTCTTCGTTAGCAAATAATACAAACCGAATAGTTCTTTTTGATTTATATCCCATAGCTTTTAATGCTCTGAGTACTTCCATGGTATGAACAACACCAGTGCCATCATCATGTGCTCCTTCGTTTACATCCCAGCTATCTAAATGCCCACCCACTGTAATTATCTGTTCAGGAAATTCACTACCTTTTATTTCTGCAATAACATTATAGCCTTTTGCATCTGGCAAAAAATGACCATTAGTAGTAAAGGCAACTTTAAAACTAGATTTCTTACTTAATTCCCAAATATAATTAGCGTCATACCCTCCTAATGCAATAGCAGGAATTTTTGGAAATGAATCATTATAAGCCATTGCACCAGTATGCGGATTATTATCTGTTGCTTCTGTAAGTGAACGAATCATAATTCCAACTGCGCCATATTTTGCAGCTCTACTAGCACCATTTCTTCTATATATACCAGCTTCACCATAAGATTTTCCTGGATCAATATTGGTGGAGTTAAATTGATAATTGTAATAAACGATTTTTCCTTTTATCTGGTCTTTTTTAGCTTCTAATTCTGCAAAGTCAGCCACTGCTATCACTTCAGCGCTTAGTGCTTTTCCTCCTGTACCCATAGAATTTCCTAGAGCCAATACATCCAAAGTCCTGTTGCTTTTTTTACCATCAACTAAAACTACTGAAGCAACATCTTTACCACCTCTTTTCCAATTAGGCATCATACATTCTTGCAGATATACTCGGTCTGCCCCAAGAGACTTCATTGTTTTTTCGCCCCAAATTACTGCTTTATCAAATTGAGGAGACCCTGCCAAACGGCCACCAATATTTTTGGTTAAGTACCTAAGTAAATCATGCGCCTGTCCATTTTTCAACACATCATTAGAAAGGTTTTTTATAAAAACAGCATCATCTGTATTCTGTGCTGTAATTAAAACAGGTGCCAAAAGAAAAAGAAATAATAATTTTTTCATGGTTTAAAGTTAAGCAAAAGAACCAATTCAGAAATTAGTTGTTACTTGCATAGTACAAAACAATCAACTCATTATGCGTATTGGAATTGTGTGTTACCCCACTTATGGGGGTAGTGGAGTTTTAGCTACCGAATTAGGTAAAGCTTTGGCTGATGAAGGACATCAAGTTCATTTTATTACTTATCAGCAACCTGTTCGATTAAACGTTTTTAATGCCAATATTTTTTATCATGAAGTGAGAGTTCCCACCTATCCTCTTTTCGATTATCCTCCTTATGAAGTAGCATTAGCCAGTACAATGGTTGATGTAATTATTAATCATGATTTAGATTTATTGCATGTGCATTATGCTATTCCGCATGCATCTGCCGCTTATATGGCCAAGCAAATTGTAAAGCAAAAAAATGGTAGAAATATTCCTGTAATTACAACGCTCCACGGTACAGATATTACGCTTGTAGGAAAAGATAAAACCTATGAACCTGTAGTTACTTTCTCCATCAATCAAAGTGATGCAATCACTGCAGTTTCAAAAAATTTGCGCGATGAAACCTATAAATCTTTTGCCATTGAAAAGGAAATTGAGGTAATTTATAATTTTGTAGATGTTAACCGATTCAATAAAAAGCCAATTGATGCTTTTAAAAAAGTAATTGCACCAAAAGGCGAAAAAATATTGATGCATGCTTCCAATTTTAGAAAAGTAAAAAGAGTTACTGATGTGATAGAAATTTTTGCAGCAGTACAAAAAACTGTGCCCTCTAAATTATTAATGATAGGTGATGGACCTGAAAGGCCTGCATGTGAAGAACTTGCGAGAGAGCTAGGTGTTGTAGATAATATTCGTTTCTTAGGAAAACAAGAACAAATGGAAGATATATTGGCAGTAAGCGATGTTTTTTTATTGCCATCCGAATACGAAAGTTTTGGCTTAGCAGCATTAGAAGCAATGGCGGCAAGATCTGTTGTAATTAGCACCAATGCAGGTGGTTTAAGTGAAATTAATATTCATGCTAAAACAGGGTATTTAGCCGATGTTGGTGATGTTAATGCCATGAGTAAATATGCAATTGATTTGCTTAAAGATGAATCTTTATTGGAAACTATGAAAGAAGCTGCGTATCAACAAGCACTTTTATTCGACATTAAAAATATCATTCCTATTTACGAAGCACTTTACGGAAGATTTTGCAGGATGTGAAGTTAATTGCTATCAACTTCAATAATACTTTCTATTATTATTTCAGATATTTTATTCAATTCTTCTTCTGTAATAATTAGTGGTGGTGCAATCCTCAGTCTATCAGGTGCAAATAAAAACCAATCAGTTATTAGTCCATTTTCTACACAACGATGAATAATAGCCTGTGCTTTTTCAGCAGTTTCAAACTGCAAAGACATCCATAATCCACAATAATTGCGAGAAATAATTGAAGGATGTTTTAAATGATCTAATAAAAATTGTTGATGCTTTTTTACAGTAGCAATATAATCTCCTTCTAATAAAACCTCTAATGCAGCTTTGCCTGCAGCACAAGAAATTGGATGCCCTCCAAAAGTAGTTATATGTCCCAATACCGGATCATGAGTAAGTGTACTCATTAACTTTGTACTAGCTATAAAAGCGCCCAATGGCATACCGCCACCTAAGGCTTTTCCTAATAATAAAATATCTGGTACAACATCAAATTGTTCAAATGCCCAAAGAGTGCCTGTTCTTCCAAAACCTGCTTGTATCTCATCAAAAATGAGCAATACACAGTTTTCATCGCATTTTTGTCGAATAGCTTTTAACCAGTTTTTATCGGGCACAGAAATTCCGCTTTCTGCTTGTACAGTTTCTACAATAACACAAGCTGTATTTTTATCTATTGCCAATAAAATTTCATCACTTCCATAATCAAAATGATGTATGTCTGGCAACAATGGACGAAATGCATTTCTCCAATACTCATCTCCCATTAAACTTAATGAGCCTTGTGTACTTCCATGATAAGCTTTATTACAAGCAATTATTTTACTTCTTTTAGTAACCCTTTTTGCCAATTTCATAGCGCCTTCAGTAGCTTCAGAACCACTATTGGTAAAATAAATACAATTTAAATTACTGGGTAAATTTGCCACTAATAAGCTTGCATAAGCTACCTGTGGTGTTTCTATAAATTCTCCATAAACAATTACATGCATATAAGCAGCTGCTTGATCCTGCACTGCTTTAACCACTTTAGGGTTACTATGCCCAATATTACAAACGCTAAATCCTGCAATTCCATCAATATATTTTTTCCCGTTTTTATCCCATAAATAAATACCCTCAGCACGCTCAATTTCAATCCCAATAGGCTTTGGGGAGGTTTGTGCTATATGTGATAAAAATAATTGACGGTTATTCATTAAGTAAAGTTACGGGAGGAAGTAGGTTTATATGGTTCATAATTATCAGTCTGTGATTATTGATACCTATCCTACATTCTACATATTTTACTATATTCACTCTATAAACTTTATAAACCTTTAAACCTTATAAACTTAATATGGCTATCATCCTTCCAGTACTTGGCAAACACCCACAAATGGGCTCCGACTGTTTTATTGCGCCAAATGCCACTATTGTGGGCGATGTAACTATGGGAGATGAATGTAGCATTTGGTTTAACGCTGTAATTAGAGGAGATGTTCATTATATAAAAATGGGTAATAAAGTAAACGTACAAGATGGGGCTGTGATCCACTGTACATATGAAAAAAATCCAACTAATATTGGTAATAATGTTTCAATTGGTCACAACGCCTTGGTTCATGGCTGCACAGTTCACGACAATGTACTTATTGGAATGGGATCAATTGTGATGGATAGATGTGTGATCCACTCTAATTCTATTATTGCAGCAGGAGCTGTAGTTTTAGAAGGAACCGTTGTTGAAGAGGGCAGTATTTATGCGGGTGTGCCTGCAAAAAAGGTTAAAGATGTATCACCTACTATGATACATGGCGAGATTAACCGTATTTCAGATAATTATGTAAAATATGCATCTTGGTTTAGTGATTATAATCACAATTTTATAAAATAACTATCCCATATTGTCGTTTTAAAAATTGTAACTTTAATTTTCTAATGAAAAAGGGCTTTCTAATATATTGTTGTTTAATTCTTTCACTTACCTCTTGTAAGCTATTAGGTATTGGTGGGAAGTCGGGTTCAAAATCAGCAAAACAAGACAGTGGTTGCCCATCTGATGGAAGAAATGTAGGAGCAGAAAAATTATTATCTGATAATAATAAAATTAAAAAGGCACCGAAATATGCCAAAGATAAAACGTTGATTTATCAGTAGCTTTTATCTTCCATTGTATCTAGTATTGTTAGGTAACTTACATACCTATCTTCCGAAACCTTTCCAACACCAACTTCTTTCTTTATAGCACAGCCTGGTTCATTAATGTGCATACAATTGTTAAACTGACAATTAACAAGCAGTTTACGCATCTCCGGAAAATAATGCGACAACTCTTTTTTAGTAATATCAACCAAACCAAATTCGCGAACGCCAGGTGTATCAATAATTTGAGAAGAATCATCCAGATCAAACATTTCGGCAAATGTGGTAGTATGTAAGCCTTTACCACTCCATTCACTTACCGACTGCGTTCTTAAATTGAATTGAGGAAACAAATAATTTATTAAGGTAGATTTTCCAACACCACTATGTCCACTTAATAAAGTTGCTTTGTTGGTTAACATTGCTTGAACTTGGTCTAATCCTTTTTTTGTTTCTACTGAGGTGAGTATTACTTTATATCCAATTTTAGTATAGATATCATTCAATTGCTCAAATTTCTCAAGCTCTTTTTTGCCATAAAGATCTGCTTTGTTAAAAATGATTATTGCAGGAATATGATGCGATTCGCAAGAAACTAAAAATCGGTCGATGAACCCTTGAGAAGTTTTTGGCTCTTTTAGTGTAGCAAATAATATACTTTGATCTAAATTAGAAGCTATGATATGGTGCAAGTGTTTATTATGAGGAGATACCCTAGCAACATAGTTATTTCTTTCATAAATTTCTTCAATAATAGCACTCTCTTCAGCAATATCTTCAACAGCAATTTCAACAAAATCTCCTACTGCAATTGGGTTAGTAGAAGTAATTCCATCAATCTTAAAAATGCCTTTTGCCCTAGCATTGTAAAGCCTACCATCTGCTCCTTTTGCAATATACCAGCTACCAGTTGATTTATATATTTGTGATTTCACGCTTCGCGAAGATAGGGCTCTTGTTAAATTTTGCTAAATATTAACCTGTTTTAGCTACTGCTATTCACTTCAACGGTAGAAATCAGACTGTAAAATGAATATCTTTACAGAATGGGAAAATATGCACATGATCAGATAGTGCCATTTAAGGAAAGTAAATTATCGAAAAAGGACCAGGTTGCTGATATGTTTGACAATATCGCATTCAGATACGATTTTTTAAACCGTTTTTTAAGTGCTGGAATTGATATTGGTTGGAGAAAGAAAGCCATTAATGAGCTCAAATTATTAAAGCCTGAATTAGTATTAGACGTAGCTACTGGCACTGCTGATGTTGCATTGCTAACTCATAAGATGTTGAGCACCAAAAAAGTAATTGGAATTGATATTTCTGATGGAATGTTGGAGGTTGGAAGAAAAAAAATAAGTGAAAAAAAATTAACCGAGCATATCACCCTGCTAAATGGCAATAGTGAACAGCTTAATTTTGAAGACAATCATTTTGATGCTATAACCGTTGCATTTGGAGTTCGAAATTTTCAACAACTTGAAAAAGGCTTGAATGAAATGTTACGCGTATTAAAGCCAGGAGGGAAAATGGTTGTTTTAGAATTTTCTAAACCAACTACAATTGGAATAAGTCAATTTTATCAACTTTACATGAATTTTATTACTCCCAGCATTGGCAAACTATTCTCGAAAAACAAAGAAGCATATCAATACTTAAACGATAGTGTACAAGCATTTCCGGAAGGAGAAACCTTTTTAAAAATTATGAATGAAGTAGGATTTACACAAAGTTATTTAAAAAAGCTTAGTTTCGGAATATGCACTATTTATTGCGGAAGCAAATAGTTCTCCTAGTTTTTTTCCTAATAGGGATCACTGGCCATTCCTATGCCCAAAAACAGCTCTATCGAATGCATAGGGAAGACCAGCTTTATTATTTTGGCATAACGCTTGGATATAACTCATCTTTTTTATCAGCTACAAAGTCTAATAGATTCATTCAAAATAATGATACAATTCTTATATCAGAACCTGGATCTAGTGGAGGAATTACGATGGGACTTCTTGCTACTGCTCGATTGAGCAATCATTTCCAGGTTAGAGTAAACCCTCAATTAATTATAGGTGGTGCCCGATCTATTCGATATGTATTAGGACAAACTTTGCCAGGTGAAGGAACCAATCAATTACAGAGTTTACCTTCTACATTAGTGAGTTTCCCATTTCAGATTAAATTTAATTCTGATAGAATTGGCAATTTCAGGACATATATTTTAACTGGAATAAAATACGATATTGATCTTTCAAGTAATTCTTCTGCTAGAAATGCTGAAGATCTTGTAAAATTAAAAAGAAGTGATTTTGGTTTGGAGTTAGGTATTGGATTTAATTTTTATCTACCGTTCGTTACTGTTTCCCCAGAAATCAAAGTGAGTTATGGCTTAAGTAATATTCATCAGTTAGATCCTAATTTAAAGTACTCAAATGTGATCGATAGAATTCAATCAAGAATGATTGTTTTCTCGATTCATTTAGAAGATTAGAAAATAAATTCCCTACGACCCATATTCCATCTTAACCCACTACTAATAATAGTAGCATCGGGGAGAGCACCATTTAAAAGGGTTTTATAAGTTCTCCTAGTAAAAGTAAAATCTAAAAACATATTCTCCGCTATTTCATAGGAAGCCTGAAAAGTTAGTAATAAACAATTGGCCAAATTTCCACTTCCGACTTCCAAATTATCACTTCTTTGTCTTGTTGTATAAGCTCGCATTGGATTTGCACCTAAATTAAGACCCAAAGAATCGAGACCTTGCTTATAATACATTGCTTTGGCATTTAAATACAATCTTTTCAAAGGCTGAGCCCTAATAACGCCAATATATTCCTGAAAATTAGCGCCCAAAACATGAGCAAATGGCTGGTTGTATTGGGTCCAATTACTTGTACTATCTAAATGCGAATAAGTAAATGGTCTAACCCTATTGGATTCTATTTGCAAGTCTACATTCTTAATTCCAAAAACATCTACATATTTAAAACCCAATTGATAAGCATATTTATTTTGCCAGTTTTTTTGATTATTAAAAAACTGTTTACTTAAAAACTCATCGAAATTCATTTGACCATATAGCTGAACTTTATGAGCAATATTTGCTTTGAAATCTAATCCTAGCATGGTGTTATCTGGACTGCCAATTTGTTGTTGTCCGGGGGCCAAAAATAAAATTGGGTTGAGGTACATAAAATCAAATCGGTCGCCTCTACCAAACATCACCGCATCAAAAATTCCCACATTTAGCCATTTTGTTGCATTGATGCTTAAATGATTCATTCTAAAATATTTCCTAGGAAGATTTACTCCACCATTTGCAATGAGCTGATTTGGTCTAATTAATTCCATGAAAAGATTTTCATAGTTCAATTTCCAAATTTTAGTATTTATTTTAACAAATAATCCCGTGTTACTAAAATCACTTAAAAATGTACTTCTAAGGCCATTACCAATAAAATTACGGTCGTACCCAAATTGCATATCAATAAATTTGGCCACTTTCCAGCTAACAGAACCCCTAACTTCCGTGTAATCATATCCATCTACAACTCCTAGTGGTTTATAAAAACCCTGACCAGGTATGGCTTTGAAGCGCTTTACCCAATTTTGCACATAGAGTGGATCTCGTTCTTGCGTATCTGTAAAATACAGATCAAATCCAATTTTATCTGCAATTCTACCTCGTAAAGCAACTCCTCTAGTATTTTGAAACAAGGGCATATTATACCCATTCTCTTGACCATATTGAATGTTCAATAAAGGATTAACCTGTAGATAAAAGTCTTTGTTATTGATTTCAAAAAAGTTTCCTTTTGAATGAAAAAAATCGTGAAACATATTTTGTGGCTTCTTAAAATCTTCTCTCCCCGTCCATTCAGCATTATTTACCAGAAAACGCTCCATATTGTATTTGTCAACCGCACTCAATCGGTTCGACAATTTTTCATCTGTAAAGCTTAAACTATCTATATACTCAACCTGTCTTGTATACAGCTTACGGCTATAAGGTTTTACATGCGAAAAATATAAATCTAGATGCTTTGTTTTAATTTCAAGCCGATCAATTAAAATATACTCTTTTGAACCCATTGGAATATAAGTAGTTTGGGCGTTTCCAATAAAAGGAATTAAAAACAAATAAAGGGTGAAAAGAGATTTTATAACTTGCATCATATTTAATTAAAGACTCTAATAAAAGTAAAAATGCAGCATACCATAATTAAAGATACGTGCATCATTAACGAAGGACAACAAATTTATGGCGACCTTTTAATAAAGAACGATCGGATTGAAAAAATTGGCGGCAATATTGATTTAAAAGCAAGAGTAAATGAGATTATCGGGACTGGTAAATTTTTATTACCAGGTGTAATTGATGATCAAGTTCATTTTAGAGAACCAGGCCTTACGCATAAAGCCAATATATATACTGAAGCAAGGGCTGCAGTAGCAGGGGGCACAACAAGTTTTATGGAAATGCCCAACACCAATCCACCCGCTTTTACAATCAATTTACTAGAAGAAAAATATGCAAGGGCAAAAGAATGTTCCTTAGCCAATTACTCTTTTTTTATGGGTACTTCTAATGATAATTTAGAAGAAATTTTAAAAGCGAATAAACTTAAATCATCAATTTGTGGTTTAAAAATTTTTATGGGTTCTTCTACTGGTAATCTACTAGTTGATAACCCCCTTGTATTAGAAAAAGTTTTTGGCAGTTCAGAATTACTAATAGCAACCCATTGCGAAGATGAGTCTATGTTTCAACAAAATTTTGCAGACCTTAAAAGAGTTAAGCAAAATCTTGAACCATCCGATCATCCTATTATTAGAAATGAAGAAGTTTGTTTCGAATCTTCGTTTAAAGCAATTCAATATGCCAAAAGAAATGGAAGCAGGTTACATATTTTGCATATCACAACTGAAAGGGAATTACAACTTTTTACAAATATGATACCGCTAAAAGACAAACGAATTACTGCTGAGGTTTGTGTGCATCACTTGCATTTTACTTCCGATGATTATGAAAGCTTAGGGAATCAAATTAAATGTAACCCCGCAATTAAAGCACCATCCAATAAGGAAGCTTTGTGGAAGGCATTATTAGATGATCGCTTAGATATTATAGCAACAGATCATGCTCCTCATACATGGGAAGAGAAACAAGAAAGTTATGAGCATGCACATGCTGGATTACCATTGGTGCAACATTCTTTGCAATTAATGTTACATTATGTACAAGAGGGTAGAATTTCTATAGAGCAAATGGTGCAAAAAATGAGTCACGCTGTTGCCGATTGCTTTCAAATCAATAATCGTGGATATATTCGTGAAGGCTATTTTGCAGATTTAGTGATGGTTGATATGAATAAACCATATACAATATCAAAGGAAAATATCTTGTACAAGTGCGGCTGGAGTCCATTAGAAGGTTTTGTTTCTCCAGCAACTATTGAAAATACTTTTGTAAATGGGCATTTAGTTTATGGAAAAGGGATATTTGATGAATCAAAGTTTGGGGAAAGACTTTCGTTTAATAGAGAATAAATGAATTATGCAAGTAGATAAAGTAACTGAGAATGATCTATCCATTTTTCATACGGATGAAGAACAGTCGGTTTTTCATCACCTCAACCATACATTAACCAATGGAGGCAGGCAGTATCTTCGTTATTTACTAGCCAATCCACTAACCTCAATCGAAAAAATTAATGACACTCAAAAAACCATTGGTCACTTACAGCATATAATTGATCAATGGCCAGTTAGTCCAACTAATGGCACAATTATGGTATTGGAAAAATTTTACGAATCTTCTATAGATTCTTATCCAAAAATACCTGATGCGCTCAATAGTTTTTGGTATCAATTTTTTCATCAATCCGATTATTCTTTAACACTATTTACCATTCAACATGCAATAGATTTTTTACAAGGGATGCAAAAAATTGTTGAATTAACTAATACAATTGGAAGCAAAGGTCAACTTTATACTATAACTGAAAAGATAGAGCATATCCTAAATAAAACTCCTATACAGGAGATGATACAAAAAAATAAAAATAAGCTTCGAAATGCTGAAGTTTTAACTTGTGCGAACTTTATTAAGCATCGATATAAAACCGATCTTTTTGAATTAATCAATTTATACGGCAAGCTAGATGCCTATTTAAGTTTAGCAAAAGCAGGAGTTAAGTATGATTTTAGTTTCCCAGAAATGATTGATCAGAAAGAACCCTTTGCTATTGCTGATGGCCTTTTTCATTTTATGATTCCCGTTCCGGTAGCTTATTCAATTGATTTTTCGGTTAAGGAAAATTTTTTATTTCTTACAGGCGCAAATATGGGAGGCAAGAGTACTTTTATTAAAGCAGTTGGCATTGCCTTTTATTTAGCTCATATTGGGATGGCTGTTCCAGCAAAAAAAATGAAACTTAGTTATTTTGATGGACTTCTTAGTAATATTCAGGTAACAGACAACATAGCAAAAGGAGAGAGTTTTTTCTTTAATGAAGTACAAAGAATTAAAAATACCATTGAAAGAATAAGTGATGGCAAAAAATGGATGATATTAATTGATGAATTATTCAAAGGTACTAATCAACAAGATGCTGTAAAATGCAGTACTACCGTAATTGAAGGTTTAAGGAAATTGCCCAATGCGTTATTTGTATTATCTACCCATTTATATGAAATTGGGGAACCACTTCAAAAGTATAGTAATATCCAATTCAAGTACTTTGAAACAGCAGTAAAAGACGACCAATTACTATTTAGTTACCAACTTAAAAATGGCATCAGTAACGACCGATTAGGTTACCTTATTCTTAAAAGAGAGGGAGTTGTTGGAATGTTAGAAAATTTATAATACCTTAACTACAAATTACTTTATTATGAAAATATTGATTCGTATTATTATCTTATTGGTAATAGTTTTTAGTGTTTACAGTATATGGGTTTTAATTGGGGTGCCTAAAAGAACTGTGATCTTAGCTACAACCACAATTTCTAAAAATGCCAATATTAATATAGGTAACGATTTAGGAAAGGGAAATATATTGGGTATTCAGCCCTATTTAACTGCAATCAATTATGCAAATATTCCTACATTTAAAGAAAGCATTAGAGCATATTTAGTAGCGGCAAAAAATAATAATCTCCTAAATTCAAAAACTATAGTGTTATTACCAGAGCATATTGGCAGCTTTTTATTTGCTTATGAAGAAAAGGAATCTGTATATCAAAAGTCAACCTTAGAGGAGGCAATTAAAGCAATTATTTTTGCGAATATTTTTAAATTTGGTACAACCTATTTATCAGCTCCTGACAGAACAAATAAAGCAAAATATGGAGCTCTAGCATTAAAAGCAAATCAAACTGCAAAAATATATTGGGAGATTTTTGGAGAGTTAGCAAAAGAATTCAATGTAACAATTGCCGCAGGATCCATTATACTTCCAGATGCCATTCGTACTTCAACGGGTTCAATAAATATAAAAAATGGATTATTATTTATTACGTCAGCAATATTTAATATTGATGGAAAAATTAATAATGAATTAGATAAGACCTTATTCCCAGTTGAATATTTATCTGGTTTAATGAAAAGTTTTGAAACCTCAGTTAAGGTATATAATAAAAATGAATCTAAATCTGGTTGGAGTTATTACACTTCAAATTCAACATCAATTGACTCAACAATTCGTAATGGAATGGCTATAAGTTTAGCAGGACAACTATGGGATAAAAAACAAGATGGGAGAACATTGATTATACAAAATGGCATTTCAACAATTATTCCTGCTTCAACTACCGGAAGAATTATTAATCTTTGGGTAAACTAAAAGTAGTAAATGAAAAAAGGAAGTATATTAATTGCAGGATTAATTTTTTTATTGATTCTGGAGATTGCTAAAGTGTATTTTATCATGCCTTTTCCAGGCAGTCAAAAAATAAATAGTATCAATTTTGCTTATTTTATTCATACTAATATCCTTTGGCTTCGATTAGTTGGAATAATAATTGTTCTATTCCCTATTTATCATTTTCTCAAGAACGGAAAGCTTTCTCAAAAAATCATTTTACTTGCTTCTATTATTTTATACGCAACCGTTTTTTATTTATTTAATTATCGGTTTTTAGCAGAAAAAATGTTTTATCAACCAAAGAATATTTTATTTGCAAATAGCTCAATTGATACTACTAATAAAAATAAATTGGTAATTGCGCTCACCATGAATGGTAAAGCAAAGGCTTACCCTATTGATATTATTGGTTATCATCACCAGATTCAAGACACTATAGATGATCAGCCAATTATAGTTACTTATTGTACCGTTTGCAGAACAGGAAGAGTTTATAGTCCAAAAATAAATGGCATACCGCAAAAATTTAGATTGGTAGGTATGGATCATTTTAACGCAATGTTTGAAGATAGTATCACTAAAAGCTGGTGGCAGCAAGCAACAGGTACAGCAATAACAGGAAAATTAAAAGGCAAACAATTAATTGAGATTCCATCACAACAAATGCAATTAAGTGATTGGATTCAACTTCACCCTGAAACAACTATTTTACAACCCGATAGTAATTTTAAAAAGAAATACGCCAATCTTAAAGATTTTGATGAAGGAACTATTAAAAGCTCTTTAGAAAAAAGAGATTCGGGTTCTTGGAAATTTAAATCTTGGATAATTGGTATCAGCTTGAATGGAAATAATAAAGCGTACGATTGGAATTTTTTAGTAAATCAAACTTTAATTAACGATGCAATTCAGGAAACACCCATATTAATAACAGTTGAGCCAAATAAAAAAACTTTTTACGCTTTAGAAAGCATGATCAACAATCAGATTCTCCAATTTGTAAAGACAGCAGATTCATCAAAAATAAAAGACCTACAAACTCAATCTATATGGCTTCGCAACGGGAAATGTATTGATGGAAAATTTAAAGGCTTGCAATTAAAAAATATTCAATCATACCAAGAGTTTTGGCATTCTTGGAAATATTTTCATCCGAACACTACAACTTTTCCTAAATAATCATTAATTTTATCCTGTTTGTAACCTCTCCATTATTTAACCCCCGTGAGAGGACTATTATTTGTTCTGCGGATTAATCATCCATTTTTATGCTTGTAAAAACATTTGGCAGCGCCGTATATGGTGTTGATGCAATTACTATTACTATTGAAGTAAACGTAAGTATGGGGCAAGGCTATGCAATTGTGGGCCTGCCCGACAATGCCGTTAGAGAAAGTTTACAAAGAACCGAGAGTGCAATTAAAACCAACAACTTTCATATGCCGCGAACTAAAGTGGTTGTAAATCTTGCTCCTGCTGATATAAAAAAAACAGGTTCAGCATTAGATTTGCCAATTGCTTTAGGTGTATTAGGTGCAAGTGAACAGTTAGAAAACCCAGAGCGATTGTGCAATTATATTATCATGGGTGAATTGGGTTTAGACGGATCTGTACAAGCAATTCGTGGTGCTTTACCAATAGCCATTCAAGCACGGAAAGAAGGATTTAAAGGATTGATAGTGCCGAAAGCAAATGTGAGAGAAGCAGCGATGGTAAATAATTTATTGGTTTATGGAGTTGATCATTTAAAAGAAGTAGTTAATTTCTTTGCAGATGAAAATAGTTTACAACCTGAACAGGTAAATACTAGAGATGATTTTTTTAATACGCAAGGTCTATATGATTTTGATTTTGATGATGTAAAAGGACAAGAAAATATTAAACGTGCATTAGAAATAGCAGCAGCTGGTAGCCATAATGCAATATTAATAGGTCCGCCTGGTGCGGGAAAAACAATGCTTGCAAAAAGATTGCCAAGTATATTACCTCCATTGAGTTTACAAGAAGCGTTAGAAACAACAAAAATTCATAGTGTTGCAGGAAAATTGCCAGTTAATAGTGCATTGATAAATCAACGTCCATTCCGTTCTCCCCATCATACAATTTCTGATGTTGCATTAGTTGGCGGTGGAAGCAATCCTCAACCTGGAGAAATTTCCTTATCACATAACGGTGTTTTGTTTTTAGATGAATTACCAGAATTTAAAAGAACCGTTTTAGAAGTAATGCGGCAACCAATGGAGGAAAGAAAAGTAACTATTTCTAGAACAAGAATAGCGCTAGATTTTCCTGCTAATTTTATGTTGATCGCTTCTATGAACCCATGCCCATGCGGGTTTCACAATCATCCAGAAAAAGATTGTACTTGTGCGCCCGGAATGGTACAAAAATATTTAAATAGGGTATCTGGACCATTACTCGATCGAATAGACTTACATGTAGAAGTTACACCAGTTTCATTTAATGCATTGAGCAATCAACAAAAAGGTGAAAGTTCATCATCAATAAGGCAAAGAGTAATTGCTGCTAGGGCAATACAAACAGAGCGTTTTAAAAGTGATGAAGGAACTTATGCAAATGCACAAATGAGTTCAAGTAAATTAAGAGAAGTGTGCATTTTAAATACTGTTTCCGAAAATTTATTAAAGAAAGCGATGGAGCGCTTAAACCTTAGTGCAAGAGCTTACGATAGAATATTAAAAGTGAGTAGAACCATTGCAGATTTAGATGGCAGTTCATCAATTAATCCAGAGCATATTGCAGAAGCAATACAGTACCGAAGTTTAGATAGAGAAGGATGGGGAGGATAAGAGAATTTTAATATTGACCAGTTCTAAGCATAACCAAAGTACAAGCTTCAATTGCTTGAATACCTTTTGCTTTGGCAAGGTTTTCTAACTCATCGTTTTCCGTACCCGGATTAAAAATAATTCTTTTAGGATGTAGCGAAAAAATATAATCGTAATATTCTTTTTGAGCAGTTGGGTTTAAATAAAGTGTAACAGTATCCACGTCTTTTTCTGCAGGATGATCGGTAATGATTGCAACTCCATTAATTAATCCTGCTTTATTACCTATTGCAATAACAGAGTGATTTTGCTTCGTTAAATTCTGCACAGCTAAATAACTGTAACGCTCGGGGTTAGCGGAAGCTCCTAAAACAACAGTTTTTTTCATTACGCAGTAGTTGTTTCTATGTACTTTTTATGTGATCCATCACAATATGGTTTGTTTGCCGAATGGCCGCAACCGCAAAATGAAGCTTTCTCCTTCACATCTATTGTTCCATCGGCCTTGGTTACAATACATTTTGAAGCAATTACAATTGGTCCTGCAGCTTTAATCAATATTTCAGTTCCTGAATTTATTTGTTCTTGTTCCATTATACAAAGATATAGTAAAGCCTTTAATTGAATTTTACTTTACCGTTATTCTTACTCCGACAAAAAATCGTACTCCCTGATTAGGAGCATACACATAATTAGGATCAAAAGTTAGGGCATAAGGATTATTAGGGGTAGGAAGCGCTTGTCCATTTGCTCCGTATTGAACTTGCTTGTCAAAAGGATCATTGGTCCTTGCTAATATAAAAGGGTTATTATTAGTTGGTAGATAATTCAATATGTTTTTTACCCCGCTATAAATTTCTACCGAATGCCAACGATGAAAGCTGAATTGTATATTCTGGATACTCCACCAAGGAGAATATTCTTTGCGCGGATCGAGTGGACCTAATAAAGGCAACCTCATTGGCCCATAACAATTTCCAGTATAATCTATATCCAAATGCAATGATCGTATTTTATATGAAATAGCCCAAGTGCCTGTAAACCTTTCTGTTAATATTTGTTGCGTTTTTTTACCATTTTCATTTAATGAAACATCCAAGTAAGTAGCACCCAATAAAAATTTCCAGCCTGCTGGTAAAGTAAAATCTGTGTTTACTGAAATGCCTTTACTTACTGCATATCCATCTAAATTATTGTAAATAATTTGATTGGGATTTATATCAAAATTGCCGACTATTCTATTATTGAAATGAGTATAAAAAGCCGAGGCTTCTATATTAGCTGAAGTTCCATTTAATCCAAATATTTTATGGATATAATTTAAGTTAGCATTAATAGAACGCTCTGGTTTTAACTCATTGGTTATTACAACTTGCCTTGCCCCCGTTAATGCTGCATGATCTTCTGTAAATAAATTAACTACCCTGAATCCTGTACCGATATTGAATCTCACAATATTTTTTTCATTGATAGTATACTTATATGCAACGCGTGGAGTAAAAATATTTCCATGAGTTGAATTATAATCATACCTAACTCCCAACAATAATTTATGCTGATCATTCAATTTTATTTCGTCTTGCGCAAAAATGCCTGGGAGCCAAATTTTTTGAGGAGTTAAACCAATTTTCGAAGGATCAGTAGCTCCTGTTGCAGGAGTATTATCTGCATAAAAAGTATATCGTAATGCAGCACCAATTAACCAGTCGTGGTTGCCGATTGTTTTATCCCAAGTAAGTTGAGAAAATGCAATTCGTTGTTTACCTAAATAAGACGTATTACCATATCTACTATCCTGATCGTGTTGGTTATAAGAAAAAGATAAAAATATTTTTTCTTTTGTTGGTAATTGATAATTACCAATCATTTCCCATCGATTGGTATAAATACTTTCGCCATAAATACTATCACCGCCTCTAAATTTTTCATTCCAATTCATTTCTCCTCCCCACCTGTTTTCGGAATAATATCGAGCTACCAAACTAAATACACGGTTTTCTTTACGGTTAAAATTCCATTTCTGAAAAATGGATATTCTTTTTTGTAAAGTCATGTCTGTAAACCCATCTTGATTAATATCTTTTGGATTACTATAATTAAAATGATTGATACCAGTTAATACATCAGCTTTTGATCCCGCTTTAATTGTAAAGCCAAGATCCATATTTAATTCACCCCAACTAGTTGTCATTAATTCTGCCGAAACTCGAGCGCTATTTTGAGGGTTTTTTGTGATAATATTAATTAACCCACCTATTGCTTCACTTCCGTACAATGAAGATGCAGGACCTTTTACAATTTCTATTCTCTCAACCAATGAATTTGGAATTCCTGAAAGTCCATAAACTGTAGAAAGACTACTAACAATTGGCATTCCATCAATCAACACCATTGTATACGGGCCAGGCAGTCCATTTATTCTTATATCACCCGTATTGCAAACATTACAATTAATCTGAGGCCTTACCCCATTTATATTTTGCAAACCTTCAAAAATATTGAATGTGGGGTTTTTCTTAAAGAAAGCTTGACTATACAATTCAACAGGAACGGGACTTTCCACTCTTTTCACCGCCTTCATTGTTCCTGTTACAACAATTTCATTTAATGTAGTATTTATTAAGTTTTTATGAAGACCTGTTGTATCTGATTGAGCTAAAATTTGCATAGCCATCAGTATTAAAAACAAAAATATCATCCCCTTTTTCATACCAATCTCAAAATAGTTATACGGACAAAAATACATTTGTTAGTCTAGTCTAACAAATATTGTTTGATTAAATTAGCTATTTTTGAATTATGCTGTCATTTACCGAGGAAAATTACCTCAAAACACTATTTCAGATTACCACTGAATCTGCAACAAAACTGGAGGCGGGCACCAATGAAATTGCTGAACATCTTGGCGTTAAGCCTGCATCAGCAAATGATATGCTCAAGAGATTGAAGGAAAAGCAATTAATTGAATATGAAAAATATGGCAAATCATGTTTAACCAAAGAAGGTAAAAAAATTGCCATTGAAATTGTTCGCAAACATAGGCTCTGGGAAACTTTTTTGTTTGAAAAATTGGCATTTAGTTGGGATGAAGTACATGAAGTAGCGGAGCAACTAGAACATATACAAAGCAAAAAATTAATTGATAAATTAGACCAGTTTTTAAACTATCCATCGCATGATCCGCATGGAGATACCATACCAAATGCAAAAGGAGAATTGAGCATACAAGTTCGTAAAACATTATTGGAAGAAACAGTAGGCCATCAATGCAAAATGGTGGGTGTAAAAGACAACAGTGCTGCTTTTCTTCAATATGTAGATAAACTAGGATTGGCCATCAACAAAACTATAAAAATAAAATCCAAGGAAGTGTATGATGATCTTATTGAAATAGAGGTTAATGGCATAAAAAACAATGTGAGTCCCAAATTTGCAGAGAACATTATTATTGTTTGTGATGAGTGCGGTAAGCAATAAATTAAAAATCAATTTCCAAACGTAATTGCTCTTTTAATGTTTTTAACAGAGGATATTGCTCAGCAATTCTTTCAAATTTCTGCTTGCTATTTAATCGCATATATAATGGAACGTCTTCTTTTTCTCCAGCTTCTACCAAAACAGAAAAATCGATCGCTCGGTTATTGAACAACTTATGCAATTGTTCCTTTAATTCTAATTTTTCTTGTTCAACAAATTTTTGTGCAGTAATAGCAGATACCCGAACAGTAAAGTGTATATCTGAATCAATTTCTATATCCGCAATTTTAAAAGTTCCTGCTGCAGAATGTTTTAATTGTTTTTCAAGTACAATGGTATAGTCCTTCCAAAATTGGAGCAATTTATCAAAATTCAAAACTTCAGCTTCAGTAACTTCTTGTATATCGTATTTAGCGCCTACTTTAACTCTTAGGGCATCTAATAAATTCTTTTTCCCTCCAGTAACATTAATAGGTTTTGCCATGTCATTACCATTAAATACGGGGTTTAATGGAGGCATACTATCAGTATTGACAATAGTTTTTGTTATAGGCTTTTCAATAAGCAATTTAGCAGAACTTTTTTCATCAGCTATTAATGCCTTTTGTGTTAGGGGCTTAATTGTCTTTGTACGAAAAGCTATTGGCGCATCAATTCGTTTTTTTTTTACAACTGCATTATTATCGAATGCCATATCGATAGCCTGCTGTAAAAAATTTAGCTTAATTAATGCCAATTCAACATGCAGCCTCTTATTTCGGGCCATCTTAAAATTAATCTCTGTATCATTTAAAATATTAAGTGCACTCACTAAATAAGCAATGCTTGTTTTAGCTGCAACTTCTATATAATTTGATTGCATTCCTTCAACAACTTCAAGTAAAGAAGCAGATTTAGGATCTTTACAAACCAAAAGGTTTCTCATGAATTCTGCAAATCCATTTAACACTAAATCTCCCTCAAAACCTTTCCTATTAATAGCATCAAACAACAACATAGCACCAGCCATGTCCTCTTTTTGCATACAATCTAAGAGTTTAAAAAAATAATCCTCATCTAATATATTTAAATGCTCCAGCGTATTCTTATAAGTTACTTCTCCATTGGTAAAGCTCACAATCTTATCTAAAATACTCAATGAATCGCGCATACAGCCTTCGCTTTTTTGCGCAATAACTTGCAAAGCAGCTTTTTCTGCTTTTATAGATTCCTTATTTACAATTTCTTGTAAATGTTCTACAGTATCATTATTGGTAATTCGTTTGAAATCAAAAATTTGACAACGGCTTAAGATGGTAGGTATAATCTTATGCTTTTCGGTTGTGGCTAAAATAAATATAGCATGGGCAGGTGGCTCTTCAAGGGTTTTTAAAAATGCATTGAAGGCATTCGAACTGAGCATATGCACCTCATCTACTATATACACTTTGTATTTACCAGCTTGCGGTGCAAAACGAACTTGCTCCACTAAAACGCGAATATCATCTACGGAGTTATTGCTTGCGGCATCTAACTCATGAATATTCATTGAAGTGCCAGCATCAAAAGAAACACAACTATTGCATTTATTACAAGCTTCTCCCTCTGTAGTTTGATTGGTGCAATTAATTGTTTTTGCCAAAATTCTTGCACAAGTAGTTTTACCTACTCCCCTTGGTCCACAAAACAAAAAAGCATGCGCCAGCTGATTATTTTTAATGGCATTCTTCAGCGTAGTGGTAATATGCTGTTGCCCCACAACAGTATTAAAGTTTTGGGGACGGTACTTACGAGCTGAAACAACGAAATTATCCATAGAAAGGAGTGTAATTTAACTTATTTATATTCCATTTCGGGATGCCTTTCAAAAGAATATTTATCATCAAATATATTACGATATGTAATCATTCTTCTGCTTTGTTTTCCACCTAAACTTTTGTAAATATTAATCATTTTAGGATTCCAATCGCCCGCCCAGCCCATTTCGTATTGATCATACCAGCCTTTCCCTCGAACTGAAGTACTACAAGCATAAATTAAATAACTATCTACACCTAAGGCCTGGTATTTAGGAACAACACCAAATGCCAACCCGGTTAACTGCTTATTAGTTCCTCTGAATTTCATCCATATCAATTGCAATTTCTGAAACCAACCGAACTTTCCATTAAAGTACTTAAAATACTGATTTATATCTGGAATATTAACGAACATCGCAATAGGCTCCTCTTTATAATAGGCAAACCAGACAGTTCGCTCATCCATAATAGGCTTCATTTTATTAAACAACTTTACAACCTGCTCTTTTGAAATTTCTTTAGCTTCACCATGCTGTGCCCATGCTGCATTATAAACAATAGCAAAATCGCCTGCATATTTTTCTAAGTTTTTTAACTCAATATGTTTAGCTACATACCCAGGTTTAGCATTAAACTTGGCATATCTCTCTGGAAACCTTTCTGGCAAAGGATCATCCACAACCATAGAATAATAAAACTGGGTATAATAATTTTTAAACCCATACGCTTCAAATAACTTTTGATAATAGGATGGATTAAAAGACATCCCATACATTGGCTCTTTTTCAAAACCTTCTACCATTAAGCCCCACCATTTATCCCTATCACCAAAATTAATCGGGCCATCCATTGCCTCCATCCCTTTTTCTTGTAACCATTGCTTTGCAGTATCAAATAAAACATTGGCTGTAGCCTGGTCATTTATAGAATCAAAAAAACCAACTCCGCCTGTTTTAAACTCAGTACCCTTATTAATATATTTTTCATTGGTAAATGCTGCAATTCTTCCTACTAAAACTCCATTCTCCGTTTTTGCTATCCACCTTTTTGCTTCTCCGTACTTAAATAGTTTATTTTTTGAAGAATCAAATACCTCATTAACTTCATTATCCAATGAACGTATATAGGCTTTGTTTGCACTATTCATCATAGCATTTACTAATAAAAATTCTTGCTCACTAATTATATCTTCAACTTCAATTATCTGCATGCTTCCTTTTTTATTGATTGAATAATTTATCGACCATTTTTTTATCATGCCCATAAATATCTTTTCTAAAATTTAATACCCCATCTTTATCAACCCATGCGGTAAAATAAACTAAAAAAACTGGCACCGACTGCTTTAAGGTAACCCATTTTTCTTTTGCTAAATGCATACTACTATCAATCTTAGTGTTAGTCCATATTAGAGAATCATCTCGTAATAGATATTGAGCAAATTTTGCAGTCTCTGCTATTCTTATACAACCATGACTTAACCCTCTACCAGACTGACCAAATAAATTTCGATTGGGAGTATCATGTAAATAAATGCTGTAATTATTGGGAAAAAGAAATTTTACCAATCCCAATGAGTTAGATGGTCCTGGCTTCTGCCGAATAATTGGCAAACTCCCGCTATACCCAGTTATTTCCATATTATGCTTACTAATATAATTTTTATCTTTTTTCATTGCAGGCATAATCTCTTTGCGTACAATACTTTCTGGCAGGTTCCAATATGGACTAAAAACAATGTATTTTAAATTACCACTAAATATTACTGTATTATTTGCAGCAGATCCTACAATTACCCTCATTTCAAATACTTGTTCATCATTATCAAACACATGCAATTTAAATTCTGGAATATTTACTAAAACATAATTTTTATCATTTTGTGGAGGCATCCATCGAATACGTTCCATATTTACCAAAATTTGCTGCACTCTAACTCTTAAAGGGATATTTAATTCACTTACCATTAAATTACCAATAACACCATCAACAGATAATCCATGTCGAAGTTGAAATTTTTTTACAGATAGGAGAAGTGTTGTATCATACAACATTGTACTATCTAATATAATATCATCTTGCAATACATTCAAACGTTGTTTTATTAGTGAAATAGTTTCTATTGAATCGCCCAATTTGATTGGCTTTTTTACAAACACAATCGTATCAGATATTTCTTTTTTTTCTAGCTCAATAGTTTTGATCAAGTATTTTTCTAGCCTTTTGTATTGCGCATTCTGTTGAATATACTGATCGGGGTCTTTTCCATTATTATCAATCACCGAATCTAGTAAAGCAGTTAAATTAATTTTTTTTCTTGGAATATACCATCCTAATTCCGCCGCGTCAATATCCGATCCTTTATATACTTTAGCGGCATAGATAAAAAACTGACCAGTTAATAATAATTCTGTTCTAAGCATCAATGTTCTGTTATTTATTGCAGTTACTTTTTTGCCATTCAATGAATCATATAATTGATGTAATTGGCTATTATAAATACTGCTATCATTTAAATTATTGATGTAATTATTTTGAAGATTAAAAAAATTGTGCGCTTGTTCTGAAAGTCCTGTTGAATCAAACCAAGCAAACTCAAAATTTCTGGAGTTATAAAAATCATTGTATTGCTGAGAAAAAGTGGAGAGCTCAGGATGATTCGCTAAAAACGTATGAACATCAATACTATCAAAAAACAATTGATTAAAAGAAGTTGTAGGTGTTATAGTTACATCTCTAACAACTGGCTCTTTTTTTGCTTTAATAAAATCGCAAGAAAAAAGAAAAAAACTATAAATAAATAAGCTTTTTAAAACCAGTTTTGTCATTGTACGAAGTTACAAATAGTTTATTAATCAATTTTGTAAAAGCACAGAAGCAACAATTCCTGCAGTTTCAGTTCTTAGCCTAGTATTCCCTAAACTAACCGGAATAAAATTATTTGAAATTGCTAGTTCAATCTCTTTAGTGGTAAAATCGCCTTCTGGACCAATTAAGATTAATTGATGGTTATTTTTAGCCATCGATGGGATTGATAACATATTATCATTTTCACAATGTGCAATCATTTTATTTCCTTCAAAACGCTTGCTTACAAAATTCATAAAGATTGTTGGCTCATGTAATATTGGCTTCCACACTTGTTTGCTTTGTAGCATAGCAGAAACTAATATGCTTTCCCAGCGTTCTAATTTAAAATTACTCTTCTCCGTTCTTTCTGTTGTTAAAGGATAAATATGAGCAATGCCAATTTCTGTAACTTTTTCTAAAAACCATTCCATGCGAGATGCATTTTTTACAAAAGAAATGGCAATACTATTTATAGGTTTTGTTTGTTCATCAAACAATTTATTAGCAAGAGTTACTACTGTTTGATTTTTATTGGGCGAAAGTATAGTAGCTATATATTGAATGCCTTTGCCATTTGTTAGTGAAATAATTGCCCCTTCATTCATGCGCAACACTTGAACGCAGTGTTTGCTTGTGTCTTCCGACAAAGTGAAGATGCCGGGCTGATCGGGTAAAACAGCTTCATAAAAAAAAGGGACTTGCATTTTTATTCAAGTTTAGCTAATTCAAAACCAATACCATTACACCTTCTGAAGCTGATTTTCTTTTGGGAAGAAAATAATTTCTGCCATTAAAATAAATATGAATTGGTTCAATTTCTTTGGTATCCAATAAATAATCAATGCCATTCATAAATGGTACAGCTTTAAAAGTTGGAATTAAATTACCACTACTTTTTCCATCTCCATCATCAAATATAAATTGAGCAATTGCTGTTTTAGACGCCGGAGATATTATTGAAGAAGATAAATTAAACCCATTTATAGTTAAAGAATCTCTTCCAGCAATTACAGCGCCATTACTACTGAATATTGCTAATACAGATTGCTGATCATTAGATGGCAATGAATTTAATAACAATGCCGTCATGCCTGTTTTGGGCAATGCCCTAAGATATACCAATTGATCATTGGCAGTAAAAGGCTCATGGTAATAATAAACAGTTCTTTGTCCGCCTAACGGCTTTAAAACAAATTCATATCCAACTGATGATTTAGCAGTAAACGGACCCCAATTGCCAGTTTCATCTGTATCAAAATGAAAACTTGGCTGTTCGTTTTTCCTTACACCCTTATTCAAATCAATTTCATAAATATCAATGCTTGCATTTGCTAATGGAGTATTCTCGCCCATTAAACATGCTTTACCAGAAATAATTGGCTTCTTAACTTTTTTAACTTCATTCTTTTGCTGAATACTTGCATTAAAAAAGGCATACATACTCCAAAATGAAGTTTCACTTGTTGCAACCTGATAATGATCGTTGCCTTTTTGTTGAATATTTACGGCCCCATTTATGTCACCAGTTTTGGCAACTTTATCATCTAAGGAATAAATATTCATTGTTGGTATCTCGCCCTTTCTTCCAGCAGGTTTTGCATTTTTACCACTTCCTATATGAACATAATTTGCCACTTTTAATGCCCGCAAAGAATCATTTAAATAACTATATCCAACACCGCCTCCAGCGGAATGGCCAACCAGATTTAATTTTAAAGCCTTGGTTTTATTTAACACGGTATTGATAAACGAATCAAGTTTAAGCGAAGTATTTTCTCTAGCGCCAATACTATTCCAATCAAACACAAATAATTGATCATTACAATACCCATTTGCCTTAAATCGTTGAAATTGTGTAGCGTAAGTATCTCCACTTCCTAAGAACCCATGAACAAATACAATGGGCAATTTAGATGGATCACATTGCTGTGCATCAACAAATGAATTCAAAATAATCAAACAAAATAACAGTTGGATTTTTTTCATTTTCCTAATCAATTTTATTTCTAAAATGGAGCATCTTGGTCTAGGCCTTCATCAAATTCTCCCCCATTCATTTTACTACCTTTTTGTATGTAAAACTTAGCTCCCTCTCCAGAAGATCCGCCAGATTCAGGAAGATTTGGAGTGATCGGTTTCCAGCTACTTCCTCGCTTTTCATTAACATCAATTTCTTCAAATCTTTGAATAGCCAAATTAGCCCTTAACTGAATTGTTTCTAGTGAACCATTTCTATGCTTTGCAATACGAATATGGGTTTCGCCAGATGTACTCTCTCCATGTTCATTGCTATTTATTTCGTGGTATTCGGGTCTGTAAATAAACATTACCATATCCGCATCTTGCTCTATTGCTCCAGATTCTCTCAAATCACTTAATTGAGGCATTTTACTTTCTTTACGCGTTTCAACAGCACGACTTAATTGACTCAATGCTATTATCGGAACACTTAATTCTTTGGCTAATGCTTTTAAATTACGGGAAATATTACTGATTTCTTGTTCACGATTTCCACCTTTATCAGAAGTTCCACTCATCAATTGTAAATAGTCGATAATGATTAAACCAACTTTATGTTTATTTACAAGTCTTCTGGCTTTTGCCCTAAACTCAAATATATTTAACGCTGCTGTATCATCAATAAAAATAGGTGCTATCTCTAATTTTTTTATCCCTTTGGTATGCAATTGTTGATATTCATAATCTTCTAGTTTACCGCGACTAATTTTTTCCATTGGTATTTCACTCTCTGCACTTAATATTCTTTGTACTAATTGTGCAGCACTCATTTCTAATGAAAAGAACCCAACTGGTGTAGGTTTTGTAGGATGCAAAGCAGCATTGCGAGCAAGGTTTAAAGCCAATGCTGTTTTACCTACGGCAGGCCGTGCAGCAAGAATAATTAAATCGGTTGGCTGCCATCCATAAGTAACTCTATCAAGCTTGCTAAACCCACTTGGAACTCCAGAAATTTCATCCGTTTTTGTTCTTAGTTCATCTATGCGGTTAATTGTTTTTACCAATACATTACCAATATCTTCAAAATTCTTTTTTAGGTAATTATTGGTAATATTAAACATGAGTGTTTCACTATGATCTAGCAAATCAAAAACATCTGTACTGTCTTCATACGCATCTCCAATAATTTCTCCACTAATGCGAATTAATTCTCTTTGAATAAATTTTTGCAAAACAATCCTTGCATGTGCATCAATATTAGCAGTAGATACAACTGAGTTGGTTAATTTAGTAACAAAATACGGACCGCCAACAATATCTAATTTTTCCTGCATTTTTAACTCCTCTACTACAGTTAGAATATCTATTGGAACACTTTTTTGTTGCAATGATTGCATTGCTTCAAATATCATTCTGTGTGCATCTACATAAAAACATTCCGGTTTAATGATTTCTGTTACCGTATCAAACGCACTTTTTTCTAGCATGATAGCACCCAAAACAGCTTCCTCTAATTCCTTAGCTTGTGGAGGTACTTTTCCGTAAACCATTGTACTCAAATCAACTGAGGTTTTTCTTCTTTTTCGGTCTTTATTTAAACTGGTAATGTCCATTAGTTAATAAATGCTTTGTGGTTAGTAAAACGCTCTTGAATTGATAAGAAATATTGCTTTGTTAAGAAATTGTTTCCTCATCAATATGGGGGAGCGAATATAAATGGAAGTATCTGGTAGTAGAAATAAAATATCAATCTATATTATTCCACAGCCTATTTAGTGGTTATTCACACTAAAATCTCCTCTATTCACACAATTTACAATGCTTATCCCCTATTTTCAAAAGTTTTGCGCTTTTATTTGGCGAAATTAACAAAGCGATGTGCAGAAAGATATTTACAAAAAATAGTTTCTTATTCCCAGACTTTGCTTAACTACACTAACTATCTTCTACTATCATCCATCCAACTGAAAACCTTATTTTTGCCAACTTACTAAGCAGCAACAGTATATGACAATCAGTTACAATTGGTTATGTGAATATTTACCTGAAGCGATTGATCCAGCTCAATTGTCGAAAATTCTTACTTCCATAGGTTTAGAAGTAGAGAGTTTAGAGCAATTTGAAAAAATTAAAGGAAGTTTGAATGGTTTGGTTATTGGAGAAGTGATAGGATGTGAACCTCACCCAAATGCAGATAAATTAAGCATTACAAAAGTAGATATAGGTGCGCAAGATTTACTTAAAATAGTTTGTGGTGCTCCAAATGTTGCAAAAGGTCAGAAAGTAGTCGTAGCAACCGTTGGCACAACTATTTTTCCGTTAAATGGCGATCCAATTACAATGAAACTCGCCAAAATTCGCGGAGAAGAAAGTATGGGAATGATCTGCGCCGAAGATGAAATAGGTATCGGAGAAAGTCATGATGGAATTATCATCCTCCCAAATGATTCAAAACCTGGTGCTTCTGCAAGTGAATATTTTAACCCCTACTCAGATTGGGTTTTTGAAATTGGGTTAACTCCCAATAGAATGGATGCCATGAGCCATATGGGCGTTGCTCGTGATGTTTGCGCATATTTAACCCATCACCAAAAAGAAACTAGGGTAAGATCTCCTTTCAACAATAGTTTCAAAATAGATAATACGAGTTTACCAATAAAAGTAACTGTTAAAAATTCAATTGATTGTCCTCGTTATGCAGGACTAACAATTACTGGCGTTACAGTAAAACCATCTCCAGAATGGTTGGTAAATAAATTAACAGCAATAGGAATAAGAAGTATTAATAATATTGTAGACATTACTAATTTTATTTTACACGAAACCGGTCAGCCCCTTCATGCATTTGATACAAATGCGATAACTGGAAACGAAATCATTGTAAAAAATTGCTCGGATCAAACTTCATTTACAACGCTAGATGATAAAGAGAGGAAATTGAATGCCACAGATTTAATGATCTGCAATTCAACTGAACCCATGTGTATTGCAGGTGTTTTTGGGGGCATTAAAAGTGGAGTATCATTAAATACAACTTCCATCTTTTTAGAGAGCGCTTGTTTTAATTCTACCGCTATCAGAAAAACTTCTTTGCGCCATGGTTTAAGAACAGATGCTGCAACAAGATTCGAAAAAGGGATTGATATTTCAAATACAGTAAATGTGCTGAAACGCGCTTCCCTGTTAATTAAGGAAGTAGCTGGAGGAGAAATTTCGAGTGAACTCATTGATATCTATCCAGACCCAAAACCAAAGGTAACAGTAACAATTAAAAATCATTATCTTAAAAAATTAAGCGGTAAAAATTATCATGCCGATAAAGTAAAAAGAATTTTAACTGCACTGGGTTTTACCATTGCAAAAGAAGGAATGGACGAGTTAACTGTAGAAGTTCCTTACAGCAAAACAGATATTAGTATTCCAGCAGATTTAGTAGAAGAAATATTAAGAATAGATGGGTTAGATAATGTAGAAATTCCTACGATGATTAGTATTAGTCCAGCTGTTGAATCACTTGGCTTCAAAGAAAACTTTAGAGAAAAAATTGCTAATTTTTTAGTTGGAAAAGGATTTACTGAAATCATAACCAATTCAATTACCAATAGTAAATATTTTGATGAAGCTACTAGCGCATACACAGTAAAAATGATGAATAACCTGAGTGCAGAATTAGATGTTTTGAGGCCATCGATGTTAGAAAGTGGATTAGAAACAATTGCATATAACCTCAATCGCAAAAACAATAATCTTCAACTATTTGAATTTGGCAAGACCTATCAAACCAAAGAAGATAGGTTTATTGAAGAAGAACATTTTAGCTTATTTGTAACAGGAAATAACCACGAACAGGGTTGGAAGAGCAAAGTTAGTCAGATGGATTTTTTTGCCATGAAAGGGTTAGCCACAGGCATTTTACAATATTGCGGCATTAGCAATATTAAATTCGAATTGTTACCCGAAGATGCTGCTACTGTATCTATTTATTCTGAAAAGCAATTGCTTGGCACTATCAGTTCTGTTAGTAGTAAAAAACTACTCAGTTTTGATGTGAAGCAGCCAGTATTTATGATCAACTTGCCATTTAAAAAATTGGCATCTACAGTTCAGAAAAAGAAAATAGTTTACAAAGAGGTAAATAAATATCCAACTGTACAAAGAGACCTTTCATTGGTAGTAGATAAATCAATTACCTATAGTGCCATTGAAAAGTCGTTACAATCCATTAAATTGCCTAAGCTTCAGCAAATGCAATTATTTGACATATTTGAAAGTGAAAAACTAGGACTTCATAAAAAGTCGATGGCCGTGAGCTTTACTTTTTCGGATGACTCTAAAACACTTACAGATATTGAGATTGATGGTATGATGAATAAATTAATTCAGTGTTTTGAAAAAGAAATTCAAGCAGAAATTAGAAAATAATGACTGACATTAATGCCAATATTAGCCATCTTCAAGAAAAATTGCAATTGCTTATTAAAGAGTTTAAGCAGTTGCAGAAAGAAAATAATAGGCTATTAAAGGATATTGCAGTTGCAAAAGCCGAAAAAGAAGTAAAAATAAACCAGCTAAATCAGCTTGAGCAGAAAGTAGCTGCCGTTCAACTAACTAGCGGAAACTGGAATGACGCCGAAAAAGCGGGGCTTCAGAAAAAAATTGATACTTATCTTAAAGAAATCGATAAATGCCTGGCATTGCTGCATGCCTGATATTATGACAGAACTAATTCCAGTAAATATTATTATTGCCGATAGAAGCTACCGGCTAAAAATTGAGCCTGCCGATGAAGAGATGGTTCGTAAAACCGCCGCTTTAATCAACGAAAAGATCAATTCTTTTAAAACACAATTCGCCGGTAAAGACATGCAAGACTATATTTCTATGGTTTTATTGTGGTTTGCCACCGAACAAAAAGATACGGGTTCTCAACCTGTACAATGGAGCAACGCTTCTCAAAAAATAGACGATTTAGGTAAAATGATCGACTCAGTTCTAAAATCTCAAATCTAAAATCTATAATCCTCCTTACTTCTTATTATCTTCGTTAAGTATCATTACTTATTACTATTAAATGAGATGTGATCATAAAAATAGGATTGTGAACTTTTTAAAACCTTGTCTAACAAATGGATCAAGCAATATTATTAATAATAGTTGGTGCAATTACACTAATTATAGGAGTTGCAGCGGGTAGATTTATTTTTGCTAAAAACACCAAAAAACAACTCGAAGACGCTGAAAGTCAAGCACAAAACATTTTAAAAGAAGCAGAACTAAGGGCCGAAACAGTAAAAAAAGAAAAACAGTTAGAGGCTAAAGAACGCTTTGTTCAGTTAAAGGCAGATCACGATAGAGATATGCTGGAAAAAAACCGTAAAATTGGTGATACTGAAAACAAGATCAAGCAAAAAGAAATTACCATTAACCAGAAAGAAGCTTCTATTGACAAGCAAGTAAAGGAAAATGAAGTAATTAAAGAAAATCTGAATCGCCAGATTGAAGTAGTAAATAACAAGCGTACAGAGCTAGAAAAGCACCAGGAAGAGCATATTCGTAGGTTAGAAAAGATTGCTGGATTAAGTGCCGATGATGCAAGAAATCAATTAATTGAAAGCTTAAAGCAAGAAGCCCATAAACAGGCCCTTTCATTACAACAGGAGATTATTGAAGATGCAAAATTAAAGGCTAATAAAGAAGCTCGTAAAATTGTTATCCAATCAATACAACGTACTGCTGCCGAAGTAACCATAGAAAATACGGTGACCGTTTTTAACCTAGAAACCGATGAAATAAAAGGTCAGATTATTGGTAGAGAAGGGCGAAATATTCGTGCAATAGAGGCTGCTACTGGGGTAGATTTAATAGTAGATGACACACCAGAAGCAATTATTTTATCTTCATTTGATCCGTTAAGAAGAGAAATCGCTAGGCTGAGTTTACAACGACTAGTTTCAGACGGCAGAATTCACCCAGCTCGTATTGAGGAAGTAGTAGAAAAAACTAGACGCCAATTAGAAGAGCAGGTGATGGAAATTGGAGAGCGCACAGTTATTGAAATGGGTATCCATGGATTACACAAAGAACTTATAAGAATAGTAGGTAAAATGCGCTTTAGATCATCCTATGGCCAAAACCTTTTGATGCATAGTAGAGAAACAGCCAATTTGTGTGGAATTATGGCTTCGGAGCTAGGAATGAACCCAAAATTGGCTAAAAGAGCTGGATTATTGCATGATATAGGTAAGGTTCCGGATGAAGAAACTGAATTAAGCCATGCGCTATTAGGTGCTAAATTGGCGGAGAAATATGGAGAAAATCCAGCGGTAGTTAATGCCATTGGCGCTCACCATGATGAAATGGAAATGCTTTATGTTATTTCCCCAATAATTCAGGCTTGTGATGCTATCAGTGGAGCAAGACCGGGTGCTAGAAGAGAAATAATGCAGCAATACCTTCAAAGAATTAAGGATTTGGAGAACTTAGCATTGGCGTATCAAGGGGTAGAAAAAGCCTATGCAATTCAAGCTGGTAGAGAGTTAAGGGTAATTGTTGAAGCGGACAAAGTAACCGATATTGATAGCGATAAACTGAGCTTTGAAATAGCCCAAAAAATTCAGACAGAAATGACCTATCCTGGTCAAATTAAAGTAACCGTAATTAGAGAAAAAAGAGCGATAAACATAGCTAGATAGAAAAAAACAGGTTTCAACCCTGAATTTTAAAATTATTTACCTACCTTCGCCGTCCGTAAAAATTAAAAGTTATGAACGCAGCAGTTCAGTTTGTACACGACCAGTTAACTACTAGTAAAGAGCATCCGAAGTTTAAGGCAGGTGATAACATCACTGTTAACTATAAAATCGTAGAGGGTGGTAAAGAGCGTATCCAGAGTTTTCGTGGAGATGTAATTAAATTACAAGGAAATGGAGCTACATCGTCTTTTACAGTTCGTAAAATCTCTGATGGAATAGGTGTTGAACGTTTGTTCCCCATCCTTTCTCCAAATATTGATTCTATCTTACTTAACAAAGTGGGTAAAGTTCGTCGTGCTAAATTATTTTACCTACGCGAGCGTAGTGGTAAAAGTGCACGTATTAAAGAAAAACGTTTCTAGTATTAGTTATACCTTTTTAAAGCGTTTCACCTTGGTGGAGCGCTTTTTTATTGATAATAACATGATTTAACAATATTTAAGTCATTGGCATTCGTTTTATGTTAACTTTACAATCTTAAATTAATCACTATGGGTAATTTTGGTTTTCAAGAATTAATGATCATTGGTTTAGTTGTATTGGTACTATTTGGTGGTAGAAAAATACCAGAATTCATGAAAGGTTTGGGTAAAGGCATTCGTGAGTTTAATGATGCAAAGAACAATGTGAAGAAAGAATTAGAAGATGGTATGAAAGAGAAAGACAATACCCCCGCTTAATCCCAAAATTTATAATTATCAGCCTTTGTTTCGGTTTCATTCAATCAAAGACTATCATAAAGCATTACAGAACGGCCAAACCACCTGTGTGGAGGCCGTTAATTATTATATAGCTGCCATAAAAGAAAGTGCTTCTCTCAACGCATTTATTGAAGTGTATGAAGAAGAAGCATTAGCAAAAGCTGCTGAATTAGATACGCTGCTAAAAAATGGTAACCCAATCCCGTCTTTATTTGGTGTTATAATTGGATTAAAAGATGTAATCTGTTACAAAGGCCACAAAATATCTGCTGCTTCAAAAATTTTAGAAAATTTTACTTCTATCTATAATGCAACTGCCACTCAAAAATTATTGGATGCAGGAGCAATTATTATAGGCCGACAAAACTGCGATGAGTTTGCAATGGGCAGTAGTAATGAGAACTCTTATTACGGACCAGTAAAAAATGCCAAAGATCAAGAAAGAGTATCCGGAGGATCTTCTGGCGGATCAGCTGTTTCTGTACAAGCCAACTTGTGCATGATTAGCCTTGGAAGCGATACTGGTGGCTCTGTTCGGCAGCCTGCCGATTTCTGTGGCATCATCGGCATGAAACCTACATACGGAAGAATATCGAGGTATGGATTGATTGCATACGCCTCTTCATTTGACCAAATAGGTATTTTTGCAAAAACAATTGAAGATGCTGCATTAGTCTTAGAAATTATTGCAGGTGAAGATGATTTTGATAGCACAGTTTCTACAAAGTCCGTTGAGAAATATTCAGCAACAATAAATAACACTACAAAAAAATTCCGTGTTGCCTATTTTAAAGAATCAATTGAACATCCAGCTTTAGACAAAAATATAAAAGAACAAATAACAACTACTATCGATCAAATGAAAGCTGCTGGCCATACAGTAGATGCAATTAGTTTTGATTTATTAGATTATGTTGTTCCAACTTATTACGTATTAACTACCGCAGAAGCCTCTAGTAATTTATCTCGATTTGATGGCGTTCGTTACGGACATAGGACTGAACAAAAAAATATTGACCTTACAACATTATACAAAGCTTCGCGAAGTGAAGGATTTGGAGAAGAAGTGAAAAGAAGAATTCTACTAGGAACATTTGTTTTAAGTGAAGGATACTTTGATGCTTATTTTACCAAAGCACAAAAGGTTCGTCAATTACTGAAAACAAAAACAACATCAATATTCGCCGAATATGATGCCATCATTTCTCCAACAGTTCCATCGCCTGCATTTAAAATTGGAGAAAAATCGGACGACCCTATTGAAATGTTTTTAGCAGATATATATACAGTTTATCCAAATTTGGTGGGCATTCCAGCAATATCTATTCCATTGTATACGCATAACAATGGCATGCCCTTTGGTTTACAAATTATGACCAATCATTATAATGAAACCACGCTTTTTCAGCTATCCAACCAATTGATCAACCTCAAATAATTACTATGTACGGGTTGTGCAATTATAAAAAAATACTTTTCTCGTTATTTTTATTAATAGCTAGTTGCCCAGTTTTTGCAACTGTTTATCAAGACAGTAGCATCGATAAATATGGCTTCAAATCATTATTTAAAAGCAAATTTGATGCAAGTAAACCCTATGAAACTCAATTAAATCCTCGAGCTGTTTCTTTTGTGCAAGAATATATTCGGAGACAAGGAAAAGAATTGCAAAAAATGAAAGGTTGGGGTAAACCATATTTCGATTTATATGATCAAGTGCTTATACAGTATGGCATTCCAAAAGAAATGAAATATTTAAGTGTAATTGAAAGTCACTTAAACTCTGGACTAATTTCATGGGCCGGAGCAGCAGGACCATGGCAAATAATGCCTTATGAAGCTACTCGTTTTGGACTGAGTTTACAACCCAAAGACGAAAGAATGGACTACTATAAAAGCACAGTAGTTGCTGCCAAATTAATGAAGGAACTGTTTAAAGAATTCAATGATTGGTTATTAGTAGTTGCAGCATACAATGGCGGTGCAGGAAGGGTTAGACAATGTATTAAAAAAGCGAATAGTCGCAATTTTTGGGACTTACAGTATTTTTTACCAGAAGAAACCCGTAATCATGTTAAAAAATTTATTGGCACCCACTATGTTATGGAGGGTGGGGGCGGATTTACTACCATGACAGCGGATGAAGTGAAAACCCAAAAGGCAAATACTCCAATTTTAGATAACAATAAATTATCAATTGAAGATGAAACCAATACTAGTACAACCGAAATAAGTGGTAGGTATAACTCAATGATAGTTGCCAATAAACTACTGATTAATACTATTCAGTTTAATAAATGGAATCCAGGATTTGATAAAATATTGGCTGAAGGAAAAAAATACAGTTTGCGATTACCCAAAGATAAATTGGAAATCTTTGAGTCGTCAAAGAATCAACTACTCGCAGCATCATTACGAGCATTGTTAGAAGGAGCAAATCCGATTAAATAAAAAAGTTAATTCACTGCTTTATCTGCACAACAGCTACTAGCAAAGGCTTCTGGCTTAGCTTTAAATGCAAACCCCATACCTAAAATATAGCCCATTGCTTCGCGCAATGCATCATTACTTTTAAATTGCGGGTTGGTATTAATGTCGGCATGTACTTCCATTTCCACTTTATAATCGATAAACAAATTACATAGTTCGTAAGCAATTTCAATGCTTTTAGCTACTTCTACCAACATCCTTTCTTTGATATGGTATTTGGTTTTTGTTTTTTCATTGTGGATGTACATGAACCCACCATTGTGTTCTCGCAAGAAAACAATAACGGTTGCAAACTCGGTATCGGCGCCCTTAACCTGACTATCGGTACCAATACATACTTTCAATTTTGTTCCTGCTGCAGTTTCTTTTTTGATGGCTTCTTCTACCGCATCTTTAATAGGTAAGATGATATTTTCGCCATTGAATTTTCTCCAACGCATATAAATAAGATTTTTGAAAGTTACTAAGTAATTATGCCAAAAACATCAAACTCATATAATCATATTATTAACAGCCGTGGAAAAGCCAAGAAAAAAGAAAATTTGTCAGAAAATAAAAAATAGTATAGAAATTGTCATTAATTAGCTTTACTCGATAAAATCAATAAATGAAACTACTGCTACGATACCTCAAACCATATAAATGGCTGATTGGATTGGCACTATTATTGGCCGCCATTAATCAGTCTTTTTCTATGTTAGACCCCTTTTTTTTTGGGAAACTGCTCGATAAATATGGTATGCATCCTTTAAATACTGGTTATTTTAATGAGAAAAAACAATTTATCATTACTGGAGAAAGAACCGAATCGGAGTTTATTTGGGGGGTTTTGGGTTTCTTAGGAATACTGGTAAGTGTTGCAATGGTATCTAGAATTGCAAAATCTTTTCAAGATTATTTTAGCAATGTAGTTGTACAAAAATTTGGTGCAAAAATTTTTACCGATGGGTTAAAGCATTCAATGCAAATGCCCTATCAAGAATTTGAAGACCAACGAAGTGGAGAAACCCTTTCTATATTATCTAAAGTTAGAACTGATACAGAAAAATTTATCATCGCGTTTATCAATGTGCTCTTTAGTATTTTAGTAGGAATTGTATTTATTTCGGTTTATTCTTTTAGGCTTCATTGGTCCATCATGCCAATATATGCATCTGGAATTATTTTTTTATCAGTACTCACCAACTTTTTGAGTAAAAAAATTAAAACCATTCAAAAAGTAATTGTAAAAGAAACTACTACTCTAGCAGGTACAACAACAGAGAGTTTGAGGAATATTGAATTGGTAAAAAGTTTGGGGTTAACAGAACAAGAAATTGATCGCCTCAATCAAAATACGTATAAAATATTAGGATTAGAATTAAGAAAAGTAAAAAGTATTCGTTCGCTCAGTTTTGTGCAAGGAACGTTTGTGAATTTACTTCGGCAGGTTATTATGTTCACCCTATTATGGTTGGTATTCAATGGTAAATTAACAGCGGGTGAGGTAATGACGCTTACCTTTTATTCATTCTTTATTTTCGGGCCACTACAAGAAATTGGCAATATTATTCTTTACTATAGAGAAGCAGAAGCATCGCTCAATAATTTTCATAATCTAATGATGAAGCCTTCTGAACCAAAGCCTCTTAATCCTCAACATATTGGCAATATCAATTCATTGGCATTTGAGCATATTACTTTTAAACACCAAACCTCTAAATACAATGCGCTGGATGGCATTTCATTTGAAGCTAAGAAGGGTGAAACCATTGCTTTTGTTGGACCATCAGGTGCTGGCAAAAGTACTTTAGTAAAATTACTAGTGGGTTTGTATCAACCACAAGTAGGTAATATTTTATACAATGGAGTTGATGGACATGAAATAAATTTTGATGAATTAAGAAATCAGATAGGTTTTGTAACTCAAGACACGCAATTATTTGCTGGAACTATTCGTGAAAATTTATTATTTGTGAAGCCAAGTGCAACTGCAGCAGATGTTAAAGAGGCATTGCATAAAGCAAGCTGTGATAATTTATTAGCAAAAGCCGATAACGGTATCGATTCAATGATAGGTGAAGGAGGCTTAAAATTAAGTGGCGGTGAAAAGCAGCGTTTATCAATTGCTAGGGCTTTGATTCGCCAACCGCAGCTACTCATTTTTGATGAGGCAACATCCTCTTTAGATTCTATTACTGAGGAAGAAATTACCAATACCATCAGAAATATTTCTGCTCAAAAAGAACAGATCACAGTAATGATTGCACATAGGCTAAGCACCATTATGCACGCCGATAGAATATATGTTTTAGAAAAAGGACAGGTAGTTGAAACTGGCAGTCACCATGAGCTAATAGCCGATAAGGGATTGTATTATGCAATGTGGAGACAGCAAATTGGAGAAAGAAAAGCACTTGCGAACGCTTAATCTTTTTCGAACTTTTTCTTAATGTAATCTATAACTGAAGGGTCTTCTAATCCTTCTATATCACTTAACTCAAATTCAATTGCTTTGGTACTTAATTGTATTTCTAGTAATGAAAGTGCTAAAGAAGCTGCAAAAATAAATAGACTTAAAGCAAATGTCCAATGAGCCATTACCATCCATTCATTGTAAATAAAATACATGCAAAGTATGCTACTTAAAAAAGTTAGTACCCCCAATGATTGCATGTTTTTAATTAATTTTAATCGGTAGCGAATATTTTTTATTTGTGCATGAATGATATGCGGCTTTTCGTGGCCTTTGTATTTATCGTGAAGTGATCTCACTCTATTAGACAAGGCCAAGAACCTATTGGTATAAGCTAACATAATTAAGCTAATGGCAGGAAATAATAATGCAGGGGTATTGATGCTGATATCCATAGTTAAATAATTATTTACAAGGTAACAAAAAACTACTTGAAATAATTCGAAGAGATAATTTCCTTTTTCTGCCCCAACTTGACCTCGCTCCTTACTTTAATTTATTTTTACCCTTCAGTTCTTATAAAACCTATTTTCCTTCTAGGCGGGTTTGGTTTTTCTTGTTTTTCTAATAATTCTTTTAATACCATAAAAATATTTTCAATGTCTTTACTATTCCCTTTTACTTCCTTTTCTAATTTACCTAATTGTATTAATATTTCTTTATGAGTTAATGCATATTCTCTCATTTTTACAAAAACCCTTATTATTCTTAAATTTACTTTTATTGCGGTTTTACTATTTAAAATACACGATAACATAGTAACACCTTGCTCCGAAAAACAAAAAGGGGCATAACGTAATCCTTGTTTATCTGCTGCATTTAGTACTGTACCTTGTTTCCACTTTGTAAATTCAACTACTGTCATTTGAAACATAAAATCTTTTGGGAAACGTTCTATATTTCTTTTGACTGCTTCTTTTAGTCGTTTAGTTTCTATATTATATAACTCGGCCAAATCTCTGTCTATCATAACTTTTTCTCCTCTAACAACATATATTCTGCTTAATACTTGTTGCTCTATCACTATAGACTGTATTTCTTTTTTGCTCACTATTTTAATTTTATGTTTTGTAAACAATAGTAAATATTGGAGGACGCATTTTGCGACCTCCAATTTCTACATACTTCTTCTCTTAGTTTCACTTTTGGGAGATTTAAGAGAATCGACACTAATTTAGCACTATGTATTAGATAATAAATTGCGGTTTATACCTGATACATCCGCATTAAGAACGGTTTTGTGGCAACAGAAGTATCGTTTTAAGCACGTTTACAACTTTATCGCAGGGTCTTCATCGAGAGACGCCTGCGAAGAACTATTGTTGCAGTTAACAGCACCTGAAATATCGAAGCTTGATATCGCATTTTGCGACATCAAGTTTTCAAAATATTTTTCTCTACTCTAGTAATTTAATTAACTTAAACAATTAATAAAATGTTTATGAAAAAAATATTACTACTCATACTGGCTTTCCCTTTAATAATCAAAGCACAACTATTCGATTCGGCATGGATAGCAAAAAAATATACCAAAAAAGAAGCATTGATTCCAATGAGAGATGGAATTAATTTATTTACTTCTTGCTATATTCCTTAAAACAATGAAGAAAAACACTCAATACTTTTAACAAGAACACCTTATTCTTGTGCTTCTTACGGTGAAAATCAACTGCGTAATTTTCAAGCTGGTCACTGGAAAGAATACTTATTAGAAAACTACATCATCATTACCCAAGATGTACTTTTTAATAGATCAAAAGAATACATGACAGATGATCAACGTTTTGCTGCAAGAAGAAATGATGTATTGGTTTATCAAACAGAAACGCTTTCAGATGATATTAGTTTTGAGGGCGAATTATTAGCCAACCTAAAAGTAAGTATCTCATCAACAGATGCCGATTTTGTGGTGAAATTAATTGATGTATTTCCAGATGATTTTAGCTATGCAACAAATTAAGGTTTTAAAAAAGCAGTAATACGTATTTACAACAACGAATCATTTATTCAAATGCCAATTATAAAAAACTAATACAACCTTTATTTTTTTTCACATTACATTCTAGGCAACAAAACAATGCCTAATCAAGTCTATCAATAAATACTAGTATGTTTTAATTTTTTTGAAATAAAAATTAAGTAACTTGAATTGACCCCTGTTATCCAAATTTGATTATGCTTTATACAATTGTACTTAAAACCTCAGTAAAGAGGGGAGTTAAACGTGCAATATTGTTACTGTTAGTAGCAATGGCTTTGCAGTTAAAGTTGAACTCCCAAATTGTATTACCTTATATTCTCAACAGCACTGGCGGCAATTATGTAAACCGTGGTAATCCAGTATTGCCCAATTTTAGTTTTATATGGAGTGTTGGTGAAGTTACTATGATAGAAACTTTTACCACCAACAACCGCCTAAACATACTTACGCAGGGCGTACTACAACCATTTACCGATAAAGACTTACAAACCATACCCATTCAGGGTTTTACAAAAGAAGAGATAAAAGTTTACCCTATACCAGTAAATACACTCTTACAGTTCGATTTATTTAGTAACGATACTGGCAGGGTGGTTATACAATTGTATGATATACTGGGGCATACGCTTGGCGTGCGCGAATTTCAGTACAATACATTGCCTGTGAATCAAAAAATTGACTTTTCAAAATATGCATCTGGTACATATTTACTCAGGGTTTCTTTGTACAACAATGGTTCATTAAAGAAAAACAGTGTTTTTAAAATATTAAAATTAAGGTAACAATCAATTGTAGGTTATGATAAAAAAAATACTTTTTGCAACAATGCTTATCATCAGCAGTATAAGCATTACCAAGGCGCAACAATTAAATTATCAGGGTATTGCCCGAAATGCTAATGGGGTTGCAATTTCTTTTCAGGATGTAAGTATACGGCTTAGCATACGCGATTTAATTGCTTTGGGATCAACTTTATATTCAGAAACCAGGCTAGTAAGAACCAACCAATTTGGTTTAATTAACGTGGTTATTGGGAGTCCGGGCGCTATTAATACAATTGGCAGCATCGGTGCTATTAACTGGGCAGGAAGTAGTAAGTTTTTGCAAGTAGAAATTGATCCATTGGGTGGTACTAGTTTTCAAAATGCAGGAACCTCACAATTACAATCGGTGCCATATGCATTTTTTGCGAATGCGGCTTACCCAGTTGGACCAGCAGGAGGCGATTTATTGGGGTCTACCTATCCCAATCCTATCATAGCGCCATTAGTTGTAACTACTACTAAGTTGGCCGACTCAGCAGTAATCACTCGAAAAATTGCAGACATGGCTGTAACTACCGAAAAAATAATGGACAGTGCAGTTACCACTACTAAGCTTCGCGACAAGGGAGTTACTACCGAAAAAATAGCCGACTCTGCTATTACCAATGAGAAAATAAAAAATGGGGCTATAACCAATGAAAAAATTACTGATGGAACTATACAAAATATAAAGTTGGTCAACAGCATCATCACATTAAATGGATTGGTATTGAACCTTGGAGGCAGTCAAAGTTTTGTAGTAGATAGTGCTGGAACTGATGTAAATATTGCATCGGCCAATAGTATACACCGATTTAATTTTCCAAATGCTTCTATTATCAACAGAGGATTAATTACTACTACCACTCAAACTATTGGGGGTAATAAAATATTCAACAATAATATTACAGCAGCTAGTTTTATTAGAAATGGAGGTATAGCGGCACAGTTTTTAAAAGCAGATGGATCGGTTGATAATAATATTTACCTCAGCGCCAACCAACCTATTATTTTTACTGCAACCGGCGATGCAACTGGTATATCTACAAGTAGTGGAACCGCACCAGTATTGCCATTAACCTTAGCAACAGTAAACAGTACTATTGGTACATTTGGAACCAATATTTTAATACCAGCAATAACAGTTAATAATAAAGGATTGGTAACCAATATAATTACTAACCCAATTCCAACGGCAACAAGCACTACGCTTGGACTATTAACAGCCACTGACTGGAATACTTTTAACAGCAAACAAAATGTTATTCCGTTAGGTACTACGGCACAGTATTTTAGAGGCGATTTAAGTTTAAGTAATTTTCAAACAGATATAAGGGCGCAGTTGAGTGCGGGAACCAATATTACTTATACAAACGGACAGTTTAGTATTACCAATAATAGTGTAACGCTAAACAACTTGCCATTAACCCTTGGCGGCTCACAAACTTTTGCAACCGGGACCGGTGGTATAGATTTTAATATCAGTTCACTCGGTACTGTGCATACATTTAATATACCAACTGCTTCAGTATTTGCAAGAGGTTTATTAACTAGTACAGACTATACTAATTTTAATGCAGCATATAGCAATAGAATAACGAGTTTAACAACTAATGGACCAAACGGAGTAGCTACGCTAGGATCAAATGTTTTAAATATTCCAACCTATGCTTTACCTGCAGCAACAGGAACAACTTTAGGAGGAACAATTATTGGAGCCAATATTAGTAACTCTGGTGGAACAATAAGTTTGAATAACACAAATATTACAAATGCATTAGGATCTCAGTCTGGCAATTTGATATTTGCATCACCTAATGGATCGGCAGGAACTCCAGTTTTTAGACCACTTGTAGTTGCAGATATTCCACCATCATTAAATCAGAATACAACAGGCAATGCAGCAACAGTAACAACCAATGCTAATTTAACTGGTCCTGTTACAAGCTTTGGTAATGCTACTTCAATTGCGGCAGGAACTATAACTAATACAATGCTTGCAAATTCGGCAGTAGCTAATCTTAGTAATATTAATAGCGGCGATAATGCAGTAAATACTTTGTATTCCGGACTTGTTACTAACGCTACCCATACAGGAGATGCAACGGGGTCTACAGCATTAACGCTAGCAACAGTGAATAGTAATATTGGAAGTTTTGGAACATCAACAAGTGTTCCGTCTATAACTGTAAATGCAAAAGGGTTAGTTACTGCTGCATCAACAACGTCTATCCCAACAGCAACAACATCAGTTACAGGGTTATTAACTTCTACAAATTGGAATACTTTCAACAGCAAACAAAACGCTATTTCCTTGGGTAATACATCACAATATTTTAGGGGCGATTTAAGTTTAAGTAATTTTGAAACAGATGTAAGAAACCAATTGAGTGCAGGAACAAATATTTCATTTTTGAACGGGATAATAACCAATACTTCTCCTATGACTTTTCCCTCATCAGGAATTGCATTAAGTAATGGAACAAGTTGGGCTGGATCAATTACCAACAATAGCTCTAACTGGAATACTGCATTTGATGATCGATTTAAATGGGATGGCGGATCTACTGGTCTTATATCTGCAACGGGTAGAACTTCATTAGGTGGAACTACTGTTGGATCTAATTTCTTTACACTTTCTAATCCTAATGCAATTGCATTTCCAAGAATTAATTTAGATAACTCTATTTCAACTTTATCAGCAACTGCCTTTAGAATAGCGATTGGTGCAGGCACTTCATCAACAAATGGTACAGTTACAAGTGTTGATTTTTCAGTTCCTACAGGTTTAACCATTTCTGGAAATCCAATAACAACCTCAAGTACATTAGCTCTTGGCTTTTCACCAGGCTATTCAATACCAACTGATGCAATTCAAACTGACTGGACAACCGCATTCAATGATAGATTGAAATGGGATGGTGGGTCTACTGGTCTTATTGCTGCAACGGGTAGAACTTCATTAGGTGGAACTACTGTTGGATCTAATTTCTTTACTCTAACTAATCCAGGTTCAATTTCATTCACTAGAATTAATGCAGACAATACAGTTACTACTTTATCTGCTGTTGATTTTAGAACAGCGATTGGAGTAACGGGAAGTAGTAATACGTGGAATACATCAGGTAACTCTAGTTTAGTAGATGGAACAAATTTTTTAGGAACTGTTGATCAAAGAGCATTAAGATTTAGAGTTTTCAATTTATGGGCGGGAGAAATAAATCCTGCTACAACCAATTCAAGTTTTGGAATTGGTGCCGGGCAGAATAACTCTTCATCAATCAATACAAATAACACAGCTTTTGGATTTGGCGCATTAAATTTAAATACTTTTGAAGGAGTAGATAATACAGCAATTGGACAAGGCGCATTAATTTTAAATACAACTGGTGATAATAATACCGCAGTTGGACAATCTGCTTTAGCAAATACAATAGGAACTAGCAACACTGCAGTGGGGCAAGCTGCTATGCAAACAAATACAGGTGGGTTCAATAATACAGCAATGGGAAAGGATGCATTATTTTTTAATTTAATCGGAGAAAATAATACTGCAATTGGCCATTGGGCTGCAAGGCTAACAACTGGTTCAACAAATACAGCAATAGGTCAAAATAGTCTTAATGCAAATACTACCGGCTCAGATAATACAGCAATTGGATATGGCGCTAATGTAATTTCTTCAAACTTAACGAATGCAACGGCAATTGGTGCAAGTGCTTTAGTAAATGCTGACAATACAGTTCAATTAGGAAATACTTTAGTTACTAAAGTGAATACTTCGGGTACAATGAATGCAAATAAATTTATTGGGAATAGCAGTGGAACTAGTTTAACACATAATTCAGCGAAAATCAATAATGTAGCTCTTCCTGTAATATCAGGCAATGATGTTGCAGGTTTTATAACATTTACAACAGGAGCTACACCTGATGGAATAGGGGATTTTGTTACTGTAACATTTGGTTCGCCTTATACCCTAACTTCTCCAATTGTTTTAATTCAACCAGTAATAAATACTGGAACTCGAGGCATAACAACAAGTATCTATTGTTTACCTAGCGCAACTACTTTAACAACATTTGTAATTTCAACTGGAATTGCACTTCTAGCAAACACAGATTACCAAATCGCCTACCACGTATTAGGACGCTAAGAAAAAACAACAAATTCTTACTTCGCCCTAAACCCAAACGGTACATTTACTTTAACACTAAAGTTGCGCCCCATATTAAATACACCATTTCTTCCGGTTACATTATTTTCTGCAGTGTATTTTAATCGGCTCATGTGGTTTTGATATGCAACATCAGTAATATTATTCATTGATAAATAAACAGCAAATAATGTTTTGCCTTTTTGTGTAATATCACCGCCTGTTCCAAAATTTAATAAAGTATATCCTGGTGTTGCAGTTTCTGTATCATAAGCAGTAAATACCCTGTTTTGAGCAAATCCAAAATCGAGTTCTCCTTTTACATATAGGTTTTTAAACACTCCAATTTTTTTAATATCTGCTCTTAGTTCTGTTAACAATCTTGCAGGTGGAATAAATGGAATATAATTTATTCCTTCAAATGATTCATTAAACCTACCTGCAACCATAGAAAATGTATTGGCAAAATGCAACCAATCTAATGGATGCGGATGCAAATCTATTTTTGCTTCAAACCCGTACAAGCTAGCACTTGATTGTTTAAATTTAAATGCCATCAAATCTTGTCCATCTACTTTTACGGTACTATCTCCACCTAGTTTTTTACTCAACTTACTATAGAAAATATAATTATTGATATTGTTATAAAATGCATTGAACATAAAACTTACGTGTTGTGTATTTACTTCAACACCAGCATCGAATTGCAAAGAATTTTCTGTTTTTAAATCTGCATTGCCATACTCATATCTATTTGTTCCTTCATGTGCGCCATTACTAGCTAATTCTGAAACTGATGGTGCTCTGTAACCTCGTGCTATATTTGCTCTTATAGTAACAGCTTCTGATGCTTCATAAGCTAAACCAATAC
>Ga0209702_10000548_pt1 | contig 79362 bp, 75 predicted proteins | sample FRY01_FD_187210 | JGI IMG/M metagenome (GOLD analysis project Ga0209702, IMG submission 187210) | Freshwater microbial communities from Lake Fryxell liftoff mats and glacier meltwater in Antarctica - FRY-01 (SPAdes) (version 2) | ecosystem: Environmental > Aquatic > Freshwater > Ice > Glacier...
TCGATAATTCTTTAAGTATTTTCATCTGTGCTATTTTTACACAAATAAACAGCTCCAGAACATAAACTATTTACGTTCTGCTACCTAAAGGGGTAACCCTAATTTATTTTAAACAAATCACTTTTCCCTTTGTAGCTTCGCGGTAAAAATCAACTGATAATATCCCTTTCTTTGCGCGCTTTGTTTCTTTGTGGTGAAGAATTTTAACAAAATTCTGCCCAATGATGTTAATTTTCCATATTTAGAACCATTCAAAATAACAAGTATTCTTATCTTTGCAAAGCTATGGCAGAAAGTATAAAAAAAAGTTTTAATGTTCGCGAGATTCGCGAGCAATTTCCATCCCTTCGTCAGCAGGTGTATGGCAAGAATTTAATTTATTTCGATAACGGGGCCACATCGCAAAAACCACAAGTAGTATTAGATACTTTGAATCATTTCTATGCGAAGGAAAATGCAAATATCCACCGTGGCGTCCATTATTTGAGTCAAATGGCAACTTCCGCTTATGAAGAGGCCCGTAAAACGATTCAAAAATATTTAAACGCTCGAAAATCAGAAGAAATTATTTTTACGAAAGGAGCTACTGATGCTATAAATTTAGTCGCCAATTCGTTTGGTGAGTTTCTAGATAAAGGTGACGAAATACTAATTTCAACCATGGAACATCATTCCAACATCGTGCCATGGCAAATGCTTTGTGAACGAAAAGGTTGTGTTCTTAAAATCATTCCTATCAATCACAAAGGAGAAATTATCCAAGAAGAATACGAGGCTCTTTTGAACGAGAGAACGAAATTAGTGTCTATCATCCATATTTCAAATACACTTGGAACAATAAACCCCGTTAGAACGATGACCGCTAAAGCACATGCTGTTGGCGCGCGAGTTTTGGTTGACGGAGCACAAAGTATTCAGCACAAAAAAATCGATGTAATTGATATGAACTGTGACTGGTTTGTTTTCTCTGGGCACAAAGTTTTTGGTCCAACAGGAATCGGCGTTCTTTACGGAAAAGAAGAAATTCTCGAGAAAATGCCTCCTTACCAAGGTGGCGGCGATATGATCGCTAAAGTAACTTTTGAAAAAACAACGTACAACGAATTACCTTTCAAATTTGAAGCAGGAACTCCACACATTGCCGGAGCCATTGGTTTGGGTAAGGCATTTGAGTTTTTGAATGGCTTGGATATGGATGCCATTTTAACGTACGAAATGGAACTAGAAGCTTATGCGCAAGATTTATTGCTGACGTTTGAAGGATTAGAAGTAATTGGGACGGCAAAAAAGAAAACAAGCGTAGTCAGTTTCTCTATGGACAAAATTCATCCATTTGATATTGGCACTTTGTTAGACAAGCAAGGAATTGCGGTCAGAACTGGACATCACTGCACACAACCTTTGATGGATTTTTATAAAATTCCTGGAACAACACGTGCCAGTTTTGCGTTCTATAATACGAAAGAAGAAATTGACATATTCATTGCAGCCTTGGAAAGAAGTATTTCCATGTTAAGTTAAAATATCATGACTTTAGAAGAAAAACAACAAGATATAATTGACGAATTTGCCATCTACGATGATTGGATGGACAAATACGAATACATTATAGAATTGGGAAAAGACCTTCCGGAAATTGAAGATGCTTTAAAAACCGACGATCGTTTGATTGAAGGTTGTCAATCGAGAGTTTGGTTAGCCAGCGAATTTAAAGAGAACAAAATGCACTTCACTGCTGATTCAGATGCCATCATTACAAAAGGCATCATCGGATTGTTAATTCGCGTTTTGGACCAGGAAGCACCTGAAAACATAGCAAAAGCCGATTTGCATTTTATTGCTGATATCGGTTTACATGAACACCTGTCGCCTACTCGGTCAAATGGATTGGCTAGTATGGTAAAAAAAATTAAAATGTCCGCCTTGACGCAATTGGCAAAACAAATATGATGGAATTAGAAAATACAATTGTCGACGTCTTAAAGACTATTTATGACCCAGAAATTCCTGTGGATATATACGAATTGGGATTGATTTACGAAGTAAAAGTTGACGCCGATAAAAATGTTGCGATTGAAATGACATTGACATCGCCAAATTGTCCTGTAGCGGAATCTATGCCGAAAGATGTAGAAGACAAAGTTGCGGCCATCGATGGCGTAAAGTCAGCTGTGGTGAATATCGTTTTTGATCCTGCTTGGGATAAAGATATGATGAGCGAAGAAGCAAAATTGGAATTAGGATTTTTATAAAAAAAGAATAATGCAAATATGTCAAACGGATGGATTAAAAACCATTGAAACTCGCATTTCGCCGTTGCGCGAAAAATTGAGAAATCACCCTCTTTACAGCGCACTTGAAAACATTGAGGATATTCAAATTTTCATGGAAAGGCACGTTTTTGCCGTTTGGGATTTCATGTCCTTGTTGAAATTTCTTCAAATAGAGTTAACATGTACTTCTGTTCCATGGATACCAGGAAAAAATGCTGTTTTAGCTCGATTCATCAATGAAATCGTTCACGGGGAAGAAAGCGATTTGAACGAAATTGGGATTCCTAAAAGTCATTTTGAAATGTATGTTGATGCAATGCAAGAAATTGGTGCTTCAACAGAAAAAATTGACTGTTTTCTAGAAGAAATCGACAGGAGTAAGAATATTGAAGTCGCTTTGGGTAATCTAAAAATAGACGATACTGTAAAAGAATTCGTGTCACATACCTTCAGAGTTATAGATTCGAAAAAAGCGCATCTTGTTGCTTCTGCATTCACCTATGGACGTGAAGATGTTATTCCTGATATGTTCATAGAAATCGTGAAAAATGCCGAAGAACGCAATCAAAAATCGAGCTATTCAAAATTAACTTTTTATTTAGAAAGGCATATAGAAATCGACGGTGGTGAGCACGGGCCATTAAGTCTACAAATGATTGCTGAACTGTGTGGGAATGACAAATTGAAATGGCAAGAAGCGGAAGAAGTTGCCATAATTTCCCTTGAAAAGCGAATTGAACTTTGGGATGGCATTTATCAAGCGCTAATCCTATCAAAAACGCATAAAAACGTATTTGCCGTTTAAACGAAAATTAGATTACGCTAATTTCTTGAATAATTTAGTTTCTTGAATAAATCGTACACAGAATCTTATGAGAAGAGTTGTTATAACCGGAATGGGTGCTTTGACACCAATAGGAAATGATTTAAACAGTTATTGGGATGCGCTAAAAAATGGCGTTTCTGGCGCTGGACCAATTACTAAATTTGATACTTCACTTTTCAAAACCAAATTTGCTTGTGAGTTGAAAAATTACGACCCAAGTGCTCATTTCGATGTGAAGGAAATAAAAAAATACGATCCCTTTTCACAATATGCTTTAATCGCTGTTGCTGAAGCTGTTGAAAATGGAAAAATTGATTTCGAAACCTTGAACAAAGATAGAATCGGAGTTATCTGGGGTTCTGGAAACGGCGGGATTCAAACTTTCCAAGATCAAATGGAAGAATTCTGTCAGGGAGATGGAACTCCGCGTTTTTCACCTTTCTTTATTCCTAGAATTTTGGTCGATATCGCTTCGGGTATTATTTCAATAAAATACGGATTACGAGGTGTGAATTTCTGTCCTGTTTCTGCTTGTGCAACTTCGAATACTGCCATGATTGAGGCTTTCAATTATATTAAATGGGACAAGGCTGATATGATAATCACCGGAGGTTCTGAAGCAGCAATAACCCGTTCAGCTTTAGGAGGATTTTCTTCAGCTCAAGCGCTTTCCAAAAAGAACGAAACACCAGAAAAAGCTTCAAAACCATTCGACGTTAATCGCGATGGATTTGTAATGGGTGAAGGAGCTGGCGCAATGATCTTAGAAGAATACGGACATGCTATTAAACGCGGTGCTAAGATCTACGGAGAAGTTGTTGGTGGCGGAATGGCAGCTGATGCATATCACTTAACTGGAACACATCCTGAAGGTGATGGAGCTGTTCTTGGAATGAACGAAGCTTTACGCGAAGCTGGATTAAAGCCTGAACAAATCGACTACATTAATATGCATGCTACTTCAACCCCGCAAGGCGATTTATCGGAATTAAAAGCAGCAAAACGTGTTTTTGGTCAAAATAAAAATCTATCTGTTTCTGGGACAAAATCAATGACCGGCCACTTACTTGGCGCTGCAGGAGCAGTTGAAGGAATAGCGTGTGTTATGGGATTACTTGAAGGAATTGTTCCTCCAACTATAAATACGGAAAATATAGAACCTGATTTTACAGGATTATTCGACTTCCCACTGAACAAAGGAAAAGCAAAAGAAATGACGTATGCTATGAGCAACACGTTTGGTTTTGGTGGGCATATTGCGAGTATTATTTTTAAGAGGTGGCAAGAATAAGAACATAAGAACTGAGATTAGGGAAAAGAGAATTTTCCTCCTTCTATTTACTCTCCCGCTTTCTTATCTCGCCCAATACAAAACCCTAACCCTGTGCTGATGTGGAAATTCTTGGCCCCACCCGGACTTATGAATCCCAGTAAATTGTCGGTGGTAACAAAGTAGGACATACCTGCGCCTTTCAATGCAAAACCAACACCTATATTTTTAGCACTGCGCGAGCTCATGGTGTAATTCACATTCACGAACAAACAATTTTTTACATGCATAGTTCCCGACAGCATCAATGTCGGACGGTATTTTCTATTGGTAAAATCGGAGAACAAAACTGCTCCAACACCAAATAACTTGTTGACATCGTATGTTCCACCCACTATTACGCGCATCGGCAAAGCTGTTCGATACGATGCGTTATTTCCGTCAACAAAAAAGATTTCTTTCAGCGTATCTTGAAACGTCTCAAAATAATTTGTGTCATTGATGGCTTGATTAATATCTACACCACGGAAAGTATAACTAAAGTCCTCTTTCGAAAAATTTTGAACATTTTGTGTCCACTTTATACTTCCAAGATCCAACAAACTTCCTGATAACTTTAGTTTCTCTGTAGCTTGAAAAGTGGCGCCAAAATCAAAAGCCAATCCTCTATTTTTAAAATTAAAAGCTCCATTTAGATCGAAAGTACTATTGCTATCTGGAATTCCAGCTGTTCTCAAATCTAAAGCTCCATCTATTGTCAGGTCAAACGTTGTTTCGTCTGTTGTCAATCCCAAAACACTCTTCTTGGTTTTGACATTTGCAATTCCTGAGAGCAGTTTGTATCGGGCTCCAACTTTCCATTTTGACCCAATTTCTCTGTTGTAACCAAAACCATACTCGACATAACTATTCATATTTACGCCTAGTCCGTCCATATTGATTCTCTTACCTAGAAATTCTCCTCCGTTTCCTTCAAATATCAATTGAATGAAATCTTTTGGATAGGCGAAACTCATATCGAAACGATTCACAATACCGAAACTGATATAGCTTTTCTTCAAGTTAATCCCTAGACCGAAAAGTTCATTTTGAGCGGAGAAACCTAAATAATTTAGTTTCGCCATTTTACTAATTGCTCCAGCTGGATCAATTACTAAGGAATCGTCCTGCGCCCTAGGAACCAATATGTCTTTCAAGGCAAAACCACTATTGGAAGCTCCAAAACTGTGCATTCCTGTCCCTATTGAAAAATAGATCTTGTTCTTCGCGTTCCATGAAGGATTGAAATAATGCGATTGTGGCAAGTTTTGGAAACCACTGGAAAATCCAAAGTTTTTCTGAGCGTGGCTAAAAGTTTGAGTGCTCAAAAGCAAACCTAGAACAAAAAGTAGTTGTGTGCTTATCTTTTTCATACTTCTACCTTTTAAATTTTCACTTTCGCTTGAACTTGCATTCCCAAGCGCAATTTCAATTTATAATCATCAAAGAATTTGACCAGCGTACCTAAATTCCCTTGGAAAGTTTGACCGCCAACTTCAAATATGATGTACTTGGTGTTTTTTACGGTTGGAAGCTCTGCATTCGTTATTATGAAGTCATTTATCGCTGTTGCAGTTTGCGTTACTTTTCCTACACTATTTACAGGTGCAGCTTTGATCAAATTTTTAAACCCATTTGTCAAATCCTTTAATAGCACATAATTCTGATCGACCAATAATATTCGAACGTCCGCTTCCAATGGGAAACCATTTTCAATATTCAATCGCAACATTGCCGATTCAATAAATTCATTATCCAAATCAATGCTCGCTCCAATTGTATCTCTTAGCATGAAGCCAGTGGCATAACCCTCTAAAGGCAAAGTAAGTGTTCCCAACAAATTAATCTTACTATCGTGTGTTATAAAATTTGTATTCGCACCATTTGTTGAGCCTCCAATATCATAAATTAAAAGCTTTGGTGTTGGAGACAAAATATTCTGCAAATTAGCCGAATTTTGATCCGTAATTGTAAGAGTAGAAACTGCAATTTGACCAGGTGAAGGTGCTCCCGTTAATGAAAAACTAGTTGGAAATCCCGTTAAATTAAATTCATTTCCTGAACTAATTTCTTTGGTCTTTATTGAATTAAAACTGATATCAACTGGAATTCCAAAACTATTTCGAAAGCTAAACTCTAACTTTGGATTTAACAATGTAAAAACTCCTTGGCTGATATTATTGAAGAGTTGTAAACCGATTGTATCTTTAAAACTTGGTAGTGCTATCGAACCTAAATTTCCTGTTATCAAATCGAAATCTAAGTTTTGCATCGCTAAACCAAAATCAACATATTCTGTTCCCGTTATTGGACTTCCAGAACCCGTAATTGTAATTGTAAGTTCAACCCGAACTTCATTGGATCCTCCCGGACCGTTTGTTAAATCCAGTATCGCATTTTGTAGATTAACTGCTGTATTGCCCTGTTGTGGGACTGAACCTGTATAATTCAAATTTATCGATCGTGTTACAACCACTCCATTTTCTTTCAAGTCAGGAAAAGTGAAGTCGTATTTAACTGAATGCATCAAATTTGTCTCTGCATCAATGTTTAAGTTTCCTGTTCGAAAATCTATCGTAAACAAACTCCCGCCAGAAGGATTATTCAAAGGAAAAGTTTGATTGATTGTGTACGTTTGTGTTCCTGTAAAAGTGGGAACAACCAGAATTCCATATGCGGCCATTGAACCGTTATAATTGAAATTCTGATCTGGTAAAGCTATAATATCTGAAGCTTTTACAATGTCTGCACTCTCTGTATATACGATTGCTATTGCTCCATCAGGACCGACAGTGAGAATACTTGAATCCTGATTCACTAAAATATCATAAACACTGAATTCGCCGATGGCTAGGGGAACGGCAAGATTTGGCGACCATGCTTGCGTGGCCAATTTATCAAATTCAACTTTCTTACAGGCCGTTAAAATAATGGAGCCAAGAAAAAAAACGGCCAATAAATATTTTGCGTATCTTTTCATAGAATCGTTGTTAAACTAGTTTAGAATCGACAAACAAATATACGTTTTAAAAGGAAATTGAGATTTTATTATCCTGAATCAACGAATTATTTATTCCAATATTTTGTTCTTCTGACTTTGGTTAATTCAATTCCCCCTTCAAATACCTAGCCGTATGCGAAACCTTCTCAAACTTTTCAACGATTTGTTCTGGTGTCCCTTCCGCAATGATCATTCCACCACCTTTTCCGCCTTCTGGACCAACGTCGATAACGTAGTCGGCAACTTTAACAATATCTAAGTTGTGTTCGATAACTACAACAGTATTGCCTTCGTCGGTCAATCGTTGGAGAACTTCGAGCAAAACACGAATATCTTCAAAATGTAAACCAGTTGATGGTTCGTCCAAAATATACATGGTGTTTCCCGTACTTCTTTTAGAAAGTTCAGTTGATAATTTGACACGTTGTGCTTCACCACCTGACAATGTGGTTGAGGATTGTCCAAGCTGGACATAGCCCAAACCTACAGAATTCAAGGTTTCCAAAACGCGACTAATTTTTGGGATTTTCACGAAGAATTTCGCTCCTTCTTCAATTGTCATGTTGAGCACATCACTAATCGATTTACCTCGATAACGAACTTCTAAAGTTTCATCGTTGTAACGTTTTCCAGTGCACGTTTCACATTCTACATACACGTCTGGTAAGAAATTCATTTCAATCACTTTCAAACCTCCACCACTGCATGTTTCGCAACGACCACCTTTTACATTGAAAGAAAAACGACCTGCTTTATATCCGCGAATTTGCGCTTCAGGCAAACTTGCAAATAGACTTCTTATCTCATCAAAAACCTTCGTGTACGTCGCTGGATTGGAGCGAGGTGTTCTTCCAATTGGACTTTGATCGATTTCAATGATTTTATCAATATTCTCGATTCCTTTAATTGATTTATAAGGTAAAGGTTTCTTTACGCCATTATAAATATGTGCCAACAAAATTGGATACAAAGTCTGGTTGATTAACGAAGATTTTCCACTACCCGAAACACCTGTAACACACGTAAATGTTCCTAGCGGAATATGTAAATCAACATTTTGAAGATTGTGACCCGTTGCTCCAAGAAGCGAAAGTTTTTTGCCGTTTCCTTTTCTTCGTTTCTTCGGGATTTCAATTTTCAACTCACCTCTCAAGTATTGAGTGGTCATAGAATCTTTAGAAAGCAATTCTGCATAAGGTGCTGCATTCACGATTTGTCCACCGTGTTTTCCTGCACCCGGACCTATATCAACAATGAAATCGGCGACTTCCATTATTTCTTTGTCGTGCTCCACAACCAAAACAGAGTTTCCTGCATCTCGCAAGCGAAGTAGTGAATTTATCAAACGGATATTGTCACGCTGGTGCAAACCTATGCTCGGCTCGTCCAAAACGTAGAGAACATTAATTAATTCTGAACCAATTTGATTTGCCAAACGAATACGCTGTGCTTCTCCACCAGAGAGAGTTTTTGAAGAACGGTGCAATGTCAAATAGTTCAACCCAACTTCAAGAATAAAACTAAGTCGTGCGTTTATTTCTTTTAAAATCTCGGTGCCAATTGTCATTTGAGACGGTGACAGTTTTTTGGGAACAGTATCAAAAAACAACTTCAGTTCACTTAAATCCATAGCTGCCAATTCGCCAATGTGTTTCTCATTGATTTTAAAATGAAGTGCTTCTTTTTTCAAACGAGACCCTTCGCAGCTAGAACATGGAACTTTATTCATGAAGCTTTGTGCCCATCTCTGAATTCCAGCAGTACTTTCTTCTGCATGTCTCGACATGAAATTAACAATCCCTTCAAAAGCCACGAAAACTGTTTTTTTCGAACGTTCAATCCCATCGTTACCATACAAGATAACATTGATGATTTCAGCTGGGATTTCAGCTAGCGGAGTAGTAATGGAATAATCTTCACTTCGTAAGTACGATTCTATCTTCTCAAATATCCACGTGCGCTTATATTCACCTAAAGGCTCTAAACCACCATTTTTAATTGATTTTTGGAAATCTGGGATTATCTTTTCAATGTCTGCTTCAGCTACTTCTCCCAAGCCGGAACATTGTGGACAAGCACCATAAGGTGAATTGAAAGAGAACAAACTCGGTTCCGGTTCCGGGTAACTAATTCCGGTCGTTGGGCACATTAACGTTCGACTAAAATGGCGTACATCATTCGTTTCATAATCTTGAACCATCATTGCTTTTGAGCCATGTTTCATGGTAGTCAAAACTGAATCGTAAATACGTTTTCGATTCTTTTTATCAATTAATAATCGGTCGATTACCAATTCAATATCGTGGACTTTATAACGGTCAAGTCGCATTCCTTTTGTGATTTCCATCACTTCATTGTCAACTCTTGCCTTGGTAAAACCCATTTTCAAGAATTGCTCGAATAACTCGCGATAATGTCCTTTTCGCCCTTTAATTTTGGGAGCTAGAAATATTACTTTTTTTCCTTGGTATTGTTCTATGATTAAGTCTACAATTTGGTCATCAGAATACTTGACCATTTTTTCGCCCGTATTATATGAATACGCTTCTCCAACTCGGGCATAAAGTAAACGAAGGAAGTCGTAAATTTCAGTAATCGTACCCACTGTAGATCGTGGGCTTCTTGATATTGTTTTTTGTTCGATAGCAATTACAGGGCTTAATCCATCAATTTTATCTACATCAGGTCGTTCTAACCCACCCAGAAATTGCCGCGCATAAGCTGAAAATGTTTCGATATAGCGTCTTTGCCCCTCAGCATATAAAGTATCAAACGCCAATGAAGATTTGCCACTTCCACTGAGTCCGGTGAAAACAACTAATTTGTTTCTTGGTATAGAAAGATCAATATTTTTAAGGTTATGTTCTTTTGCTCCGTAAATATCAATTGTAAGGTTGTCCTTCGCCATTAGTAGTTAATGTAATTCCGGAATTGAGTATTATCGAAAGGAAGCAATATTAAATAACCTTCTGGTCTTTTTTTTATGGATTTGCCTATAATCCATGGATTCAATTTGATTAAAATTTTATAATTGACTCCCTTGTCTTTTGACCAAAGAGCCAAGTCTCGAATCTCACCATCAACGATTTCCTGTTTCGTTTTTAATGGTGGGTACAATTCAATGTGATTCAAATCGTAGCCGTATTTTTTTGGATTTTCAAATATAAGTTTTGCAGCCATGATTCTAAAAACGTACCGTGAGGTTTCATTGTTCATGTGTGTATCAAAGTAACTATTTACATTCTGCCATTTCTGATCTCTTCGCACACCATTCACCCCTCTATTGTATGATGCAGCGGCCTCTATCCAGCTTCCTAAAGTATCTTTGGCTTTCTGCAAATACTTTCCTGCAGCAATTGTGCTTTTTCTTAAATCCTGTCTTTCATCGATTAACTCATTTACTGTTAATCCATATTCAGTAGCCGTTTGAGGCATAAATTGCCAAAATCCATGAGCGCCACTTCTACTTTCAACATTTTCATATCCTGATTCTATCAAGGCTAAATACTTAAAGTCATCTGGAATATTCTTTTCTTTCAAAAGAATCTCTATTTCAGGCATATAACGATTCGCCCGTTTGAAATAAGAAATTATCAAATTATGATAAAAAACAATTGCGTGAAGCTCCTTGTCTAGGCGTTCCCGAATATCTAAATCTGTCAAAAGGATTCGTTCACCAGCGAAAACCATTTCCGTCGGTAATTCGGGCATATGAAAGTGCCCAGAATTGAAACTTGTTTTTGATTCCTTAATTATTGTGTCTGTTTCTTGTCCATTACAAGAAAATAAACAAAACAAAAAAATGAAAATGGCAACCTGTTTTAATATCATTTTTATATATAAATTCATAATTAACAAAAGTAGTACCATATTAAAAAGGTGACCTTAATTCTTTCCACAATTTTCCTTTTTTGTCTTTCTCCGAAATAATGGGTTGATCTACCTGCCAATTGATATCTAACTGGTTGTCACTCCATAAGACGCAATCTTCGCTAGATGGTTGGTAGAAATTTGTACATTTATATTGAAAAATGGTTTGATCCTCCAAAGTTGCGAAACCATGAGCGAAACCAGGTGGTATCCAAAATTGCACATAATTTTCACCTGTAAGTACAATTGAAAAATGCTGACCAAAAGTTGGTGATTTTGTCCGGATATCAACAACAACATCCAAAACAGATCCTTTTACAACACACACTAATTTTCCTTGATCGAATGGTGGAGCCTGAAAGTGAAGCCCTCGAACAACATTTTTGTTCGACAATGAATGATTGTCTTGGAGGAATCGAAATTGACTCTTAGTTTCTTTATCAAATAATTCTTGATTGTAACTTTCAAAAAAACAACCTCTCTCGTCTCCAAAAATTTTAGGCTCTAGAATTAACAAGCCTTCAATTTCGCATTTTGTAAATTTCATTTTCCAAAAATACAAGATATAAATGTTTTAGGCTTTTCTTCTTCGAAATAATATTCATATGATTTTCGCCTTGCGATTTCCCAATTCAATATTATATTCAACTTTTTTATTTGTTGAACTTCCACTAATTCTCCAGCTCTAGCTACAAAGCTTCATTTAGAAAAATGAGATTTAAAGACATATATTGGAATATCCACTTCTGAAAGGAACTTTGATAAATAAGCAACATTATAAGTTGGACCTCCGATATTAAAACGATTTATTATTTTAGCATTCTTGGCATTGACGCAATTATTCGGCGATAAGTTATATATCCCGGTTCAAGGCGCAATAAAAAATGTCTATTTTTGGAACATTCTTGGCTAATCTGCCGTTTGAATTAAGACAATCAACAATGTACGGCATAAAACTTGCCTAAAATCTAAAAAATTACACAACATGTCAAAAAGGATCTTGATATTTTTTGTTTTAATAACTCAGCTACTTTTTTCGCAAAATACCGTTCAAAGTGCCATAAAGTCCTTTGTCAACTACGATAGTTTTAAAAATGCTAGTATTTCAATTTGCATTAAAGACTTGTCAAACGGTGAAACTGTAGCCCAACATCAAAATTTATCAGCATTAACACCTGCAAGCACAGTTAAATTATTTTCAACAGCTTCTGCATTCGAAATTTTAGGTTGCGATTATAGACCCTCAACTTATTTCTATACAGATTCGAAAATGACGCCAACTGGTATAATCAGTGGGAATCTATATATCAAAGGTGGTGGTGATCCTACTTTAGGAAGTAAATATTTTAATACTGCAGGAAGTGAAAACTCTTTTCTTAGCGAATGGGTTAATGAACTTTTACGTTTAGGTGTACGGAAAATTGAAGGTAAAATCATCGTTGATGGTTCGTCTTTTGGTTACAATGGCTGCCCTGATGGATGGTCTTGGGGAGATATTGGCAACTATTATGGTGCCGGACCTTCGGGAATAGTTATACGCGACAACATGTTAAAATATTATTTCAAAACGTCCGAAATTGGATCAACTACAATCCTTTTGCGAACTGAGCCAGAAATAGCTGAATTGCACTTTTTAAATAATATTAAAGCTGCCAAACAATCTGGCGATGAAAGCTATATTTTTGGTTCTCCCTTTTCCTATGAAAGATTTGGAACTGGTTCTTTGCCCTACAATCGAAGAGAATTTATAGTAAAAGGTTCTTTGCCCGATCCAGAATATCAATTGGCAAAAGAATTTTATGAAGCTTTGATTCAACAAAAAATAGTGGTTGAAGGCTTTGATTTTGCACGACAATATAAATTAAGAAAAATTGAATTGCCAAATTACAACAAACTAGTTTTATTAAAAAAATGGGAAGGTCATACCATTAAGGAAATTACACATCATACAAATATGAAAAGTGTGAATCTCTTTGCGGAACAACTATTGTGTTTAATCGCTTATGAAAAAACAGGTCTTGGAACAACCGAAAATGGACTGAACGAAATCAATAAATACTGGGGCGAAAAATTTGATGTTACGGGCTTAAACTTAAAGGATGGAAGTGGATTGTCACGATCAAATGCCGTGAGTAGTCAACATTTTTGCGACTTACTTTATAAAATGTCTAAAAGTGATAAATACAGTATTTTTCGAGCATCGTTGCCAACAGCTGGTCAAAGCGGAACATTGATAAGTGTATGTAAAGGTCAGGATGGCGAAGGTCGTGTTTTCGCTAAAAGCGGTACAATGTCTAAGGTGAAATCCTACGCTGGATATGTAAAATCCAGATCAGGCAAAGACTTGGCTTTCGCAATTATAATCAACAATTACAATTGCTCAAATTCAATCACAGTAGAAAAAATAGAGGCTATTATGAATGTAATGGCTATCTACTAATTAAGTTCAGCATCAAATATTTCTTTCCAAAAGTCTTTTAATGTTTGTCCTTTTACTTGAATCATTTGTGGAACAATTGAAGCGCTTGAAAAACCTGGTGTTGTATTCACTTCAATTACATAAGGCGTTTCATCAACTATCATATAATCAATTCTGGCAATAGATTTCAATCTCAACAATTGGTAAATCATTTTCGTTTGCTCTTGAATTTTATCGCGGATTTCATCTGGAATTCTCGCAGGTGTTATCTCTTGAGATTTTCCTAAATATTTAGCGTCGTAATCAAAGAAATCTCCTTCGGAAATAATCTCTGTAATGGGTAAAGCTTGTATTCCTTGTTTATTTCGGTAAGCTCCACAAGTTACTTCTGTTCCATTTAAGAAACTCTCTAATACGACTGTTTCTCCTTCAGTAAATGCTTTTTCGAGTGCTCCAGGTAAATCTTCTTCCTTGCTTACTTTGGATATTCCAAAACTCGACCCTGAATCAGCTGGTTTTACAAAAATGGGGAAACCTAAGTTTTCAACCATGTATTGAGTGGTGCAATCATTTGGTGAATACAACAAGATAGATTTTGCTACTGGGACACCAAATCCGCGGAGAAACTGGTTGCAAAACCACTTATCAAAACTTAATTCTGACGCTAATGACCCAGTATTTAAACAAGGAATTTTTTTCATTTCAAGAAACGCTTGAATTTTGCCGTTTTCACCTGGATTACCATGAATATAAACAAGTCCTAAATCCAATTTTTGCTTTTGACCTAAATAGGTAAATGACACATCATTTAGATCCAGTAAACTTTCCGTTCCTTTGTATTGCACCGTCCATATTCCGGGACGCACAACTATTAAAAAAGGATCAAAACCATCTGGTATATTTGCCAAAATAGTTGTTGCACTTTTAATCGAAATATCGAATTCGGAGGAGAATCCACCACAGAAAATGCCAATTTTTTTCATCGTCAAGATTATTAATTATTCAAATTTAATAACTTGTTGGTCTCTATTCTCAACTATTTTTGAAAGTTTTAAGCACTAAACTGTAAAAAGCAGTAACACTCAAATTTAAAGTTTGCATTAAAAAACTACTTTTGCATATAAATAGAACTAATTATGATGCGTTTTTTTTACATGTGGATGTATGTTTCTTTAAAATATTCCATTCGTATATATTTCAAGAAAACAGCTGTTATAAATGCTCCTAGAGAGATTCTCGGTAGCACTATTTACGTTTCAAATCACTCTGCATCCTTTATGGATCCATTGACTGTTGCCTCTCTTCGACGTCCTATTACCTTTTTCATGACACGTTCGGATATCTTTACAAAATACTCAAAGCCCATTCTTTGGGCGGCTCACATGTTGCCTATTTACCGTCAGCACGATGGCGCAGACACCAAAAACAAAAATGAAGTTGTATTTGAACGTTGTGCCAAAGTTTTAAAATACGGTCGAAACCTTCTCGTTTTTGGTGAAGGATTTACAGATGATGTATTTATTCGTCGATTAAAACCGGTTAAAAAAGGTGCAATCAGAATTGGATTTACAACACTCGAAATTTTAGATTGGAAGAAGAAAATATACATTGCCGCTGTAGGAGCCAATTACAGTGAGCCTAACATGATGAGAAGCAATATTTTAGTCGAAACTTCAGATAAAATTTGTTTAAACGATTACAAGGAAGCCTATTTGTCAAATCCAGGAAAAACGATAACGGATTTAACTAAAATAATCGAGGAAATGATGCAGCAATGCATCACACATATTGAAGTAGCTATCGATGCACCATTTCATGAAAATATAATGGGAATTACCCGAAAAGGCATGCATCCAACGAGTGTTAATAACGCCATCCCTCTTATTACTAGACACAAATATTCTCAAAAGTTAGCTCAATTTTTCAACGAGAACAAAAACCTTGTTCACAATGAACTTTTACCACTTCGAGAAAAGTTAGAAAAATACATTGCGAGACTTTCGAAGGCGAAAATTAACGATATGGACGTTGTCGAAAAAATTCAAATAGGTAAGTTGAACTTGTTAAAAGATAGATTGAAATTGGTATTGTTATTTCCATTAACTCTTTTAGGTATTATTCATTGTGGTGTCGTCTATTTATTAGTAAAATGGTGGGTTGAAAAGAATTTTAAGCGGAAAGTTTTTTATGGGTCAGTAAAGCTTTTGGTTGGGATGATCCTTATGGGCTTGATCAATATTCCTGTTATTTTCCTTTTCTACAATTACGTTTATCCAAGTTATATTCTAGGTTTCATTTATTACGCTTTAATCGGTGTTTTCTTTCTCGCGGCTTACACTAGTAAGACATCATGGACTGATTTAAAACGTAAGAAAAAAATAAATGATTTTCAACTAGGAGAACTAGCCAAAGAAAGAGTAGTATTATTGAATGAGATTGAAGAGGCTATTTCTGTGGCTTAATAATGGATTATTATTATTTCACTGTCAACATCCAAATACAACCAACTCCGCAAATAACTGATATTAGCAAATAAAGAATCGCTTGTATCCAATTTCCGTTTTGCAAAAGCAACACTAGTTCATGGCTAAACGTGGAAAAAGTGCTAAATCCTCCACAAAAACCAATTACTAAAAAATAAGGCAACCAAGTACTTTCTGTTTTAGGCATTTGATATACTGCAAATGCAAGAAGAAGGCTTGCTAAAACATTTGATGTTAGGGTTGCATATGGAAAACTCTGAGAGATGCCTGAAAACAGTCTTGAAATACCAAAACGGCTCACGCTACCCAATCCTCCACCCAAAAAAATCAAAAGATAATTCATTTATATTTTGCTATCCAATTCAAATATACGAAACGATAGACCAAATACGAGATTAACATTCCCCAAATGGCTCCACCTATAATGTCTGATAAATAGTGAACCCCTAAATATATTCTACTAAAAACGACCAATATCGCTGAAAATAGCAGGAGGTAAACAAACCATCTTCTCGAATTCCATAATGCTATGGTTGACCATGAAAGAATAGCAAAAAAGTTAGAAGCGTGATTAGATATAAAACCATAATTCCCACCACGGTAAAAGGTTCCGGGATACTCTTCAAAGAAGTGCAATTGATCCATCAACAACAAATTGTGTGATGGTCTGTAACGTTCAACAAGGTCTTTGAAAAGAATTTTTGCCGTTAAGTCAGCAATACCAATTGATGCCAAAGCACAGATTAAAAATACCCAAAAGTGCTTTCTATCCAACGTGCGGTAAGCTAAATATAAAAACCAAAGCCACAAAGGAAACCAAGTTAACTTACCTGAAACGAGCCACATTAACTCATCCAGCCAAGGTGTGTGCAAGCTGTTGATCGCTAGCACAATGGCTCTGTCCCAAGCTTCTAATGTTTCCATTATTTTTGTAATTCAATCCAGATTTGATCTTTCATTTCTGTCAATCCTTGTTCTGCAACGGATGATATGAATAAATGTTGAATTTTTTTAGGAAGATCCTTTTCAATATCCGCCTTCAATTCCTCATCCAGCATATCCGATTTCGTTATAATCAAAAGTCTTGTTTTAAGCAACATTTCTGGATTATATTGCTTTAACTCGTTCAATAGAATTTTATATTCCTTGTGGATATCGTCGCTATCAGCAGGAATCATGAACAATAACATTGAGTTTCGCTCGATATGTCGTAAAAAACGCATACCCAAACCCTTCCCTTGGCTCGCACCTTCAATTATTCCAGGAATATCTGCCATGATAAAACTTCGTCCATCACGGTAACCTACGATTCCCAAATTAGGTCGCAAAGTGGTGAAAGGATAATCAGCAATTTCCGGTTTTGCTGAAGTAATTACAGAAAGTAAAGTGCTTTTTCCAGCATTTGGAAAACCTACTAACCCAACATCTGCTAAGATTTTTAGTTCCAAAATATGCCAATCCTCTTGCAAAGGTTCACCAGGCTGTGCGTAACGCGGAGTTTGATTGGTTGCGGATTTGAAATTAGTATTCCCCAGTCCACCTCTTCCTCCAGGTACTAATATTTTTTCTTCTCCGTTTCCGGTGATTTCAAAAAGTGTCTCTCCAGTTTCAACATCTTTGGCTAAAGTTCCAATAGGAACATCGATATATGTATCTGAACCTTGTCCACCAGTTTTCAAAGCCCCTGCACCGCCTTTTCCGTGTTCAGCTTTAAAGTGTTTATTGTATTTCAAATGGAGTAAGGTCCACAATTGTGAGTTTCCTCGTAAAATGATGTGACCACCACGACCACCGTCTCCGCCATCAGGACCACCTTGGGTAATGTACTTTTCTCTACGGAAATGAGCAGATCCAGCGCCTCCGTTACCAGATTTACAATGAATTTTAACGTAATCGACAAAATTATCAGATGCCATTTTGAGAATATATTTTTTTACAGATTAAAGCGAATCAATCGCTTGAAACAAAAGTTTCGTAATATCATCGATAGTTCCTAAACCATTAATGCCAATGAACTTATTTTGTTCTTGGTAATATGCTTTTACAGGCTCCGTTTCGTTTTTGTACACTTTCAAACGGTTTGCAATGATTTCAGGATCAGCATCGTCTACTCGACCACTAACTTCAACACGTTTAATAAGACGTATTTTCAATTCTTCGGTCTCAACTTCTAAAGCCAACATGATATTTATTGTCGAATCCATTGAAGTTAAAAGTTCGTCCAAAGCTGCTGCCTGCGCATTAGTTCTTGGAAAACCATCAAAAATGAAACCTTTGCTATCAGAATGTTTCATCACCTCTGCTCGCAGCATTTTTATTGTTACCTCATCTGGCACCAAATGACCTTTACTCATATAGCTTTGCGCCAATTGACCCAATTCCGTATTGTTTTTGATATTGTATCTAAAAATATCACCTGTTGACAAATGCAACAGTCCATATTTTTCAATCAAACGTTCAGCCTGTGTACCTTTTCCTGCTCCCGGAGGACCGAATAAAACGATATTCAACATATTTTTTTCTGGATCTGATCCCTCTTTTAATTGATAAATTTCTCCCAAGTTTCGACCCAATTCGTCGTAATCTAAACCATATCCTACAACAAATTTGTTAGGAATAGAGAATCCGATAAATTTAGGAATTTCTTTTTCCTGAAAAGCATCTGGCTTAAATAAAAATGTACAAACTTCAATAGAAGCTGGTTTATCAGAGGTCAACAACGTTTTCACCTTCTCTATCGTGATTCCGGTATCAACAATATCTTCAATGATAATTACGTGTTTGTTTTTAATATTTGCCGTAAGCCCAATGATTTCATCTACTCTACCGGTAGAATTCATACCTTGATAAGAGCTTACTTTGATGAAGCTTATGGTACTTGGTAATGTAATTTCTTTAAATAAATCAGACGCAAACATGAATGCTCCATTCAAAATGGCAATGAAAATCACATCTTTTCCTGTATATTCCTCATTTAGGTTTTTTGCCAAAGAGGAAACTTCCTTTTTAATTTCTTCTGCAGTTATAAAAGGAACAAAGGTTTTGTCTAATATTTTCAACACGTTTGTGATAAATTAAAGTGCAAAATTAAGGAAAAGTTAGCAATTTATTGACCTTTTACTCGTATTTAGTAATGTTCGACCTGAGCAGAAGATTTATATCTTTGTGACATGGAAGGAAAATGCTACGGGAAAAATTTTCGTTTAGGTATGCTTGGTGGAGGACAACTGGGACGCATGTTTATACAAGAAGCGACGAATTACGATGTTCACGTTTATTGTTTAGACCCCGATATCAATGCGCCTTGTTCGTCTCTAGCAACTGGTTTTCAGCAAGGTGAATTAAATGATTTCGATGCTGTATATAATTTTGGGAAAGACAAATCCCTAATAACAATAGAGATTGAAAACGTTAATATTGAGGCTTTAGAAAAACTCGAAAGCGAAGGCATTCCAGTTTTTCCACAACCAAAAGTTCTGTCCATTATTAAGGACAAAGGTCTCCAAAAACAATTCTACGTAGACAACAATATACCGACCGCCCCATTTAGAATCGTAAAGAATGCGGAGGAGGCTCGCAAAACTGCCGAAGCTCCATTCGTTCAAAAATTAAGAACTGGAGGTTACGATGGAAAAGGAGTTCAGGTTATTATGACTATTTCAGATATGGATAAAATGTTTGATGCACCGTCGATATTAGAAAATAAAATACCCTTTCAGAAAGAACTTTCTGTTATCGTTGTTCGTAATTTGAGAGGTGATATCGCTGTTTATCCTTCTGTCGAATGTGAATTTAATCAAGAAGCAAATTTAGTGGAATTTCTTTTTTCCCCCGCTGCTATTTCAACTGAAATTGAGCAAAACGCTCAAGATTTGGCAATTTCTGTCGCAGAAAAAATTGGTATTGTCGGAATATTAGCCGTTGAAATGTTTCTTACCAACGACGGGGAATTATTGGTAAATGAAATTGCGCCGCGCCCGCACAATAGTGGTCACCAAACTATAGAATGCAATGAAACCTCTCAGTTTGAGCAACATCTTAGGTCTATATTAAACTGGCCACTGGGTTCGACAAAAATAACACAGCCGGCCGTTATGATTAATCTATTAGGTGAAAAGTCATTTGAAGGTAGCGCGATTTATGAAGGAATGAATGAAGCAATTGCGATGCCAGGTGTTCATATTCACCTTTACGGTAAAGAAAAAACAAAACCATTCCGAAAAATGGGACATGTAACGGTTACAGCTCCCGAAATTGAATTAGCAAAAAAAAATGCGAGAAAGGTTCAAAAGACACTTAAAGTAAAAGCTTAAAATTATTTTTACAAAAAAAAAGAAAAGGCCAAATTATGTGAAAAAACATTTTGTTTAATCTTTTAATGCAAACATTAAACAAAATTATGTATCTTTGTACACAGACTTTTAAAACAATGTAATATGTCAACTTTAGAATTCAACACAGCCTTAATTGATTTGGAATCTTACTTAAAATCTTTTGCGTTTCAGTTTACAAGAAACGAAGATGATGCGAAAGATTTGACCCAAGAAACTATGATGAAAGCTTTCATCTATAGGACTTATTACACCCCAAAAACAAATTTCAAAGCATGGGTATTTACCATAATGAGGAATATTTTCATAAATCAATACCGCAGAAAAGTTAAATCCAGTACAATATTTGACAATTCACCTGATAGCTATTTACTAAATCAGCCGAGTCAAGCAGGAAATAGTCCTGCAAATTTGCTAATAGCTAAGGAAATTACAGAACAAATAGCTAAATTAGAGGTCGAATACAAAAAGCCTTTTGAAATGCACTTTCTTGGTTTCAAATACAAAGAAATTGCAAATGAGTTAAACATACCAATTGGCACTGTAAAGAGTCGTATATATATTGCCCGTCAAAAACTAATGGATCGCTTACCAGATTATCAAAATAATTAATTTATGCCTCAAAAAAAAGTCGTTATTCTTGGAACTGGAATTTCATCCCTATCCGCTGGGAGTTTTTTAGCTAAGGATGGTTTTGATGTAACTCTTTTGGAAAAAAATGATTCTATTGGCGGAAGAGCACGGAAATTTGAGGCGGACGGTTTTGTTTTTGATATGGGTCCAAGTTGGTATTGGATGCCAGATGTTTTCGAACGATTTTATCAACAATTTGGGAAAACCACAAGTGACTTTTATGATTTAAAAAGACTTGACCCATCGTATAGAATATATTGGCAAGATGGAGAACACTCAGACATTCCAGCCAAAATGGACGAGCTTATGGAATGGTTTGAAAGTCTTGAATCAGGAAGCTCAAAGCAACTAACAAAGTTTCTTGCAGAGGCAAAATACAAATATGAAGTTGGTATGCAAGACTTGGTGCACAAGCCAAGTTTAAAAATAACTGAATTTGCAGACGTTCGTATTCTAAAAGGTTTAGTGAGTATGCATTTGCTCAAATCTTTCACTAAGTATACCCAAAAATACTTTAAGCATCCCAAAATTCTTTCTTTGCTTGAGTTTCCTGTTTTATTTTTAGGAGCCATGCCGAAAGATACGCCAGCTCTTTATTCTCTAATGAATTATGCTGATCTAAGTCTCGGAACCTGGTATCCGATGGGTGGAATGCATAAAATTATCGAAGCTTTTGAGCAAATTGCGCTAGAACAAGGGGTAAAAATAAAAACGAACAACGAAGTAAAGTCATTCATTACGTCCAAAAAAAAAGTAGAAAGTGCTGTAACAAATGATAAGGGATACGAAGGAGATATTTTTGTGTCAGGCGCTGATTATCACCATACAGATAAAAACCTATTGGGCGAAAATGCAAATTACTCAGAGGAATATTGGGATAAACGCACAATGGCTCCCTCCTGTCTTATTTTTTATGTAGGTTTGAATCGTCGAGTTAAAAACCTAAAACATCATAATTTGTTTTTCGATACGGATTTCGAGAAACATGCGAAAGAAATATATGAAGATCCAAGTTGGCCTAGTTCTCCGCTTTTCTATACTTGTGTTCCGTCAATTACAGATCCGTCGGTAGCTCCTATTGGACATGAAAACCTATTTTTCCTCATTCCCATAGCACCAGACCTAAAAGATAGTGACGAAAAACGTGAAGCTTACTTTGAATTACTTTTGGAAAGACTTGAAAAACGAACAGGAGAAAGCATAAAAGAAAATATTGTTTATAAAAGAAGCTACTGTCTAGATGATTTCAAAAATGATTATCATGCATTCAAAGGAAACGCTTACGGTCTAGCAAATAGCTTGTTCCAAACAGCTTTTTTGAAGCCAAAATTAAAGAACAAGAAACTATCAAATATGTACTACACAGGTCAATTGACCGTTCCAGGTCCTGGAGTTCCTCCATCTATAGTTTCAGGAGAAGTAGTAGCAAAGCAAATAGCGAAGGATTTTAAATAATAAGCTAGTAATGAAAGGAATTTTTGATACACTTTCTCATGATATGAGTGAATTAACAACAAAGAGATACAGCACTTCCTTCTCCTTGGGTATAAATTCATTGAGCAAAGATTTACATCGTCCTATTTACGCCGTGTATGGTTTCGTCAGATTTGCAGACGAAATAGTCGATTCATTTGAGGGATTCAATAAAAAAGAATTATTGCAGGATTTTAAGATTCAAACTTATAAGGCTATTGACGATAAAATCTCTTTAAATCCCATATTAAACAGTTTTCAGTGGGCCGTCAACCAATATAAAATACCTTTAGAACTCATCGAAACCTTTCTATACTCCATGGAAATGGATTTGGAAGACCGGGTTTACAATCAAGCAGAATATGAAAAATACATACTTGGTTCAGCCGAAGTTGTTGGATTAATGTGCTTAAAGATATTTGTAAGAGGCGACGACGACGAATATTTACACTTAAAACCGGCTGCAATGAAACTAGGTTCAGCCTTTCAAAAAATAAATTTTTTACGAGATTTACAGGCCGATTACAAAGAACTCGGACGTGTTTATTTTCCGGGTATAGACATCGCTGATTTCGATTCCAACGTAAAAAAAGAAATTGAAAAAGATATACAAAAAGATTTTGAAGCGGGATATCAAGGGATAAAGCAACTACCAAAAAACGCGCGTTTCGGTGTATACATGGCCTACAAATATTATTATAAGCTCTTTCAAAAAATAAAAGGACTTCAAGCAGAAATTATTTTAAACCAAAGGATTCGTATTCCCAACAACAAAAAATACCAATTGTTTGTTACCTCTTATGTTCGTCATAATTTGAACCTGTTGTAATGAATAGAAAATTAGTCATGAATGAAGTTGTTTTGGTCAACTCGAAAGATGAGGAACTTGGGACAATGGAGAAACTAGCAGCCCATAAAAGCGGTCATCTTCACCGCGCTTTTTCAATTTTTATTTTTAATGATGCTGGTGAAATGCTCATTCAGAAAAGAGCTTCTTCAAAATATCATTCAGCAAATTTGTGGACTAACGCATGCTGCAGCCATCCTGCACCAAACGAAAAAATAGAGGATGCTGCAAAACGAAGACTTAAGGAAGAATTAGACTTGGATACTCCCGTTGACTGGGTTTTTTCCTTTGAATACAAAACCGAATTCGAAAATGGCCTCATAGAAAATGAGTTAGACTATGTTTTGGTTGGATATTCAAATGAAATAGGAAAAATCAACCCTGAAGAAGTATCTGATCTGAAATTTATTCCTATCGATGAATTATTTATAGATATAAACGAACATCCTGAGAATTATTCATTTTGGCTTAAAATTATAATTTCAAAATATTGGGCCAAAATTTCAACTAACCTAGAAAAAAAATAAAAAGCGCATGAAAGTAGGACGAAGAGAAACCTTTAATTCCGCACACAGACTATATAAACAAGGTTGGAGCGATGAAAAAAATCTTGAAATATTTGGAAAATGCAGTAACCCAAACTTTCACGGTCACAATTACGTTATGGAAACTTGGGTTGAAGGACCAATAGATTCCGAAACTGGATATGTGATTGATTTAAAAATACTTAAACAAATAATTCGTTCAGAGGTAACAGATAAATTCGATCATAGAAATCTGAATTTGGACGTAAAAGAATTTGAAGGAATCAATCCAACTGCAGAAAATATTGCAAAAGTAGCTTGGGAGCTGATCTCAAAGAAAATAGCCGCCAATCTTAAGCTAACCATTCGACTTTGGGAAACTGAAAACAACGTGGTTGAATATTCTGGGACATAAAAATGGGTGAAGCGCTATTCTGACATAGACGAGATTTGTGTTTTCATGACACTACAGGTTTATTTAAAGCCTTGAAAGAAAATGAATCCGTACAATCTATTTTTATTTTCGATAAATCTATTCGATCTAGATATTGGGAAAAACATGACAATTCCGATCACAACTTAAGAAAAGAACTTGGCTTGAAATTGTAACTTTTCTATTTTGAAAATCTACCGAACATAATCCTGCTTCACAACAAGCATACATTGATCATTTTCAATTTTTATGTAACCTTGGTCGTAGCAGAAGTAATACTTGGCGCCTTTTTGAGTGGTATAAATATTCGTGTAATAATGAAAATTAAAACCTTCTTCAGCCAAAGAAATTGAATCCACAGTGATTTTGCCTTTTGGATTCATTTGCGCCAAAATACGTCTGTTTTTCCGCAATATATTGTTGACTCTACGAACGTATTTCGTTGCATCTTCGTTTAATCTATTGTTGAAGGTATTCCGACAATAATCACTACAAAACTTCTGATCTTTCCGACCTCTGAGTTCAGTTTGGCATTCTTGACAGGTTCGTATTTCTTTCATCGGTTTAGATATTGGCTGTTGGCTGAAGAAATTTTAGCCAAAGGCTAATAGCCCGTGGCCAACAACAATCAAAAATAACAATATTTAACGCCCTACAAGCCGCAACAAACCAAATCTTTAGCAACTTTGTTGGTTCCATTTACAATTAGAATGATAGAAAACAAAGAAAATTCAATACAACCAGCCACAATATTGCAACAATTAGGTGAAAAAGTGAGCGCTGAAAACGAGCGCATTCAAATGCTGAAAAAAGAAATTGCTAAGGTGATTATTGGTCAAGAGTATATGGTTGACCGGCTTTTGATTGCTTTGCTTTGCAACGGACATTTACTTCTTGAGGGTGTTCCAGGTTTAGCGAAAACATTAGCCATTAAGACACTTTCAGACGCTCTAGATGTTTCTTACAAAAGAATTCAATTTACGCCCGATTTACTTCCTGCTGATATTACTGGAACACAATTGTACGATCAAAAAAGTGGAGGCTTTACTGTCAGAAAAGGTCCAGTTTTTGCCAACTTTATACTTGCTGATGAAATTAATCGCGCGCCAGCGAAAGTTCAAAGTGCACTTTTGGAAGCCATGCAAGAGCGACAAATAACGATTGGTGATGAAAGTTTTAAATTGGATGAGCCATTCTTGGTTTTGGCAACAATGAATCCTATCGATCAAGAAGGTACGTATCCACTTCCTGAGGCACAAGTTGACCGTTTCATGATGAAAGTTGTTTTGGGATATCCGAGTAAAGAGGAAGAAAAACAAATTCTTCGTTTCAATGTTCGTCCAGAAGGATTCCCAAGCGTTTCCAAAGTTTTGACAAAAAAAGACATTCTTCGTTTTAGAGAAGTCGTGAAAGAAATTTACCTCGACGAAAAAATTGAACAATACATTATCGATATCGTTTTTGCCACTCGAACACCTGAAAATTACGGACTAGGATTCTTGGAGCCACTGATTTCTTTCGGTTGTTCTCCACGAGCAAGTATCAATTTAGCCCTGACAGCAAAAGCACATGCATTCTTGCAAAATAGAGCATTCGTTATTCCTGAAGACGTTCGTGCGGTTGCGCCAGATGTTATACGCCACAGAATTGGTTTGACGTATGAAGCAGAAGCTGAAAACATGTCGGCAACAGATATTTTAAGTAAAATCATTGGAAGAGTTCAAGTTCCATAAATACAAACCATGGACGCCAAAGCGATTCTTGAAAAAATCAAACTCCTCGAAATAAAAACGAGAAGCCTGACAAAACAGGCAAGCTCTGGAGAATACCATTCGGCATTCAAAGGCCGAGGAATGACTTTTTCTGAAGTTCGTGAATACCAAACTGGCGACGAAATTCGAACAATCGATTGGAATGTCACAGCTCGATTTAATGAACCTTTTGTTAAGGTTTTTGAAGAAGAACGAGAGTTAAATGTCATTTTGGTAATTGATGTTTCCAGTTCGCAAGATTACGGTATTCACGAAAAAAGCAAGAAAGAATTGTCCCTTGAATTGGCCGCTGTTCTCTCTTTTTCCGCCATAGCGAATAACGATAAAATAGGTTCCATTTTCTATTCCGATAAAATGGAGAAATACATTCCACCAAAAAAAGGACGAAAACATGCCTTGGTTATTTTACGTGAATTGTCGGAACAAAATTCTGAAAAACGTAAAACGAATTTGGTGGAAGCCTTGAGATTCATCAGAAATACAGAGAAAAAAAGATCGGTTATTTTTGTTATAAGTGATTTCATTGATGAAAATGCTTATTTGGATGCCTTATCGCATACCCGAAAACGACACGACGTAGTTGCCATCAAAATTTCTGACGATTTAGAACGAAATTTACCGAATTTGGGTATTGTTCCACTTCAAAATGTAGAAACAGGTGAATGGAATTGGTACAATACCTCAAACCCTGAATTCCGAGAAGAATACACGCAGCAATTTGAAGAAAACAAAACAAAGTTCCTTGTGGAGCTAAGAAAACGAGGTGTTGATTCGATAGAAATAACTACACAAGACGATTATTACCATTCACTTGTTCAACTTTTTCACCAACGCCGAGGATGATAAAACAACTCATTATTTTCCTGTTGACTGGCTTATTGTCAAATTGTTTTTCAGCCCAAAAAGCCGAAAGCAAACTAAGCATGAATTCAGTTTCTGTGGGCGAAGAATTTATCTTTTCCATCGAAATTAAATGTGACAATACAGATGATATTAACTATTTACCACAAGAGAAAATACTAATCGCTCTTCGGGCAAAAAATGGAAAGGATGTCCCAGATACTTTAAAACTAGAAGTCCTCTCTCCTTTCAATTCGAAAAAAGAAAAAATTCAAGGAAAAACATATTGGCTAGGAAAATACTCGCTAATTTGTTTTGACACAGGCTATTTAATTATTCCCCCCGTCACAGTTCAATTTAACGGCAAACCTCTTGAAGTGCCACCTGCTTTGTTGAGGGTAAATTTAGTGCCTAAAAGTAAAAATATCGGCATTTATGATATTGAAGAAAATTTTACGGTCATTCCTGAACCAGAAACCGATTGGTTGAGTTGGATTAAAACAATTGGTCTGTGGCTGTTGCTTTTAGCAAGTATTCTTGCTTTAATTTACTTTGCCCTTTTCCGAGGCAAGAAAAAAGAGTCAGTTGAAGTTCCGGAAAGAATATTCAATTCACATGAAAAAACACGACAAGCTTTAAATTCCTTGATGAAAAAACAAATGTGGCGCAAGAACTTGGAAAAAGAACATTTCACAGAGCTTTCTTTAATCATTCGAAGATTTCTCAATGAAGAATACGAGAATCGTTTCGAAGGCAAAACAAGTTTCGAGATTCAATTGATTTTGAGAAATGAACATTTTTCATCGAAGCAATTAAATGACTTAGGACTGATATTGAATGTTTCCGATATGGTGAAATTTGCCAAATCGTCTGTCGAAGAAGTAGGTATTCAAGCCATTTATCAAAAAGCGGTTGAATTTGTGAACGAAACGAACAACAACTAATGCTCAGTAATTGGAATATATGGCCATTTTCTTACACCTATTTGCATCCCCAATGGTTTTGGCTCCTTCTCGCCTTGCCTATTTTTGCATATTTGCTCTTTAAAAAAGAAAACAAGAACTCATTTTCAGCACAAATAACTCAAAACCCAGGTCAAAAGAAGAACGCTCTTAGCTGGGTAAAAACTTTTAGGAAATCTGTGATTTATTTCAAATTATTGATTTTCATACTTCTTGTTTTTGCTTTAGCTGGACCTTTCTCATGGGACAATGATGAGGGCCGGCAAGAAGACTATAAAAATGGAATTGATATTGTAATTGCTATGGATGTTTCGCTCTCCATGTACGCTCGAGATTTTTTGCCGAGCCGTTTGGATGCCGCTAAAAGAGTCGCAATGGAATTCGTTCAAGGTCGACGAGGAGATAGAATTGGTCTAGTTGTCTATGCTGGTGAAGCCTACACATCCTGCCCTCCAACTTTAGATTATAAAGTATTGAACGAACAAATTGCAAAAGTATCGGGAGATTATATTGACCATGGAACAGCCATTGGCGTTGGATTAGGCACGGCTGTAAGTAGAATGCGTGGAGATTCAAAATCATCGAAAGCAATTATTCTTTTAACCGATGGAACCAACAATACTGGTGATTTGACACCTGAAAGAGCCGCGGAACTCGCAAAAGCGCTTAATATTCGCGTTTATACAATAGGCGTTGGGACAAATGGCGAAGCGCTTTCTCCTGTTATTACTCCTTTTGGAATTCGATTTGAGATGCAACCGGTCGAAATTGACGAAAAAACACTTATAGCGATTGCAGATAAAACAGATGGCCAATATTTTCGTGCAACAGACGAAGAGGCTTTATTCGCTATTTACGAGAAAATTGAAAAACTTGAAAAAAATAGATTCTTGGATCAGGTGTATCAAAATGAATCGCCAGCAAACCCGAGTCCATTCTTGCTTTGGGCACTCTTATTAATCGTGCTTGTTAGTATTTACCCACTTTTACTTTTCAAACATGCAACCTGATAAAAAGAATTTCTCGATAAAAAAACCACTCTTTTGGGTGCTGGGAAGTGAAATGTTATTTTGGCTTTTGTTTGTATTAATTGTGCTTACACTTCAAGTCAATTTCCCTCAAGAGTTCTATTTTCGCTATCCAAAAGCAATGTGGTTGAATGTATTTGTTTTTGTGCTATATTTTATCCTTTTCTTCCAGCGCAAACAGTTGAACATATTGCTCAATTTGGCCCCGAAAAAACTTTTAAATACATTCATAAAGTTCACCGAAGATAAACCGTTTTGGTGCAAATGGATAATTTTCCGATTTGCATTTCTATTTCTAACAATCGCTTTAGCACAACCACTTTTTGGATCTAAAAAAGCGATGAGCTTGACTAAAAACAGTGAAGTTGTTCTCGCTCTTGATGTTTCAAACTCAATGAATACCAAAGACATTGATAAAGAACTTTCTCGTTTGGATATTGCAAAAAGAGCCACTATTCAGCTAATAAACGGACTAAAAGGTGAACGATTAGGTGTTCTTATTTTTGCAGGAAATGCTTTTGTACAATTACCCATCACCAAAGATTACAACTCTGCCAAACTCTTTGTAAATGAAATTGAAACCAAAATGATTTCGAATCAAGGAACTAATTTCGGCGTAGCACTTCAGAAAGCAACAGCAATGTTTTCTGAGGGTGATGCTGGAAAATGCATCCTAATGGTCACTGATGGTGAAAACCATGAAAAGGTTCCCGATAAAACATTATCAGAATTGCCAGAAAAAAATATCTTCTTTGCCGTTGTTGGGCTGGGAACTAAAAATGGTGGGCTGGTTCCAAAAGATGCCGATCGACCATATGCCGGGTACAAAACCGATGAAAAAGGTCAGCCGGTTTTATCTAAAATGGATTCTAAGCTAGTATATGATTTAGCGAAAAAAGCGAAAGGAATCGCAGTGATATCAGACAACCCGTTTCCAAATCTTTCTGAATTATTAACAGAAATTAACGGCATAAGCAAAGGGAATTTAAGAGATTTGGACTTGGACATTAAAGATGCATACTACCATTGGCCACTAGTCATTGGTATTTTTTTGTGGGTTTTTGCAACGGTTTTACCATTTAACCTTCAAAATGGAGAAATATAAATGAATAAATTGATTAAATATCTTCTTATAACCCTTGTTTTCCAAGCCAATATGGTTCTGGCTAATGCGGATAATGACGTGCCAACAAACAAAACCGACTGGCGTGCCTTGTTGAATTTAGCTCGAAAAGCATATCAAGAAAAAGATTTTCCAAAAGCAATATTATTCTACGAAACCTTGTCGCCAGCTCTTCCAAAGGAAATAGATTTATCCGAAGAAATTGCCCAAACTCGATATCGACTAAAGCAATACGATGCTGCAGCTGAGATTTACCAGAAAAAAAGCAAAACCGACAAGTCGGCAATGGCACGTTCTTTTCATAATCTCGGCAATATAGCCATGGATAAAAAAGATTGCAAAAAAGCAATTGAACAATACAAAAATGCTTTACGCAAAGATCCTTCAAACGATAAAACACGCTATAATTTATCTGAGGCAATTCGTCGACTTAAAGAAGAAGAAAAAAAAACTCCGCCACCCAAGGACAAAAAAGATAACCAAGATAAGAACAAACAAAAAAAACCAAAGGACGACAAGAACGACAGTAACAAGGATACCCCTTCTGCCCTCAACGATCAGTCAGTACAACGTGAATTGGAAAAACTAATGAAAAAAGAAGCCGAAACCAAACGAAAATTGACGAACGGGAAAGGCAATAAAAGCGGAGTCAAATCACAGAAAGATTGGTAATGATTAAGTCTCTCGCCATATTATTTTCATTAATGAGTACTTTGTTCGCATTGTCGCAAAAACCTCATGTGGAGTTAATCGTACAACCTTCAAACGTGGAAGTTGGTGAACCTTTCAATGTAATTGTTAAATCAAATTTAACGGGCGAAATAAATATCGATTTCCCATCAAATTACGAACAAGGTTACAATGTGATGAACAGTATGGAACAAGACTTTGATGGCAATACTGGAGAGGTCGTCACCTTCTATTTTCATGCTCAAACAGGATCTATCAACAAAGAAGGGAAATACACATTTGGCCCGGCTTACGTGAGAAAAGGCAACAAAGTTTACCGTTCCAATAAAGTAACGATTATAGCAAATGAGCGAGGAGCCGAATCCAACGAGTCCGTTGAAACTTCTCTTTCCCGCAAACCTGCATGTGGCGCTATTCTTCTTTCAAAAAACAAAGTTTACCAAGGCGAACCTGTTGTAGTGACGTCAAAAGTCACGGCACGCTTCAAACCAACACACTATGATGCTTATCGCAGTTATTCGATAGAATCAGGCGCTGATCAGCATAAAATAAATGGTCCTCAAGAAATATTAGTTCGAAACGAAAATAAAGGCAGTAAAGAGCGATTTATCTTTGAATTGGATAAACAAGTGGTGTTTTTCAATAATCCAGGACATATTCAGATTGATCCATTCGAAATGACTTTACAATCTGGATTCGATGGTGTTCAAATCAGCTCGAAAAAGAATTACATCCGTGTGGTTCCGCTACCTAAAAATGCTCCTAATTCATTCATTGGCGGAGTTGGAGAATTTCGAATTACTAGTAGCTTCGAAAGAAGTGAATTAAAACAAGGGGAAATAACAACTTTCACAATTATTATTTCAGGCAAAGGCAATTTACATGATGTTGTGAATCCTAAACTTTCACTCCCTAATGAACTAAAAATGTATGGAGACCCTGAAAGGATTGAAAAATTCTCATTTACAGAAAAAGGAGCTGAAGGTACTATTCAATTTCAATATCATTTACAGGTGATTAAAGGTGGTGACATTAAGTTTCCTGCTATTGAAATGGCTTATTTCGATCCGATTTCTGAGAAATACGTTGCCAAATATACCTCACCAGGTAAACTCTCTGTAGAAAAAGACACTTCTTTTGTTCTAGCTAACAATGCAACTTCTGAAGAAAATATTTCCGCTAAAATCAAACGATATAATTCGGAAGAATCAAACAGTAAAAGCTTATTCTCTAATCCGACTGTGAAATGGATTGGAATTTCAACTCCCTTTTGTTTGGCTTTTTTGTTTTTATTATTCCGCGCTAAAAAGAAAAAAGATGCCAATTTGGGATTAGCAACCTTACTGCCAATCGATGTAACTAAAGTTGAAAAAATTCATCCAAATGAATGGCTATCTATTTTGCATTCAAATGTTGATAATGGAAATGCAATGCCATTTTTCACTCAATTGTCTAAAAATTTACAAAACTCCGTTTCACAAGCAGCACATGGAGATATCAACTGGGTGCTTTCTAGAGAAGATATCAAAGGTTTTTTTAGTCAGAAAAACTTGTCAGGTGAATTTCAATCCAATTTCTTTAATTTACTGAAAACGTGTGAATTATGTAGGTACGGTTGCCAAACGCCCGAGGAAGATTTAAATAAATACTTAGATCAAGCAAAATCAATCTTTAATACCTTGCACGATTTATCGTAGTTATTTAAAAGCTTTGTTAATCTCAAATTTCCTAATTCCGTAAACGATTAATGTATTTCTACTTTCAATCCGGCAAAACAAAACTAGTTTCCCTATCTTTGCACACGCATGTCGACTAAGAAAAAAAATATCCGCGAATTATCACTTCCTGAAATAAAAGAACATTTGATTTCTATCAAAGAGAAACCATTTCGTGCAGCACAAATTCACGAATGGCTCTGGAAAAAAAATGCACATTCTTTTTCAGACATGACAAACTTATCGCTCAGCCTTCGTGAAAATCTAGATGAAGAGTTTTACATCGACCATATTGTTTTGGATGATCAGCAAATAAGCGCAGACAAAACTATTAAATGTGCTTTCAAAGTTGGGGGAACACAGGTTGTCGAAGGCGTGCTTATACCAACAAAATCGCGCATGACAGCATGTATATCCTCACAAGTTGGGTGTAGTTTGTCTTGTGCTTTTTGCGCAACTGGTCGATTGAAAATGATGCGAAATTTGACAGCTGGAGAAATTGTAGATCAAGTTGTTTATTTAAATCAACAAGCGGAAGAGTGGTACAATCAGCATTTGACCAATATTGTTTATATGGGAATGGGTGAGCCATTGCTCAACTACAAAAACATGTTGCGATCCATTGAATTATTGACATCTGAACAAGGGTTGAATATTTCGCCTAAACGAATTACGGTTTCAACAGCAGGTATTTCCAAAATTATTAAGAAAATGGGCGATGATGGCGTGAAATTCAATCTTGCCCTTTCTCTTCATGCTGCAAATGATGAAAAGCGAAACAAAATAATGGACATTAACGAGAGCAATAATCTCTCGTCCCTGGAGGAAGCTTTGGTCTATTTTTACGAAAAGACAGGAAATCGCATCACTTTTGAGTATATCATATTCAAAGATTTTAATGATGAGTTGGAAGATGCTCAAGAATTGGCGCGCTTTGCTAAATGTGTTCCTTGTAAAATCAATATCATTGAATACAACCCAATTGACGATGGCGTATTAAAACAAGCTGACGAACGAAAAGTAGATGCTTTTGTGGAATACCTTGAAGTAAGAAATATGATCGTTAACGTTCGTCGAAGTCGCGGGAAAGACATTGATGCAGCCTGTGGACAATTAGCCAATAAGAACAACGCCATATTAAAAGAAGAACGTATTTTGAAATAGGTTTTTGATACAACAAATAGTCTGCTCAATTGACTTTAATAATCAGTTGGATGACCGTCCAAAAATGTGTATTCCAAAAATTCCTAACTTTAAACCATGGAAAAATTCCTTCTCTGCTTTATCCTATTTATTTTTGAAGGTTTCGCTTTTGGACAAATGAACATTGATTTAGGTAAATGGAGTCAGCAGGCCAATAAAGGAAAGCATCAAGGCTTTGTGATGGCCGATAGCAACTACGTTTATTCAATTGATTTTTCCAACAACAACTTCAGGAATGAACAAAAACTAATCGCGAAAGTCTACGACAAAAAAAGTCTGGAATTTCAAAACAGTTTCGACATTGCTCCAGAAAAAAAAGACGGTTCTGATATTGAGCTAGTACAGATTTTCTCTATCCATCAAACGATGGTTTTGGTCATGGTCGAAAACTTAAAGGACCAACCAAAAGAAAAAAGGATTTTATTACAACTTATCAGATCAAATGGATCGCGCGATGCACCAATCATTGCTGACACCTTGCCTTCTCAACAAAATGTGAATGAAGATTTTCAAGTCGTGGTCGATAAAAATGAAACAGGCTTCGTGATATGTACTAATTATCCTGTTTCACTGGATCATAATCAAAAGTTAAAAATAACTGCATTCAATCCAGATTTAAATCAAAAATGGAACAAAAGTGTTGTCTTTCCTAACAAAGAAAAACAATATATTTTTACAGATTGGCGCTACGATGGTGGAACAAAAGTGTTCTTTTTATCCAGACATATCATCGACATGTACCAAGCAGATATGGAGTTCTCGACCTTGAGTCAAAACACCTATTTCCTCTGGGGTTACAATTACACGCAAGATAAATTAAAGGAAATAGAATTAAGTTTGAATCAACGTTTTATTCATAAAATCACAATAGAACAAGATGACAATCGTTGGTTAGTTGCTGGGGTTTTCGCTAATGATAAAAACTTTCATTCTGATGGAGTATTTAATTTGATCTTAGATTCTGTCTGGGGAGTTGTTTCACATAAAATTTATAATTTTACTGAGGAAGAAAGCCATAATTACGCTCAATTTACAGACCCAAAAAGCACGCACAAAGGAATTGATGAAATTCAGCTTACAAATATCATTGGACTCCAAAATGGTGAATTTGTTCTCATAGGAGAAGAGTTTTTCAAAGAGATTACAGAGCCAAATGACGGGAGAATGAGCCCTTCTAATTTTACAGAAGTATTTCACTATCAAAATATATCACTATTTTGGTTTGAAACTAATGGGAATTTAAAAGGTATTTACTGCATTCCAAAAAACCAAATATCAACCAACGACGCGGGAGAATACTCTTCCTTTGCATTGGCTCATGATGAGCATAATATTTATTTTTTCTTCAACGACCATTCAAAAAATCTATCTGCGGAGCGTCCTAATGAATTAAACCCAAAACCACTTTCTGGATTCCGAAAAATGTATGTCAAAGGTGTCCAAATAAACAATAAGGGTGTTATTCACAATAAGGCCGTATATACCTCCTCAAGGAGAGTCCGTATCAAGCCTAAATCGGGAAACCAGATGTTGGATCACTCTGTTTATTTCTTGGCACAAAAAAAAAGAAAGAATGCTCTTTTACGCGTTCATTTTCAATAAATTCTCATATGTATATTCTTGTTGAAAATTCGTTCCCACATCTGGTCACGGAGGCAACAATCTTATTATATTTGTACAGATGATGTCCGTTGAGGAAATAATGTATCCTGTAAAGGAGGAAATGGCGAAATTCGATGTAATTTTTCGCAATAATCTGCAGTCAAATACTGCTCTATTGGATAAAATAACGCACTACATCGTCAAGCGAAAAGGGAAACAAATAAGAACTTTATTTCTACTATTAACAGCAAAGATGCTGGGAGAAATAAACGATAAAACCTACGAAGCAGCTTCTTTATTTGAAATATTACATACTGCATCTTTAGTCCATGACGATTTAGTCGATGATGCCAATGAACGAAGAGGTCATTTTTCCATAAACGCACTTTGGAAGAATAAAATTGCTGTACTCGTTGGTGATTATTTTCTATCCAAAGTTCTTCTTCTTTCTATTGAAAAGGACAATGTAGACATTTTAAAAATTGTCGCGAGAGCCGTTAAAGATATGAGCGAAGGTGAATTGCTTCAGTTAGAAAAAGCGCGCCGAATGGACATTACGGAAGATGTGTATTTTGAAGTAATCCGCAAAAAAACAGCATCCCTAATTTCTAGTGTCTGCGAAGCATCTGCTAAAAGTGTTGGTCGCGAGGATATTCAAGAAAGAATGAGTGAATTCGGTGAATACATTGGAATTGCCTTCCAGATAAAAGACGATATTTTCGATTACGGAACACCCGATCAAATTGGTAAACCAACAGGGAATGATATTCGTGAACGAAAAATGACTTTACCCTTGATTTATACGTTGAATAATTCACCAAAAGAAATTCGCAAAGAATTGATTAACATCGTGAAAAATTATAACGAAAATAGCACTAAAGTAAAACGCGCAATTGAATTAGTCATCGAATATGGCGGAATAGATTTCGCTCATAAAAAAATGATGGAATACAAGGAAAAAGCATTGGTATTGATTTCAGATATTCCTGAATCTGAGGCAAAAAAATCAGTTATTGGGTTAGTTGAATACACGACAAACAGATTAAAATAATCAAATGAAAAAATATTTTTACGTACTCGCTTTTGGAATGTTAGTATTAAGTTGTGGAGAAGAGGTTCCTGAGGAAATAGTAACAAATGACGACACCGAACTTATCATTGAGGAAGAAGGCATGTACACTGAATTTTATCCTGGTAAAAAACAAATTAAAATTCAAGGTCCACTTGATGATGACGATAAACGAGATGGACGTTGGGTTTTCCTCTCATCTGAGGGACGACAGTTGAACTTTACAATGTATCAACACGGCAAAAAACACGGTCACTCTTTTAATGCTTATTCAAATGGAGCACCATATTATTACGGCGAATACCATCAAGATTCTCTTGTCGGAATCTGGAAAACATATGATACGAAAGGCGTTGTTATGGAAAAAGATTACGGTTACCCAGAAGGCTACTAAATGGCAATGATACCCCCACATATTGTCGATGATATCATGCAAACTGCTCGTATTGAGGAAGTAATTGGGGAATTTGTGAGCTTAAAGAAAAAAGGCTCGAATTATATGGGATTGAGTCCGTTTACAGATGAAAAAACACCTTCGTTCTCGGTTTCTCCATCCAAACAAATTTTTAAATGCTTTTCAACGGGAAAAGGTGGAACAGTTGTCTCTTTCCTCATGGAAAAAGAACACTATACCTACCCAGAAGCATTGCGTTGGTTAGCTGATAAATATGGCATCGTCCTTCCAGAAGAAAAAGCGCCAACAGCTGAAGAATTGGCTTTGGTTTCCGAAAGAGAAAGTTTATTCATAATCAACGATTTTGCAAGAAATCATTATGTACATAACCTACACGAAACAGAAGAAGGACAAGCAATAGGCTTAACTTATTTTGAAGAGCGAGGTTTTCGACTCGATATAATACAGAAATTTGAGCTGGGCTATGGACTAAACGTCAGTGATGACTTTACGAAAACATCTCTTTCCAAAAACTATAAATTAGAGTATTTGGAGAAAGTGGGACTCACAAAAACGAAAGACGAAAGACAATTCGATTTCTTTAGAGGTCGTGTTATGTTCCCGATACATAGTATAAGTGGCCGTATATTAGGTTTTGGAGGTCGAACTTTAATCACCGACAAAAAAGTTGCCAAATATTTCAATTCGCCTGAAAGTCCTATTTATCACAAAAGTGACATCCTTTATGGACTCTATTTTGCAAAAAATGATATTATAAAATACGACAATTGCTTTTTATGTGAAGGATACACAGATGTAATTAGCATGTACCAAGCTGGAGTACAGAACGTGGTTTCTTCCTCTGGTACTTCTTTAACCCGAGAACAAATTAAGCTTATTCGTAGGTACACGCAGAACATAACCATTCTTTACGATGGTGATAATGCTGGTATAAAAGCATCTTTCCGAGGGATAGATTTGATTTTGGAAGAAGGAATGTCTGTAAAAGTTGTGCTTTTTCCGGAAGGAGAAGATCCTGATTCATTCGCTAAGAGAAATAGTAGCGCTGTTTTAGAAAAATATTTAAAAGATTCTGCACAAGATTTTGTTTCATTCAAATCAGAAATTTTACTCAAAGACAGCGGTAATGACCCGCTAAAAAAAGCTGAGTTGATTCGAGAAATCGTTTCTTCTGTTGGATTAATTCCAGACTCAATAATTCGCTCTGTTTATGCAAAAGAAATTGCCGATAAATTTGATATTAGCGAAGAAATTGTAATTACTGAAATTGCCAAAACGAGAGCGAAGATAATTGAAAAACAGCACCAAGAAGCTGTTCGAGCAGTACCTATTGAACCCGTTGCCGATTTTACAAAGACAATCACGCCAGTTGTCGTTTCGCCAAAAGTCGATCGATTTCATACTGCTGAATTTTCACTTATACGCACTTTAATAAAATACGGTGTTTATGCCATTGAAGTCCCTTCTCGAGATGAGGATGGTAAAGATATTTTAGTTGAAACAAGCATTGCAGAATTGATTTGTCACGAATTGGAAAAAGATGAACTAACATTCGATTTCCCTTTGTTTAATAAGATACACCAAATATTCACCTCTGGCTTAAGTGAAAATATTTTTTACCAACCAAGTTATTTTTTGAACAACGAAGACCAGGAATTGGTGCGATTTGTTTCTGAAATTGAAAGCAATGAATACGAACTTAGTCCTAAATGGTTTGAAAAGCATAAAATCGTTACACAGGGCGAAAAAGAGCGATTACCGTTTTTAACCATGAGTTCAATTTATTCTTTTAAAAATTATAAAATTGAACGTAAAATCAAAGGAATTCAAGGGGAATTAGAAACTTTGGATGCCGAAGATTACGACAAAATGACTGATTTAATAAGTGAACAGATTGAATTAGAGCAAGTTAAAAAAGCACTATCCCTAAAACTCGGGAGAATAATATTAAAATAGATGTTTAGCTATACCTTTTTCAATTTTGGCCCTTACGAGGTGTGTATGTGGAACCTGGTTTTCCTTATTTTTATTATTCTTATTGCAATATTATTGCGTCGTCTAATTCATAAAAACCTTAAGCGAATTCTAAAAAATAAAAACATTCATGTAGAAGGAAGTCGAGCAACAGTTTTACGACTTTTGAGTCAAAGTGTTTATATTGTTGCGGTTTATGCAGGGATATATAGTTTCAGCTTTAATAATCATGACGTTAGCTTCGAAAATTTCCTAAGCTATGATTTAATAAAATTTAAAAATTTAAAATTCAGTTTTGCGCATATTATTGGGCTTCTCGTTGTCATTTTTGGATCCAAGATTCTGATCAATTTCGTGAAATTGTACTTCACACGACGAGTAAAAGGCCGAATAGATTTAGACGAAGGCTCTGAGTTCGTTTATATTCAAGTAACAAAATACATTATTTACGTCGTCGCTTTCGTTATTTGCCTTCAAATATTAGAGGTGAAATTAACGGTTCTCCTTGGAGGTTCAGCGGCACTATTAGTTGGTTTAGGTCTTGGTCTACAAGATGTTTTCCGCGATATGTTTTCTGGATTTGTTATTCTTTTCGAAGGAAATTTGCGTGTTGGCGATATCGTTGAAATATACAATTCAGGAAATTCAGAACCCGTAATTGCGAAACTCGTTAAAATCAACGTTCGAACGACACAAATAGAGACCAGAAACGGTAACGTACTCGTTGTTCCGAACAGCAAATTGACCCAAGAATATGTTGAAAATTGGTCGCATGGTTCAAATCTTTCTCGCTTCAACATTGAAGTGTCCATAGCGTATGGATCAAATACTGAACTGGTCCGAGATTTACTTACAAGAGCAGCAATGGCTCATCCTAGAGTATATAAAGCAGAGCCAATTCAAGTTCGCTTAAAAAACTTTGGGGATAACGGACTAGAACTAGAGTTGGTGTTTTGGGCCGAACAAAGTTGGGATGCAAACATTTACAAATCTGAAATTCGTTTTGAAATTGATAGACTTTTCAGAGAACACAAAATTGTTATTCCATTCCCCCAGAGGGATGTTCGGGTACAATCTTAATACTTACTAATCCCTGTACTTCATTTTTTTTACCACAAAGTATTGTGATGAGATTCCTTTGCGGTTAACCGTACTTTGGGATCTTCGATATTAATCTCGTTTAAAACAATTTTTTGTTGCAAAAACAATAATTAACCAATTAACTTCTTCAAATACAATTGAATCGTATTTTCAATGCCAAAATAAAGCGCATCTGAAATTAATGAGTGCCCTATAGAAACTTCAAGTAGATTAATGACATTCGCTTTAAAGAAGGCTAGATTATCCAAGCTTAAATCGTGGCCCGCATTTATACCTAAACCTAACTCTGAAGCTAATTTTGCTGCTTCTGTATATTTTTCTACTGCTTTTTTAGGATTGTTTGTGAAATTATCTGCGAATGGTCCAGTATACAATTCGATGCGATCAACACCCGTTTTTGCCGCGGCCTCAATCATTTTGAAATCGGTTTCAATGAAAATCGCGCTTCGAACTCCTAATTGCCGATATTCATCCACCAAATCTTTTAATAAAATTCTATTTGTTATTGTGTCCCAACCCGCATTTGAAGTCAAAACATGAGGTGGATCTGGCACTAAAGTCGCTTGAGTCGGCTTTAAATCAGTTATGATTTTCTGGAAACGATTGTCTGGATATCCCTCGATGTTAAATTCTGTGGTAACAGCTGATTTTAATGCATAAACGTCTTCCAAAGTAATATGCCGCTCATCTGGGCGCGGATGAACTGTAATGCCTTCTGCTCCAAATCGTTCGCAGTCGATGGCAAATTGAACCACATTTGGTGTTTTTCCACCCCTAGCATTGCGCAGCGTTGCTACTTTATTAATGTTCACACTTAATTTTGTCATTCTATCTTTTTTACCTTTCAAAGATATGAACTTCGTAAGGAATTTACTACTTTGGCTAACAAATGACAGCTCTAGAATTAATGACAGAAGAAATACCTCCTTTATTACACACGGACAAAGGTAATAAGGCTTTGGTGTGGATGGATGAGTTTAAAGTTTCTCATCTTCCAGTTCTAAAAAATGGAAACTATGTAGGCGTAGTTTCTGAATCCGCTTTGATGGATATGGAAGACCTCGACTTGAGTCTAGATAATTTATTTCAACATTTACCTAGACCTTATGTATCTGGAAACGCACACATTTATGAAGTTTTAGCTCGAATATCCGACCATAAATTAACTGTTCTTCCAATTTTAGATCAATATGAGCACTATTTGGGGTGCACGGATGTTCACCATCTATTGCAATTAATTGCAAATACAGGAAGTATAAAAGATATTGGTGGGATTTTGGTTCTTGAAATGAACGCTTCGGATTATTCAATGGCCCAAATTGGACAGATAGTAGAAAGCAACAACGCAAAGATCCTAAGCTCATTTATCATGAGCTCCTCTGACACGACAAGAATAGAGGTTACTTTGAAAATTAATGAGCTAGAATTGGACCGAATCATCCGAACTTTTGAACGGTACGATTACGCAATCAAAGCCTCTTATCAAAAAGGTCGTTTTGATGACGATTTACAGTTACGCTACGATGCTTTGATGAATTATTTAAAATTGTAATGAGGAATATTGCCATATACGCACGAAAAATTAACAAGCAAAACTCTGCTATTTTTGTAGAGTTAATTTCAAGTATTCGAGACTTGGGTTGGACTCCAGTACTTGAGAAAAACTTGAAACAACAACTAATAAAAAAAGTAGGTATTGGAAGTGATATCGAAGAATTCTCAACATATCATGATTTAAAAACAGGAATAGATCTCGCTTTAAGTGTTGGCGGTGATGGGACTTTCATTCAAACGGTAAAATTTATTAGAGACTCTCAAGTCCCAATACTTGGGGTAAATACCGGACGACTTGGATTTCTTGCCAATATTTCAATTGAGAACATGGTTCAAGCTTTGGAATCGGTTAAAAAAAAGGAGTTTGTGTTTCAAGAGCGGTCGTTACTCCGTGTTGAAATGGAACATAATCCTTACGGGGATGACAATTATGCATTGAACGAAATTACCATTCATAAAAAAGATACTGCATCCATGATTACTGTTCATGCAAGTTTGGATGATAAATATCTAAACTCGTATTGGGCAGATGGATTAATTGTTTCTACTCCAACGGGTTCAACAGCTTACAACCTAAGTTGTGGTGGTCCAATTGTTACTCCTGGATGCCAAGTCCACATGCTAACTCCTATTGCGCCGCACAATTTAAATGTAAGACCAATGGTTGTTCCTGATCATTTCGATATTTCTTTATCCGTTGAAGGTCGAGAAAGAAGATTTTTAATGTCATTAGATGGCATCACTCACAGCATTCGCCAAGGAGAGATAATAAAAGTCAAGAAAGCGGAATTTTTTGTAAAGGTTATTAAATTTGAAGACAATAACTTTTTAGATACCATCCGAAATAAAATGATGTGGGGTTTAGATAAAAGAAATTAATTCCGTTTCGGCCTATTTTTCGGAATAAAAAAATCAAATTATAAATTCAAATAAACAAAATAAAATGAATCGTTTAAAATTAATCGCCAGTTTGTTTTTGGCACTTGGAATTAGTTGTAGTGTTCAGGCTAAGCCTAAAAAAATAAAATTAGAACCAGGGATTTACGCAGAAATTACAACACCAAAAGGTATAATTCTTCTTCAATTAGAGTATGAGAAAACTCCTTTGACGGTTGCAAATTTTGTTGGTTTGGCAGAAGGCAAGTTGACCGTTATGGATTCGGTATTTAGTAAACCATATTATAACGGAATCAAATTTCACCGCGTAATTAAAGATTTCATGATTCAAGGAGGTGACCCTGATGGAAATGGATCTGGCGGCCCAGGTTATAAATTCCCGGATGAAATCGATAAATCTTTAATTCACTCTGGTCCTGGAATTCTATCTATGGCTAATTCTGGCCCCGGAACGAATGGAAGTCAATTTTTCATAACACACAAAGCTACACCACATTTAGATGGAAAGCACACTGTTTTCGGTCATGTGATTTCTGGACAAGATATCGTTGATGCCGTTCAACAAGGGGATGAAATGTCTATCAAAATCATCAGGAAAGGTCGTGCTGCTAAAAAATGGAACGCAACAAAGGCTTTTGCAGCAAACTATGACAAGCTTGAAAAAATAGAAAAAGTACGCGAAGAAGAAATGCGTTTGGCACATGAAAAGCAAGAAGCTGAATACAAAGCTGAAATGGTTGAACAACAAAAATACATTGATAAAATCAAAAATTTAAGCGAAGACGAATATGTGAAATTCATGTATGACGAGGTTAAAAAAGTATACCCACAAGCAGAACTTTCACCTTCTGGATTGGTTTATATCTTAGAAAATTCTGGCAAGGGAGAGAAAGCTAAAGCGGGTGATAATTTGTCGGTTCATTACAGAGGAACCTTCCGTACGAGTGGAAAACAATTTGATAGTTCTTATGACCGAAATCAAGCTATGACATTCAACTTCAAGGAACAACGCATGATTCCTGGTTTTGAAGAAGGTCTAGAAATGATGGCGGAAGGCGCAAAAGGAAAATTCATTATCCCTTACTTTCAAGCTTATGGTGCGCAAGGTCGTCCAGGTGCAATTCCGCCTTACAGTGACTTAGTTTTCGATTTGGAAATACTTGAAATTAAAGAAGGAAACCACGAAGGTCACGATCACTAATAATAAGCTGATTTAAAAAAACACTTACTCGGATTTCCCAAACGAACTGTTAGGGACATGCCAACAAATGCATACCAGTCCTTGGTTGAAGCGTCTCCACGAGCGCCATATCGGGACTGGTTTAATGTTTTATTGCCTAGTTCTGCTGCTATTTGACCATTTACCGAGGCCAAATCCGATGAAGAGAGATAAGATGAACTCCCAACGTCATCCAGATAATCTGTAAAGGTTTTACGAATGCCATATTCTATTCCTAAAGACATCCACTTCCCCAAAGAAAAACGACAACCTAATCCAATTGGTAGTGACAATTGCGTTCGTATATAATTATTTTTTGATGACAAATCAGAGCCTTGACCTTCCGTCCCGATTTCCTGAAGAACGACTTCCTTGTCATTATAGGTGGTTTTTGGATTGAAGTGAAATACAGCCAATTCAACGAGTAGATAGGCTGTACCTTTGTATCTTGGATGTCCAATTTGAAACGGCCAATAGTTGAACTCTAATCCTCCACCCAATTCCCAAATATCACTTTTGAAATTCAAATTTCTATTTCTTAACTGAGAATAGCGCGAATCCTTATCATCGGCCTTAATAGAGCCATACATTGCATTAAATCGTAAAGCTAATCGACTATTTATATTGAATCTATAAATTAATCCTCCAGCTGGTTGTAAATCTTTAAAATGTCCATATTGGTTCAAGTCACCTAAATAGTAACTTCCTCCCAATAAAAAACCAAGTTCCGAACGCGATCGATTATTCGCTCGCTGAGCTTGAAGTAATGTTGGAAAAAACAAGATTAAAATTAATAGATAACGTACTTTATTATTCATTTTCGAATATGACAACGCTAAATTACCAATTTTGTTGCAGGTAGCAGGAAGTCTTTTTGTTTTAAATTTAACATATTATTATAAATTTAACGTGCTTAAAATAATTAAACACCTTACCTTTGCTGAAAAATTGATTTATGACAACGAAACAATTGCTTTTAGCCAGTGAAAAATTCGGAACACCGACTTACGTATATGATGCCAATAAAATTCGCTCGCAATATAAACGTCTAGAAAGCGCTTTTGATAAATTGCCGGTGAAGCTGCATTATGCAATGAAAGCTTTAAGTAATATAAATGTTTTACGTCTATTAAAAAATGAGGGTGCGGGTCTAGATGCTGTCTCTATTCAAGAAGTTTACTTGGGGCTCCGCGCGGGATTTATACCAAGTTCAATCATGTACACACCAAATTGTGTCGATTTTGCTGAAATCCAAGAGGCTGCTGAAATTGGAGTACACATCAATATTGATAACCTGACAATACTTGAAGAATTTGGTCATGTTTACGGAAATTCTGTCCCATGTTGCATTCGAATCAACCCGCATATTATGGCTGGTGGAAATAGTAACATTTCGGTTGGACATATCGATTCAAAATTTGGAATTTCCATACATCAGGTTCGTCACATCAAGAGAATTACAGAAAATTATGGTATACGTGTAAATGGCCTTCACATGCATACAGGTAGTGATATTATCGACGCTCAAGTGTTTTTACGAGGCGCGGGCCTCTTGTATGAAGCGGCAAACTCCTTTCCTGATTTGGAATTCCTTGACTTTGGTTCTGGATTCAAAGTAGCTTACAAAGAAGGTGATTACGTGGCCGAAATAGAAAAAATTGGTTACGATATCGCACAATCGTTCCGTCAATTTTGCTCAGAATATGGAAGAGAATTAGAACTTTGGTTTGAACCTGGCAAATATATAGTTAGTGAAGCAGGTCAGTTTTTAGTTCGAGCTAACGTCATTAAACAAACGACTTCAACTGTATTTGTTGGGGTTAATAGTGGCCAAAATCACCTCATCCGACCCATGTTTTACAATGCTTACCATCACATAGAAAACATTTCTAATCCAGATGGAACACCACGCTTATACTCAGTCGTAGGTTATATCTGCGAAAGCGACACTTTGGGTTACGACCGTATACTGTCGGAAGTTACTGTAGGAGATGTTTTAGCCATTAAAAATGCTGGTGCATACGGATTCTCCATGGCGAACAACTACAATTCACGTTTCAGACCGGCAGAAGTTTTGGTCGATGGAGAATCAATTCAATTGATTCGAAAACGAGAAACAATTGAAGATTTGATTGCTAACGAAGTGGAATTGGAAACATTGGTTCTTGAATCGTAAACTTATTTTTTCATCGTACCAACAGCAATTTTAGCTGAAAGTAAACTCAATGGCGTTTTATTTAAATGAATTCTGAACGGAAAAGATGATCACTTAAGGGTTTTAAGTCAATGGCTATTGATAATTAAGCCATTTTATCCAATAACAAATCCGTGTTTGGATTGTCTAATAAGTAATCATTCCCTAAAAAAAGCAAGTTCTTAGAAGAATTTCGTTCAACCCACAAAATGAAATGAGAGGTAATAACCTGCTTTGTTCCGTTGATGTCAATTTTATGAATCGGCTTTAATTTCTTTTCAAAATTATCGCGGATTTCAATATTAGCGTCATCTAGATTATGATCCTCGTGAAAGATGACCAAAGAATCTATCTCTTCAAAAGTTTTATCTTCTTTTTCCAATAAAACAAATTCGATACCTTTTTCTTCACACCACTTTTCGATGCGCTCAGTAAAAATGGTCTTTCCTTTTGTATATATTTTATTAACTGTCATTGGACCCTTTAGTATAGCTTGGTTGAATTATTTCGGACCGCAAAAATAGCTTTTTTAGTCGGATAACCATTCCAAAACCTTGATTTTTTATTTATATCCCAAGATTTTCAAGTAATCATCTGCTGTTTGTTCCTCTGAAAACACCTCTGTTGTTATCTTTCCTTCTTCATCACGTTTGATAATGATATGCTTAGGTTCCGGAATAAGGCAATGTTTCAACCCTCCAAATCCACCTATGGTCTCTTGATAAGCTCCTGTATTGAAGAATCCAATGTATAATGGGGTTTCTTTTGAAAACTTCGGAAGATAAATAGCGTTGGAATGTTGTTCAGAATTGTAGTAATCATCGCTATCGCAAGTTAAACCACCTAAGAGTACGCGTTCGTAATTCTCATCCCATTGATTTATTGGGAGTAAGATAAAACGCTGATTAATTGCCCACGTATCTGGCAAGTTGGTCATAAAAGACGAATCAATCATGTTCCATTTTTCTCTATCGTTCTGTTGTTTTTGGTGAATCACCTTAAAAATAGCTCCTCCACTTTCACCGACTGTAAATGAACCGAATTCAGTGAAAATATTTGGATCTGGAATTTTACTTTCGGTACACATTTTTTTGATTTGCATCAACACTTCACGCACCATATAAGCATAATCGTAGTCAAAAGCCAAAGATTTTTTAATTGGAAAACCACCTCCTATATTCAAAGTATCTAAGCTCTCACAGATTTTTTTCAAATCGCTATAAACACGAAGACATTTTGTCAACTCATTCCAATAATAGGCATTATCACTTATCCCTGTATTGATAAAAAAGTGCAACATTTTAACTTTAACACGGGGATTATCCTTTAGAATAGAATTGTAAAATGGAACGATTTCACGGTAACGAATCCCCAAACGAGAGGTGTAAAACTCAAATTTTGGATCTTCCTCAGAAGCTATTCGAATTCCAACATTCAAAGTAATACTTGGATCTGTTGCTTCTAACAAATCTTGTAATTCTTTGGTATTGTCTACGACTGGAATTACGTTCAACTTGCCTGCATTGATTAATCTAGCGACGTTCTCAATGTATTTTTTAGGTTTGTAACCATTGCAAATAACCGTCTTTCCTTCCTCTAAAATTCCTTTAGAATACAATTGCTCAACTATATCTATATCAAATGCCGAAGATGTTTCGATGTGAACATCGTTTTTCATCACTTCATCTAAAACATGGGAAAAGTGAGAGCTTTTTGTACAATAAGCATAATTGTATTTCCCATTGTAACCTAAATTATTGATCGCTTCTCTGAACCAGCCTTTCGCTCGTTGTATATTGTTAGAAATTTGAGGTAAATAATTGAATTTCAAAGGAGTTCCATGCTCCTCAATTAACCTCATCAAATCTATGCCATGAAAAACCAATCTATTCTCATGCAAATTGAATTCATCTTGCGGAAAATCAAATGTTTGGTCAATTAAATCTATGTATTTCGTTCTCATTTTGCTTAAAAAAGTTGTTCAATTAATTCCAAAGGTCTTGCAATAACTGCTTTATCACCTTTAATTATTATCGGTCGCTCAATCAATTGCGGATTTTCGATCATTATTTCTATCCACTCTACATCCGTTTTTTCCTGACCTTTCCAGTTTTTAACGAATACTTTTTCTTTTTTACGTATTAAATCGAATGCCGGAATATTTAATTTGTGAAGCATAGAAGTCAATTCGGTTTTGGAAATAGGAGATTTCATATAATCAACCCATTCACTTTCAATATTGTTATCAGCTAACCACTGAAATGCACTTCTGCTTTTAGAGCAACGCATATTGTGCCAAATTTGAACTTTATTTTCCATTAATTCCCGTAAGTCATTAAATAACTCTTCAAAAATTCACCAATTTCGCCATCCATTACTGCATCCACATTACCTGTTTCATGTCCTGTTCGAACATCTTTCACCAATTTGTAAGGGTGCATAACGTAATTTCGAATTTGAGAACCCCACTCTATTTTCTTTTTTCCCGCTTCAATTTCGTTTCTTTTTTCCATGCGTTCCCGGTACACCAATTCATACAATTGCGATTTCAATAATTGCATTGCTTTTTCTTTATTTCCTAACTGAGAACGCGATTCTGAGTTTTCAATAATAATACCAGAAGGCGCATGACGTAAACGAACTGCCGTTTCGACCTTGTTTACGTTTTGTCCACCAGCACCTCCAGAACGAAACGTTTCCCAACTAATATCGGCTGGATTTACGTGGATTTCAATTGTGTCGTCCACCAAAGGGTAAACGTAAACGGAAACAAATGAAGTATGTCGTTTTGCATTACTATCAAAAGGCGAAATCCGCACCAAACGGTGAACGCCATTCTCTCCTTTTAAATAACCAAATGCAAAATCACCATCAATTTCCAAGGTAACTGTTTTAACTCCTGCAACATCACCTGCTTGAAAATTCAACTCTTTGACAGAATAACCTTTTTTTTGCGCATACATAATGTACATTCGCATAAGCATGGACGCCCAGTCACAACTTTCAGTTCCGCCAGCACCTGCAGTCACTTGTAAAACAGCACTCAGTTTATCTTCTTCACCAGACAGCATGTTTTTCAACTCCAACTCCTCCAACTCATTAATTAGCTTTCTAAAGTGAGCATCTAATACTGGTTCTTCAGCCGGGTCTTCTTTCGCAAATTCAACCATGACCATCATGTCGTCGAAATCAGTTTTCAGACCATCATAAGCTTCCACCCAATATTTCAAACCTTGAATTTCTTTCATGTGTAATTCTGCAGCCTTTGGATCATCCCAAAAACTAGGGTCCTGAGTTTTAAGCTCAGCTTCATGCAAAGCCATGCGTTTTTCTGGAATTTTAAGATAGATTTCAATCTTTGCAATCCTCTCTTCTGTCTCTTTAATTTGATCTTGGTTAATCATGCGGCTGCGAATTTACAAAAAAAGCGTTTTAGCTGGTTCGCAACTTCATGGAATTGTGGAAAGAAAATTAGAAAAAAAATGAGTCTGAATTCTTGGAAAAGAAAGGAAAACTATACATTTGCTCAACTAAATTAAAAAAATGAATATTCCAGCAGATTTAAAATACACAAAAGACCACGAATGGGTTCGTTTAGAAGGAGATACTGTAGTCATCGGGATTACTGATTTTGCTCAAAGTGAATTGGGTGATATCGTCTATGTCGAAATCGAAACAGAAGGAGAAACTTTAGACGCCGAAGAAATTTTTGGTTCAATAGAAGCTGTGAAAACTGTTTCAGATCTATTTATGCCGATTTCCGGTGAGATTATTGAATTCAACTCTGACCTTGAATCAAATCCAGAAGTAGTAAATTCTGATCCATACGGTAACGGCTGGATGGTAAAAGTAAAGCTTACAAATGCCTCTGAAATGGATGGTCTTATGAGCGCTGATGCCTACACTGAATTAATAGGTTAATCTTTTCTCTGTGAGTTTTCGCTTTTATGGTATAAGTCTAATCTGGACAATTTTACTTAGCATTATTTTGCTGGGAATAAATTTCCCTGCTTTAGAAATGGGCTCAAGCTTTATGGCGAGATATTCATTTCAATATTTCTTAGGATTTGGTTTTCTTGGATTTAGCATATGCTCTAGTCTAAAAAAACAAATGAAAAGCAATTCTTTTAAAAGAAAAGCATTTGTAATTTCTACTCTAACTTCAATTGCAATAATGGCAACCATTGAAATGATTGCAAATTACATTTATATAGACAGATCCATCCAGTGGTTTTGGAATTTTTGTGGAATTTTGGGTTTAAGTTTAGGAATTGGTGTCTTTCGCTTACTATACCACAGGTGCTGTTGAGTTTTTGGAATACTATTTGTAGTTAAAATTATTATATTTACGTTAAAATTAATTAAGTCATGGAACAAAAGAAAAGTGATAACGTCAACGTTGATAAACTGAGATTACCGTTTGTTGCCATTGGATTTCTTTTCATTGGAAGTCTTGTGCTTGCCTCTTTCTCCTACACTGCAGGTGTTGAAAGAAATGACGGAACAAGTGGAGATAAAAAAGTTTCAGCCGTGAAGTTTGAGCAAGAGGTAAAAAAAGACGATGATACGCCACCACCTCCAACTCCACCGCAAGTGGATGCGCCACCGCCACCGCAAGAAGAAATTATCGAAAAGAAAAACGAAGAGAAAGAACCGGTAACGATAGTTGCACCACCACTACCTCCCGTAATAAAAGGACCTGACAAAGTGGAAGTGAAAGAGGAAATTATTGAGTTCCCAGATGTTGAGGCACAATTCCCAGGAGGCATGGCTGAATTGCAAAGATATATTGGTAACAACATCAGTTATCCTCAAACTTCAATCGAAATGAATGAACAAGGTAAAGTGTACTTGTCATTCGTTGTTGAACCAAACGGTGATATTAGTAATATCGTCGTTGAACGAGGAGTTTCTTCGGACCTAGATAGAGAAGCAAAACGAGTTGTAAGAGGTATGCCGAAATGGACTCCAGGTGAAGCTGGTGGAAAAAAAGCAAGAACGCGTTGTCGTTTACCAATCAACTTTACATTGAACTAGTAATCGATCAAAAAATAAATTGAAACCGTTTTGGAAAACCGAAACGGTTTTTTTATGACTAGATTTTAGGATATTAAGACAAAAAGGGGTTAAGGCTTTAGTATCAGCTGGTCTTAATATCATTACATCCTTAAGTCATAATGTCCAAAAAATCTATATATTTTTCCCGCTTTCCAAAACCTTTTGCTTCATGTCCTCCATGTACACAAGTATCTTTTCTTGGATAATTTTATCCGTTGACCCTAAAATTTTCGCAGCTAAGATTCCTGCATTTTTCGCACCATTCAGAGCTACTGTTGCAACTGGAATTCCTCCTGGCATTTGAAGAATGGACAAGATACTATCCCAACCATCTATAGAATTACTTGATTTTACGGGTACACCAATTACGGGAAGAGGTGTTAATGAAGCTGTCATTCCAGGTAAATGCGCCGCGCCTCCAGCCCCAGCTATAATGACTTCCAAGCCTCTTGTGTGTGCATTTTTCGCATAGTCGAACATCAACTCAGGTGTTCGATGTGCTGAAACGATATTGATTTCGTATGCTATACCCATTTCCTTTAAAAAATCTGCAGCATCTTGCATAACCGGTAAATCCGATTTGCTTCCCATTATAATTCCAACTTTTGCCATTTTCGTTATTTTTAGTTCAAAGTTACACAGAAGATTTTACCAACCCAAACGTGATTTTAAATCTGGTAACGCATTTCTGCTTATTGGAAGTCGAACGCCATTCGTTAGCAAAACTTGATAACGACCTTTTTCTGCATTTTCTATTTTATGAATTCTATCAATTGCAATAATAGCAGAGCGATGAATACGAACAAAAGAATTATCAGGTAAGGTTTTTTCGTAGTGCGTCATGGTTTGCTTTTTGACATAACGACCATCGTTTGTGTATAGTTTTACATAGTCGTCGTAGGCCTCAATATAAATTAATTCTTGCAACGGAATAATATTGATATGCTCACCATCTTTAATGACAATTCGTTGTCTTTCATCGGGATAGTTATATGCCTGAGTATTTAAATTTCTTTCATTCGGAATGGAAGCAGCCATACATTTTTCCAGCGCTTGTTCGAAACGGTCAAATAAAAATGGTTTTAAAAGATAATCAAGTGCATCAGCGTCGAATGCTTTAACAGCATATTCATCAAAAGCTGTGGTAAAAATGACTTTGGTGGTGGTATGTTGAATCAATTCCAAGACCTCAAAGCCATTTAATTTTGGCATTTGAACATCCAAAAAAATTAAATCAGGCTTTTTCTCATCTATCATTTTTACCGCATCAAAACCATTTTCGCATTCACCTAAGATTTCAATCGTTGGAATTCTTTCGCAATAATTTCGAAGAATACTTCTCGCTAATGCTTCATCATGAATCAATAGCACTTTCATCTGCAATCGGGATTTTTAGTATTGTTGTAAATTCATTCACTTTTCTACTTGTCGTTAAAAGTTGATTTTCGGCATAAAGCCAATAGAGTTTTTTGCGAAGACTAGTCAAGCCAAAACCTGTTCCTTTTTTCTCTGTCTTATCAGAATCAACTGGGTTTTTCAATTCAAACTTCAAATAATTCAAGTCAACAGTGCACTTTAATGTAATATTTGCTTCGCCAATTTGTCCGTACAATCCAAACTTAATAGCATTTTCAATTAGCGGTTGCAAAATCATGGCCGGCACCTGAATTTCGTCGTTGACTTTGTCATGCTCAAGGTGAAAATATAGTCGATGTGAAAATCGAATTTGTTCAATGGCCAAATACCTTTCAATTTGATCCAATTCCTCACGCAAGGGAACGAACATCTTTTGATTCTTAACGACAGAATGGCGAAGAAATTCAGATAATTTTACGACCATTTTCTGAGCTTCCTCTGGCGAAGAAAGCGTAAGTGCTGAAATCGAATTTAAACTATTGAATAGAAAATGTGGTTGAATATTTTGTTGAATATTCTTGATTTCGGCATTTTTCAAATCTTCTTGAAGTGCCAATAAGCGCTGTGTATTTTGCTGATTACGATACTCATTTTTCAAGAACCACCATTCGTAGAATAAAATACATAGCGCAAAAAACAAGAAAAATAAGTGGACAGTGAAATTGGGCAAAAACAAAAGTGGTTTCCATCCTAAAGGCAAATTCTTAACGAGCAAAGCCATTAAATAACCAACAAGTGCGGTCAACAAAATTAAAATAGAAAGAGGAACAAATGAAAACGTCTGCTTCGGCTGAAAATAGCGAAAAATATTTAAAAGTAGTTGTGCGCTAATGATTACTTCTGCCATTATAAACAAGGCTGCCCAAAGTGACTTTTCCCAAGCGTACCCAGATAGTAAAATGGATAAAGCATACAAGCCACCGAGGCTGCCTGCCAAGATGACTTGTGTGCGCAATTGCTTTGCTTCGGGAAATCCGATTGATTTCATTTATTTAATAACTTTTTATTTCAACTCCTCCAAAAACACACGTTCCCTTTAAAATTAATACTTTTTCTGGAGTAGTTTCATCCATTGGACGTTTCATACGGTTATCTTCCAAGCCTCCGAAAATAGATGTCATATCAGAACGCACTGACCAATCAGCTGGAACAATAATTTCTGCTCCACCAAAAATTGTCGTTAAATCAACCAAAGCGCGCCCTTGAAAATCGGCGTTCATTAAATTAATTTCTGTTCCGCCGAACAAGGTGAAAAGATCAGCCCCTCTGAAGTTTTTTGTTGTTACCTGTTTCTTTATACTTCCGAAAATGGATACCGCATCCACGAAATCGTCGGGAGAAATTTCCGTATCTCCCATCCCGAAAAAATCAGAATTGCCTGCCATTTTTTTCCATTTCTTTGATCCTCGACTTCCAAATTTTGCTTTGTAAATCATGGAAGCGCCAAATGAAATGATAACAATTGGCCACACCATTCTAAAATTTATTAAATCCGGATAGAAATCATCCAATTTAAAAATAATTCCAGCTGCCACTAAAATATAACCGGATAGTCGTTGAAATTTGTGGCGAATCAATATCGTTACCCCAACGCCAATTAAAATTATTTCCCAACTAAAAATCCATCTCGGAATATGCAGTCCTAATTCACGGAATAAATAAAGTAGACCAAATAAAACGATTAATGCACCCGCGATTAGTTTACCGCGTGTCTTTCCTTTTTCCCATGATAAAAAATCGTGCTGATCTTCGGGTGCTAATTTTTGCTTTTCCATTTTCTCGTATTTTAATTATAAAACAAATCTGGGGAATTAGTTTCAAATCCAGAAGTGGTTATCGGTAAACAGTTTTGAATAGTCGGTAAACGAGCAAAACGACTACATAAAAAAATAAGGACGAAATATTTTTCGTCCTTATTTTTTTATGCTTTTCTATATTTTAATATTAGAGTGTCCCTCTTGCCTCTTGTTCTCTTTCAATTGCTTCAAATAAAGCTTTAAAATTTCCTTTTCCAAAAGACTGGGCTCCTTTTCTTTGTATGATTTCAAAGAACATTGTTGGCCGATCCAAAATTGGTTTCGTAAAGATTTGCAACAAATAACCTTCATCATCTCTATCGATAAGAATCCCTAAGTCCTGCAATGGTTGTAGATCTTCGTCGATTTCTCCGACTCTGTCCAGGACCGTCTCGTAATAAGAAGAAGGTACAGTCAAGAACTCCACGCCTCGCGAACGCAAAGCGGTAACCGTTTCAATAATATTGTCAGTTGCCAAAGCCACGTGTTGAACACCTGCTCCACCGTAAAAATCAATATACTCTTCAATTTGAGATTTTTTACGCCCTTCTGCTGGTTCGTTGATTGGGAATTTAATTCTTCCATTGCCGTTGCTCATTACTTTCGACATCAATGCTGTGTATTCTGTTGAAATATCTTTATCGTCGAAAGAAATTAATTGAGCGAACCCCATTACTTTGGCGTAGAACTCACACCATTTGTTCATTTCGTTCCAACCCACATTTCCAACCATGTGGTCAATGAATTTCAATCCTGTATCTGCAGCTCTGAAATCAGGATTCCATGCTCTATATCCTGGTAAGAAAACACCATTATAAGCACTTCTTTCTACGAAAACGTGAACTGTTTCACCATAAGTATGAATTCCAGAGAAAACCACTTTTCCATCCGCATCTTCACGAGTAATTGGTTCCATGTAGGATTTAGCTCCTCTTTTCACCGTTTCTTCATGTGATTTTGTTGCGTCATCTACCCAAAGCGCTACAATTTTCACGCCATCGCCGTGTGCGTTAATGTGTGAGTTAATCGGTCCATCGGCTAATAGTGGGGAAGTTAAAACAAGGATAATTTTATCTTGCTTCAATACATACGAAACTGTATCCTTTGAACCTGTTTCTAAACCACGGTAAGCCAAAGGCTGAAAGCCCCAGCAGTGCTGATAGTACATCGCTGCTTGCTTCGCATTTCCTACATATAGTTCGATGAAGTCTGTGCCTAACAATGGTAAGAAATCCTCTGCTTGTTTATTTATTTTTTCTAATTTTAATGATGTTGTGTCTGTTGACATGATTGTTTTTTTTAATTTTATTAATGTATTTAAAAACAACTATAATATATTTATTTTAAGATATATAGATGTTCTACTTCATTTAGAATAACCAGCTTGTTTTATAAGTTCCATCCTCCAAATCCACCGCTGCTTGCGTTAATTTCAAAGGTTTAAAAGTATCTATCATAACGGCCAACTCTAAAGTTTCTTTTTGTCCGATGCTTCTTTCGTATGCACCTGGGTGCGGTCCATGAGGTATTCCACATGGATGCAAGGAAATAAATCCTTTCTCCACATGGTTTCGGCTCATAAAGTCCCCGTCTACATAATACAAAACCTCGTCCGAATCGATATTACTATGATTGTAAGGTGATGGTATTGATTTCGGATGGTAATCATACAATCGAGGCACAAACGAACAGATTACGAAATTGTGCGCTTCAAATGTTTGATGCACGGGAGGTGGTTGATGTACACGACCAGTAATTGGTTCAAAATCGTGAATTGAAAATGCGTAAGGGAAATTAAATCCATCCCAACCGACAACATCAAAAGGATGCGACGCATAAACGACTTCATGTATTACATTTTCTTTCTTGATTTTGATTAAAAAATCACCTTTTTCTTTATGTGTTTCCAGTTCGTTTGGTGCACGTAAATCGCGCTCACAAAAAGGCGAATGCTCCAATAATTGACCGAAATCATTTCTATATCTTTTTGGGGTAACAATCGGTGAAAAAGACTCCACAATAAACAATCGGTTGTCCTCTGTGTCAAAATCAATTTGGTAAATAATTCCTCGAGGAATCACCAAATAATCACCGTATGAAAACGTAATATTCCCCAACTGAGTACGAAGTTTTCCCGTTCCTTTATGAATGAAAATTACTTCGTCGGCATCTGCATTTTTATAGAAATAATCGCGCAAAGACTCTTGAGGAGCGGCACAAGCGACATTAACATCGTTGTTGTACAAAAGAATTTCTCGGCTTTGCAAAAAATCTTTTTGTGGGGGCAAATTCATGCCCTTCAACATTCGTGATGAAATATTTTTATCGACAGCTGGTTTTGGAGAAACATCTATAGGCTCGCTAACACTTTTTACTTGAGTAGGTGGAGAAACGTGATAAAGCAAGGAAGAGAATCCGTGAAAACCTTCCGTTCCAAATAATTGCTCATAATAAATTCCTCCATCCGGATTATCAAATACGGTATGTCGTTTATGAGGTGTTTCCCCTAGTTTATGGTAAAATGGCATATTTTAAATGATTTTTATTGAATAAAAATAACAGTATTTACTTTTCTTTCAAATGGATATCACTCTGCATTCTGTTTGATTAAATACATAAGTAATATTTCTAATTCACGCCCCATAATTGCGTTTACTACAAATATAAAGATTCGCAATGAAAGGAAAAAATTCAATCTGTTTAACTATTAAAATTTAATGAATAAGAACTGTGTTGAAAATTTATCAATCACAAGACTCGATCAACAAAAAGGAAAGTTTAAATTTGTGCCAAAGAAATGAAAGAATGAAGAAGGTATTAGTTATTGGTGCAGGTGGACAGATTGGAACTGAATTGGTTTTAGAGTTAAGGAAACGTTTTGGGAATCAGTCTACAATTGCTTCAGACATAAAACCCGACTGCCCTAAGTTGTTAGTTGATGGGGCGTATACACAATTGGACATCATGGATCGTGAAGCTGTTCGGAAATATATAATTGATAAAAATGTTTCAGAAGTTTATCTTTTGGCTGCATTACTTTCAGCAACTGCAGAAAAAGATCCAGACTTCGCTTGGAAATTGAATATGGAGGGACTTTTCACTATTCTAGACCTGGCGAAGGAAGGACACATTCAAAAAGTATTTTGGCCTAGTTCAATTGCTGTTTTCGGGCCAACTACACCTAGAGAAAACACACCACAGTTTACGATTATGGAGCCAACAACTGTTTATGGAATATCCAAACAAGCAGGTGAAAGATGGTGTGAATACTATGCGGACAAACATGCTGTTGATGTGAGAAGTATTCGTTACCCTGGTTTGATTTCCTATACGAGCGCACCTGGTGGAGGAACAACAGATTACGCCGTTGATATTTTCTACAAAGCAAAAAATACAGGTCATTTTGATTGTTTCTTGAAAGCAGACACAAAACTTCCGATGATGTATATGGATGATGCCATTCGTGCAACAGTTGATTTGATGGAAGCACCGACTGAAAAAATTAAAATTCGCTCATCCTATAATTTATCTGGCTGTAATTTTACACCCGCTGAGTTAGCGGATGAAATAAAAAAGCACATACCCTCATTTACAATCAACTATGTGCCGGATTTCCGACAAGCAATCGCTGACAGCTGGCCAGACTCAATTGATGACGCTAGGGCACAACAAGATTGGGGATGGGAAACGAAATTTGACACCAAAAAAATGGTTGTAGAAATGATTGAAAATGTAACCATCTAGCTGTTTTTAACTAAATATTTCAATCTTTTTTGTTATAACAACTAGAACATTTATTTATATTTTTTGTGCAATTTTAGAAAATAAATTGTAATTTTCCGTTGATTACATAGAATCTCTGTAGCCATGAACAAAAAATCTTTATTTCCTATTATTTTTTGTCTAGCATTCGTTTCGAATTTCGCACTCTCCAACGATGACGGAAGCTTGCAGCCTAACGAAATAAATCAAAAAGATCGTAATGGTCTCAAGCAAGGTCTCTGGATTTATTACGGGAAAGATAGACCCCAAGCTGGCATTCCTGCAAAGGGTAAAATTGAAGAAGGTTCTTACGAGGATGATCGCCGGGAAGGAATGTGGACAAAATACCACAATGACGGTACGACGCCTCGAATTAAAGGAACCTATGTTAACAATCGTCCCCAAGGTACCTATATAAAAATTCATCCGAACGGTAAAGTTGAAGAAATTGGTACTTTCGAACGAAATTCTTACCGTGATTCCCTAAAACGGTACCATGAAAACGGAATTATTGAATATGCCGCAAATTATAACGGAAAAGGGCAGGAAAATGGTGCTGTAAAACACTTCTATCCGAACGGTCAAATCAAATTTGAATATAAATCTGTTGATGGGAGACCCTTGGGTAAAGCTACTCGTTATTACGAAAATGGTGATGTTAAAGAACTAATTGAATACGGAACGGGTGGACATGTTGTAAGTGCCATTGAAAAAGAAATGGTGAAAGCAATTGTTGCTATAAAAGATCCGGGAGCATCTAAAGAAAAACCCCCTCATATCGTTCGACCAAGAACAAAAGGAGCGAAATTTCACTTAAATGGATACAACAAATGCTACAATAACAACGACGAAATTTGGCAAGATGGTGAATTCCGAAACGGCGAATTGTGGGATGGGAAAATTTACGAATACGATGGAGATGGGATTTTACTTAAAGTAAAAGTCTTCAAACAAGGAGTCTATCACTCAGAAGGGCAACTCTAAAAAGATAAATGTAATTTAAAAAGGCTCTTTTGGAGCCTTTTTTTTATGACTTGCGAAAGCGAATGAAAACAAAAAATATAAATCTTGACGAAATCATTAGTATGTCACCGTCAGTCGATAAAGTCGGTGTAGAAGAACGTTGTTCACGTTTCCAAACGCGAAGCATTAAAAACGAAGCGAAATGGCAAGGTATGAACATGGTCTTGAACATGATTGACTTGACTACTTTGGAAGGAAAAGACACGCCCGGAAAGGTGAAGCAAATGTGTTACAAAGCACATCACCTGCACGATGCTATCGAAGGACTGCCATCCGTGGCAGCTGTTTGTGTTTATCCATCCATGGTGAAATTGGCAAAAACTGAATTAATAGGAACCGATGTGAAAGTTGCTTCCGTTTCAACAGCTTTTCCAAGCGGACAAGCTCCAATGTCAGTAAAGTTAGACGACACCAAATTTGCCGTTGATAGTGGCGCTGATGAAATTGACATGGTTATTTCTCGAGGTAAATTTCTTTCGGGAGAATATAACTTTATTTTCGATGAAATTGCTGCGATAAAAGAAGCATGTGGTAAAGCAAGACTAAAAGTAATTTTGGAAACAGGTGAACTTTCGACTTTGGACAATGTACGCTTGGCAAGTGATATTGCAATTCATGCTGGAGCTGATTTTATTAAAACTTCGACAGGGAAAATTTCTCCTGCTGCAACTATGCCGGTAACGTATACCATGTTGCAAGCCATTCGCGATCATTATGTTTCGACAGGGAAAATGGTTGGAATGAAACCCGCGGGTGGAATTTCCACGTCAAAATTAGCACTGCATTATTTGGTCATGGTAAAAGAAACCTTAGGAGACGAATGGTTAAACAATACCTACTTCCGTTTTGGGGCAAGTAGTTTGGCAAACGACGTTCTCATGCAAATTCAAAAAGCAAAAACTGGAATTTATTCATCCCCCGATTATTTCTCAATTGATTAATCATGAGTAAAAAAAAACAAGATATTTGGTCGTATGCGCCAGCACCTGAAAGTTCGAAAGTTGTTCAAATCAAAGAAAAATATGATTTGTATATCGACGGAAAATTCGTGAAACCGAGCTCAGGAAAATACTTCAAAAGTATTAATCCTGCTGACGAATCGGAAATTTGTTCCATCGCCTATGGAAACGAAAAAGACGTTGATTTAGCTGTAAAAGCAGCTCGAAAAGCATACAATACGGTTTGGTCAAAACTTTCGGCTTCGGAGCGTGGAAAATACATCTTTCGCATTGCGCGCATGATGCAAGAACGTTCACGTGAATTGGCTGTTGCGGAATCAATTGATTCTGGAAAAACAATTCGCGAAGCACGGGATATCGATATTCCTTTGGCTTGCAATCACTTTTTCTATTACGCTGGTTGGGCGGATAAATTGGAAGAAGCATTTCCAGGAAGAAAACCAAAATCTTTGGGTGTTGCTGGGCAAATCATTCCTTGGAATTTCCCTTTGCTTATGGCAGCGTGGAAAATTGCTCCTGCGCTAGCAACTGGAAATACAGTTGTTATCAAACCAGCGGAAACAACTTCGCTGACGATGATGATTTTAGCTGACATTATTCACGAAGCTGGATTGCCAGCAGGCGTTTTCAACGTCGTTTCTGGTTACGGCGACACTGGCGCTGCGATTGTGAATCATCCAGATATTAACAAAATTGCCTTTACGGGTTCAACTGGTGTTGGAAAAATCATCCAAAAAGCTTTAGCTGGAACGGATAAAAAATTGACTTTAGAATTAGGTGGAAAATCAGCAAATATTATTTTCGATGACGCACCAATCGACCAAGCAGTTGAAGGAATTGTCAATGGAATCTTCTTTAACCAAGGACACGTTTGCTGCGCAGGTTCACGCTTGTTCGTGCAAGAGAATGTGGCGGATAAAGTGATAGAAAAGTTGAAGCATCGTATGTCGTCATTGATTGTTGGCGATCCATTGGATAAAAACACCGACATCGGCGCGATCAATTCCAAAGAACAATTTGAAACCATACAGAAATACTTAAAAATAGGAAAAGACGAAGGTTCGGAAATGTATCAAAGTCCTTGTGAACTGCCGAAAAAAGGGTACTACATGGCTCCCACTCTTTTCATGGATGTAGCGCAATCGAATACCATTGCCCAAGAAGAAATTTTTGGACCAGTGTTGACTATTCAAACCTTCCGCACCATCGACGAAGTAATTCAAAAAGCAAATAATTCACCTTTTGGATTGGCAGCAGGTGTTTGGTCGGATAAAGGAAGTCTAATCTTCAATGTGACTTCCCAATTACGCGCTGGCGTTGTCTGGGCAAATACCTACAACAAATTTGATCCAGCTTCTCCGTTTGGCGGTTACAAAGAAAGTGGATTCGGTCGCGAAGGCGGGTTGCACGGGTTGATTCCTTATTTAAAATTTGATTAAGCAAAAAAATCATGGAACGTTTGGAAGTACTAAAAACATACAAAATATACATTGGTGGAGCTTTCCCAAGAACAGAATCTGGGCGAACGTATCCAATTCACACTAAAACAGGAGAATTGTTGGCCAACATGTGCCTAAGTTCCAGAAAAGATGTGAGAAATTCAGTGGTTGCTGCTCGCAAAGCCTTTGGTGGTTGGAGCGAAAAAACGGCTTTCAATCGCGGACAGATTTTGTACCGCATCGCTGAAATGATGGAAGGTCGAAAAGCGCAATTGGTTGAAGAACTAGTTGCAATCGGTTCCACAAAATCAGCTGCCGAAAAAGAAGTATTATCGTCCATAGATCGTTGTATTTATTACGCTGGTTGGTGCGACAAATACCAAGCAATTGTCAGTTCGGTGAATCCCGTGGTAAGTGCACATTTCAATTTCACAGTTGCAGAGCCGACAGGTATTGTAGCTTTAATTGCTGACGAAAAAACAGGTTTACTCGGTTTGGTTTCTTTGCTTTTACCGATAATAGCTGGTGGAAATACAGCAATCGTTTTAGCTTCACAATCGTTGGCGATGTCATCGATTACTTTGGCAGAAATCATCAATTCATCTGACGTTCCTGGCGGTGTTGTAAACATTCTAACTGGCGACTTAAATGAATTAGCCGAAACGTTCTCCACACACATGGACATCAACGCGCTCGCACTTTCCCGTCCAACAGACTTGAAAAAGAAAATGGCTGAAAATTGTACGGTGAACGTTAAGCGTTTCTTTAATTTCGATAAAAATTGGTCAGACAATTCTGCTCAAGGCTTGCATTATATTTCCGGCTTCCAAGAGTATAAAACAACTTGGCACCCGATTGAGAAGATTGGTGGTGCTGGGGGCGGATATTGAGGATTGGTTAAGTAGGGGTAATCAGAAAATTAAGTTTATTTTTCCGATTTTAAATCCATGAAAAGTGCGAAAGGTATAATTACTATGATTGCTACCTTCTTATTTACAACTTGTCCTGTTTCCTCTAAATCTGTTTACAAATACAAAAACTTCACTACAGAATTTGAAAGAAATGAAACTAGTCAAAACCTTTAATTGGAATTCATTCCAAAATCCTCATTATCTTTTTTCTAAATAAAAAGTCAAAGCAATTGAAAGTCAGCAAAGGTCAAATAATTCAGCGGAAGGGTGACGTTAACACCAAGAGCTATCGGGTTAAATCCGGTTTGTTACGCAGTTATACCATAGATGAAAAAGGCAAGGAACATATTGACATGTTTGCATCAAAAGATTGGATAATAGGAGACTTCTGTGAAGCCCATGTGCCTTGTGAATTATTCATCGAGGCACTTGAAGATTCGGAGTTGGATGTAAGGGGAAAAAACGTAGAAGGGACAGTGGCTGAATCTACTTTATTGTTCAGACGCTTGGGTGTCTTGCAAAAAAGAATCAGTATGCTCATGAGTTCATCGGCTATTGAACGTTACAACCATTTCTCCGAAACGTATCCAGACATCCTGCAAAGAGTTCCCCAAAAAATGATAGCTTCCTACTTAGGTATTACACCTGAAGCTTTGAGCAGTGTGAAGAGTAAAATGGTAAAAGGAAACTAATCCAGAAAATTTATTTCTTAATATACATTAATGCACAGACCTAATTTGTTGTAGACATTTGTCGTGTCAATAATGACGCATTCTTTTAAATAAAAATTATGTCAAGTTTACACGAAACACAAATTGGTAAAACAAGAAAAATTGCAGGATATGTAATTTCTATTTTGGGTTCCTTCATGATTCTCATGGCCGGCTTTCAGAAAATAATCGGTTCTGAAGAAATGATCAATAACATGTCTGGAATTCCAAATTTTGCTGACAAATTAGTCTTCATCGGCGCATTGGAATTGGTTTTACTTCTTATTTATTGGATTCCAAAAACAAGTAATCTAGGATTTTTTCTATTGTGCTCATTTTGTGGTGGAGCAATTATAGCTGAAATGGTTCTTGGGAAGTTTCCAATGGGAGGAATTATGATTTCGACTTTATTCTATTTGGGAACAGTCTTAAGAAAACCTTCACTTTTGGGAATTGGCAGCTAAATAGTAGCTCAGATAATTATTGTGAAAGCGGTTTAAGAGAAATCTTGAACCGCTTTTTCACTTACAGAAGAATTTGAAGAAAGTAATAGGTTTTTAGCTTCTTTAATTATGTAATAATGAATATGTTCTTGTGCGTTTTCACCTGTTTCTTTCAGAAGAGAACTCAACAGATAAAAAAACACTAATGCAATAAGTAGTTTACTGGTTTTTCTTCGTGTTTATTCAGTTATTGGTGATATCTATTTATGGATATATGACACTTGACTCAGAGGCAACCTTAAAGCAGAACAAGCTAGGAGATGGGAGAATTAGCCCATAAAATGAACTATTACTCCGAAAAGCTTTTGAGAAGACTTCGATAATTTTTTAAAATGCTTGAGCGGCTAACGAAACCTAGAAAATTTCTTTCCTCATCTAAAAGAGGCAATTGCCATACATCTGCTTCGTCAAACATTTTAATTACGCCCATAATCGTATCCTTTTCTCGTATCTCAAATGCAGCACTTATTGTCAGTTTACTAACACTTGTTTCTGTCATATCTTTATTTCCAAGAAGGAAAGGTCGCAATTGTTCACGATTCAATATTCCCCAATACTGGTTATTTGCATCCACAACAGCGAATGTGTTTTCATCGCTATTCCGATACTTTTGTAATACCTCATCCATCGATTCTGAAGTGTAAACAACTACAGTAGACTGATTCATGCACGATTTCAAAGAGATTTGAGAAAGTATATTTTGATCTTGTCTTGTAGTAAATATTTTTCCTTCTTCAGCCAATTTAACATAAACAGGATTTATAGGAGAAAAGTAACGGTTCAATGCTGATGAAATAATGGCAACTGTCATCAAGGGAATAAACAAATCATAGCCCCCACTGCATTCTGCAATTAAGAAAATCGCCGTTAACGGTGCGTACATCACTCCAGCCATTACTCCAGCCATGCCTACGAGCATAAAATTAGTTATTGGCACATCTTGAAATCCAAATAATGTCAATACATAACCGAACAAGAATCCTAACATTCCTCCGGCAAATAATGAGGGCGCAAAGTTCCCTCCGTTCCCTCCTGAGCTCAGCGTAATACTTGTTGCGAATGCTTTAAACAAAATGGAAAAGATGAGGAAAGCCAAAATAACCCAGTGACTTGGTTCAAAATATCGAAACAAACTTTCATGAATCATCGTATCCATTTTTCCCTCATGTAGCAGTCGAATATTGAGATAGCCTTCTCCATAAAGCGGAGGGAATATCACACATAATATAGAAAGCAATACCCCTCCAACTAATGCTCTTAACATAACTTTTTGACCAAATTGTTCGAAAAAACGGTGAACTTTCTGGCCAACCAGAAGAAAGTATCTTGCATACAAACCAGATAGAATCCCTAAGATTACAAAATAGGAGATATTCGTATAATCAAAAATCTCGCGTGCATCGAAACTAAACAATGCATCTTCATTCAATAAAACTCGAGAAAGTAAACTTCCACAGATGGCAGCAATGACTAAAGGAATGAAGTCCGTGAATACCAATCCAGTCAACAAAATTTCAAAAGCAAACATGACTCCTGCGATTGGTGCATTAAATGCAGACGCAATACCCGCAGCTGCTCCAGCCGCCAACAAAAGCGTTCGTTCTTTGAAGCCAAGCCGGTATCGTTGGGCAAAATTTGAACCTATAGCTGAACCTGTTACTGCAATTGGCGTCTCCAGCCCGGCAGACCCACCAAGCCCAACGGTAACAGCGCTCTGCAAAATTTGAGAATACATTTTAGACGATTTAACTCGACTTTCATTTTGCGAAATGTCAGTTAAAATAAAGGATAGTTCTTTGTCTTGATCTGACCTAAAAAAATATTTCACGATCATGGCAGTGAAAAGGATTCCAAGTAAAGGAAGTATTCCAAAAATAAATAACCGTCCTTCAAATGGCACATCGTTGTGCACGAAATGCTGTATTTCATGAACTAAAATCTTTAACAAAACTCCTGCTAGGCCAGCACTAAAACCAACTAATATCCCAGACAATACAAGAAATTGCGATCTTGAGAGTCGACTTTTAACCCAAAAAATAAAAACTTCAACTATATTGAATTTTCTAAAAGGATAATTTCGGAATGCTACACGGAAGCGTAAAAAGCTAAAGTATAATTTCGAAAATTGAGATTTCAAATTGTTTCGCTTCATGAGTATAATTCAAACTTGAAAAAATTCTCGATTGGATTATTTTATTTATAATGTAATCCGCAAGGTAGTAATGCGTTTTCAAAATTACAACTTTCCAAGTTCTTAGTAGGTAAAACTTAGCTTTATCCTTGGTTTTTATTTCTTGTATCCGAACTTAGATGAATTACTAGAAATCAAAAAGCGTTTAATGAAAATATAAAATAATACTAATTATAAGCAGGAAATGGCTGAAATCATTTCTATCAAACCAAGGATGAATATTTATTTTGAAAGCTTGGAAAATGGCACTCGGCATTAAAATAAATGTGCTAATCCAAAACAAACGAAAAGCGGGGTGTATTCTTTTTTCGTAGATAAAGGCAAAATATCCTAGACTGAATCCCATTCCTAAAACGAAATAAAAGCGCAACCAGTTTTTACTGAATTGTGACTGAGAATTTATCTTTATTAATTTAAAAGCAAGAAAAATTGCTAAGAGGAAAATGAACAAATCGCCGAAAAAAGCGTTTGGTTCTAGCAATTCATATCCATTATCTTTTTCCTGTTTTGTTTTATAACAGCAAGAGCAATTGAAGGAAACAAACGGTAAATGATATATACCATTTTACCTTTTTTCGATGAGAAAGAGCGAAACTTCCGTCTTTCAATTTGACGAATTATTTTATTGACTGTATTGTCCAAAGGTTCAACCTTTACATCGTCTCTTTTTTTCATAACAACCGACTCTCCGGAGGGTAAGATATTTTGCTTAGCCTCATCGTTTTCGGTAAATCCAGGGAAATTCACTCCGACATAAACGCCGGAATCGTACAGTTCATTTTTCAAGCTTTCGGCTATACTAATTATTGATCTTTTGGTACAGGAATAAGACAAATAGCTTGGCAAACCAACAATACCAGCCAACGAAGAAATGAACAAAATACCGCCTTTTCTTTCTTTCAGATGCGGCAGAAAAGCAAGAGTTGGATAAATGCTGCCTAAAATATTCACGGACATTAATCTTTCAAACACATCAGGAACTGTATCTTCCAATTTACCTTTTGCTGCTAGACCAGCATTATTGATTAGAAAATCAACTCTTCCGAATTGATGCAGCGTATTCTCTGCTAATTTTTCGCAGAAAGAAAAATCAGAAACATCGCCAGCTACGCCAAGCACATCATATCCTTTATTGATAAATTCTTGAACAGTTTCTTTGACTTTTTCTTCTCGTCGGGAATTGATGACAATTTTAGCTCCTCGTTGAGCTAAAAGTTCAGCTGTACGCTTTCCTATTCCTTGGGAAGATCCTGTTATTACAATTACCTTTCCTTTAAACATACTACGCAGATTTAATGTATTCATTTTCAACAAACCAATCAAAACATTCTTTAATGGCTGTTTCTATTGGTGTTTGAGGCATTTGTAATTCTACCCTTGCTTTTTCAGCTGAATAATAGTGAAACTCATTGGAAAGAATGGCTAATTCTCTTGTGACTTTAGGTTTATTATTAAATATTCTCGCAATTGCCGAATTGAATTGTCCATAAATTAGAACCATGTTTTTTGAAAGTCTGATTTTTGGAGGGCTTACTCCTGTTATATTTGCAATTTTTTCAAACGCCTGCTTGTAGCTCAAGTTTTCATTCCCAAGTATATAGCATTCGCCTTTTTTTCCTAAATCGATGGCATTCGCTATAGCCACAGCTGCATCTTTCACATATACAAAATTCTTTCCTCCAACTGTATAACCAGGGATCTTTTTCTCGTAAACTCCTAAAATCATGGCGCCTGAAGTAGGTCGAGAATCGTAAGGTCCAATCATAAATGTTGGATTAACAACAACTGCATCGAATCCTTCTTCTTGAACTTTTTTAAGTACGTTCATTTGAGCTCTGTACTTGGAATCCATATAGTCAAGTCCATAGTGAAAAGCTTGATAGCTCTTTTTTTCTGAGCCTAGTTTTTCTAAACAACCCGAACCGAAAGAATTAGCGGTGCCAACATAAATCATTCTTTTTACCTTATTCGTTTGACAAGCTTTTATTACGTTATCGGTTCCAATTACATTTACCTGATTAACTTTCGATTGTCGAGCTGGAAACATACTTGTATTTGCAGCACAATGAATGATAATATCCATTCCGAAGGTTGCCTTGAGTATATCATACTTATTTAAAATATTACCTGAAATTTTTTGAATAGGTAAGCCTTCCAAAGTTGGAGAAAGACTCCCCTTTTCTATCAATCCAGCAACTTCATAGTCTCGAGAAATTAACTCCCTAACGAGGTTGCTACCCAATAGCCCATCCGAACCTGTTACTAATACTTTCATAATCATTTGATTTAAACCAAATGTATCCGTATTAAAATCACTTTTTCAATCGATATAAGCAACAATAAAAATACTTGTTGCGATATACGCAACCAAATTTAATCAATTATATGTTTTCCGAAATATTAGTTTTGAATTTCGTAGAAGAAATAAATTTTCACTGGTTTATTTGTGCCTTTTCATTCAATGAACTATTCCTGCAAATTCAATAAATCAAATATTTCTCTCGAATGATTTTAAATTCAACCAAATTAGTTTGCCATGTGGCACGTATTTCCTTTTGTGTCATGCCCGCATCGAGCTGGGCAACCAACTGGTTATTGCCAACTAATAAGTTCAAGAAGCTGGCATTCGTTATAAATTCCTGACCTTTTAGCAAGCTGTATGCATTAATGAAATAAGATAAATTCAATTTCGTCGGTTTTCTATTAGCATCATCCATTAAATTATACCCATTACAAAGTTGATTTCCCCATAAAGGATCACTTGCTCCTTCCTGTGACGTTGGCGTGAATGAAAATCCTGTTTCCGGGAAATTTGGATGACCATAAACTTCGAAAGGCGTTTCTGTTCCTCTTCCCACGCTCACACTTGTTCCCTCAAAGAAACACAAACTTGGATAAAGATAAATTGCAGTATTTGTTCTTAGGTTTGGTGACGGCGGAATCGGTAATTCATACGTCATTTTACGGCTGTAATTTTTCAAAGGAATGACCATTAACTTACATTCCACTCCATTATTGAGCCATTTTTCACCATTTATCATTTGTCCGTATTCGCCTATTGTCATGCCATAAACAATAGGAACTGGGTGCATACCAACGAATGAACTATACTCCATGTCTAGAACCGGACCGTCCACATAATGTCCATTTGGATTTGGTCGATCTAAAACCACCAAAGGAATATTAGCTTCTGCGCAAGCTTCCATTACATAATGCAAGGTTGAAATGTACGTATAGAATCTAATTCCGACATCTTGAATATCAAAAACCATAATATCCACTCCTTCCATCATTTCTAAACTTGGTTTTTTTGTTTTTCCGTAAAGAGACATAATTGGAAGGCCGGTTTTGACATCATAAGAGGAAGAAACATGTTCGCCTGCACTTGCCTTTCCCCTAAATCCGTGTTCAGGAGCGAATACTTTGACAACGTTTATTCCAGACGCGATTAAAGTGTCAACCAAATGTGTAGTGCCTATCATTCCTGTTTGATTCGATACGACACCTACTCTTTTGTTGCGGAGTGTATCTAAATATAGATCCGTCCGCTCTATGGCCAATTTCAACTTTTGAATTGATTCTTTTTTTGCATCTTCGATTGTGCCGGTAGTTAAATTTTCAGTGCTTCCTATCGTCTCTTTATTGCCATCTATTTTTCTTCCTTTTGCCGATGCAATGGAGCAGCTAAAGAGTAAAAGCAAGAAAAGACTTTCAATGAAGAAAACCTTTGTGTATTTTCGTAGAGTTAAAAACTGGTAATTGTCGCACGAGTATTTCATAGCCAAAAAGATCTTTCTTAAGGAAAACGAAGGTAAAAAAGTTTCACGACCGATTGTACGCATCAGTATGATTAGTATTGCACTTGCAATTGTTGTAAACCTACTTACAGTCGCTGTTGTTATCGGATTCCAAAAAGAAGTCCGTGAAAAAGTTTCCGGATTTTCCTCCCATGCATTCATTTTGAACGCCGGTGAAGGAAGTATCTACGAAAGTGAACCCATTCGCAAAAATCAAGCCTTTTTTTCAAAATTAAAAGAAAATCCAGCTATTTCTCAGATTCATCCCGTTGCATTTAAACCGATTTTATTGCAATCAGAAAAATCAGAAAACACAATCAAACTAGCCAATGGTAAGGACTCTATTGTGTCACAACAAAATATTCAAGGAGCCATATTAAAGGGAGTCGATGAAAATTTCGATTGGAGTTTCTTCAAAGAAAACTTAGTGGAAGGTAAAATTCCAACCTTCAAAAAGAATCAAATTTCAGATGAAATTGTGCTTTCCAAACGAATTGCGATCGATTTAAACTTTAAAGTTGGTGATTCTGTGCGAGCTTATTTCGTAAAAAATCAACCGGTAAAACGCTTTTTTCGCCTTGCTGGTATTTACCATACCGGTTTAGAAGAATTCGATAAAAAAATTATTATTGGCGACTTACGGCAAGTGCAATTGTTAAACGATTGGGGTGTTCAAGCTACTATAGATGTTATAGATACAATCGCTGATGGATATTTAGTGATTAAAGCAAATGTTCAAGGAGGAAATGGTTACTACGAATACGATTGGGGGAAAGGATTCGGTCAAACGATTGGAATAAAAATATGCCCAAGTAAGGATACCATTTTTCGATTAATCGCAAGAGATTACGGCGTGAAAATTGGCAACGAATCCATGCTGATATCGTTGGCCGACACAACTTATTTAAAAATTAAAGTAGACGGTACTGGTAGAACACCTTGCAGTTTTAAGCTCGACGATGAAGGACTTATTACTCGCAATTATTCAGATAACACAGGATTGAAATTCAGTATTCAAACATCAGAAAAAACGGTGTCAATTGAAAAAATTGAAGGAAAAGGAAGCGCTAAAAATTACGTCGGCGGATATGAGATTAATTTCAAAGTTTGGGAAACGCTCGACCAAGAAGTAAAAAAACTAAAAGAGCAACTAACTTTTATTCCAAATGAACATGGAGAACTGTTGCAAGTTTCCGGCATAAAAGATAATCAACAAGAAATTTTTCTTTGGCTCGACTTTTTGGATTTGAATGTTTATATCATTTTGGTACTCATGGTATTGATAGGTATTATCAATGTTGGTGCGGCTTTATTGGTGTTGATTTTAGTAAAAACGCATTTCATTGGAATGATGAAAGCTATGGGAAGTTTAAATTGGCAATTGCGAAAAATATTTTTGCTTCAAGCCTTTTTCATTATTGGAAAAGGCATGCTTTGGGGTAACGCAATTGGACTTGGAATTTGCTTCATTCAATTCAAATTTGGAATTCTAAGTCTTGACCCCGAAGTCTATTACCTCGATAAAGTTCCTGTTTCAATTGGTATTTGGGAAATACTTATCCTAAACGCGGCAACATTAACGGTTTGTTTGATCGCTATGATCGTTCCAAGTGCACTGATTAGTCGAGTGATCCCTACAAAGGCGATTAAGTTTCAGTAGGTGAAGTATACAGATTGATGAATGTCTGATAAGTTGTAAAGAAATTTGCAACAAAAAAGCCGACCTGGAGAGATCGACTTTTTGTACTAAAAACTAAAAACCCATTATCAAACACAAATAACCAGAAATCTGTTCGATGTATTAATAACGATGCGAGTTGGGTATTGGTTGGTTATTTTTTTCAGAAGAAACGTTAAAATCTGATTTTGGAACAAATTAATCTTCTAAGCAATTACACGGAAGATCAAAGTCTATAAAGGTTTGAGGCATTAAAAGCTTCCAATGTTCCTGAAATTTTGGACCGTAAAGAATTCCTCTAACATCCAATATTTTTAAGTTTTTTAGCTCAACCATCGTTACAGGGAAACTCTCAATGCGAGTTTGAAACAAATCTAAAACTTCCAAATCTGTTAAATATTGGATACACTCGGGTATATTCGAAATTGGATTATCGTTCAGTTTCAAAATCTTTAACGTGGGTGTCGAACAAATTACGATCGGACAAATTGTAAGTCTGTTTTTACTCGCGCTAAATTCTTCCAAGCGTGTAAATTGATTTATTTCCATTGAAATAGATTTCAATTTATTTTTTGACACATCCAAATATCTTAAATTTTTGTATTGAAATATTTCTTGTGGAATTTCAGTTAACTTTTTTTTTCGAAGTTGTAAACCAAAAACTGAATCTTTATCTACTTTTCTAGCTTCGTCTAGACTATATATTTTATAGGAAACAGTGGATTGGGCAAAAAGTAAATTACTAAGAAATAGAACTGAAAATATCGCGAGCCTGTATTTCATCTTTTTTTATTTGATCTATTAATTCATTCGTATTAGCAAACACCTTTTCGTCACGCATATTTTCCAAAAACTTCACCCGAAGCTGCTGTCCATATAAATCTTCGTTAAAATCCAGTAAGAAAACTTCCAAACTCAACTGACCATTTTCATGAATGGTTGGTCTAGAACCTATATTCATCACTCCTTGAAACAATCGATCATCTGCCAAAGTTACATAAACAGCATAAACGCCATTTCTTGGAATTAATTTTAAATCAGTGCCTAAATCCAAATTCGCTGTGGGAAATCCCAGTTGACGGCCAATTGCCTCTCCTCGAACAACTTCGCCTGAAAGTTCAAAAGGTTCCCCAAGAAATGAATTGGCTAAAGCTACATTCCCTTCAAGAAGTGCATTTCTAATTTTTGTGGAACTCACATTCACATCATCAATTTCTTGAGCCGGAATTTCTACTACGGAAAAACCAAATTCCTTTGAAATGGATTGTAAAAACGCTATTCCTCCTTCCCTATTTCTTCCAAATTGATGATCGTAGCCAATAACCAATGTTTTGACCTTCATCTTATCAACCAAAATATCGCGAACAAATTCTAAAGCGGTTAGATTAGAAAATTCTTTAGTAAAAGGATAAATAATTAAATTATGTAGACCAAATCTAGCCAATTTGTCTATTTTTTCTTCTTGTGTTTGGAGTAATTTTAGATTGTGATTATCCGGATTTAGAACAATCCGTGGATGCGGGTGAAAGGTAAATAATACTGATTCACCTCCTATTTTGTCAGCTTCCTTGTTTATCTTTTGAATAATTTTTTGATGTCCCAAATGAACACCATCAAACGTACCAATAGTTACCACAGGAAACTTTGCGGCAATACCATTTTTTACATCTTGAAAAACCTTCATCAATATTTTTTTGGCAAAGGTAATCAATCAAAAGCCTCTATTCAACTATCACTTGTCTTTTCCAAGTCAAGTATGAAGTAAAGAGCAAAATCAACGACATTATTGCGGTTCTTTTCACATTAATGCAACTGTATCAGTTACTTATTTCTCATGCTGCACCAGGTGGCGCTATGGATTGGACAAGTACAGTAATAACTACATCTTTTGGAGTTGGATTCTTTTTGAAATCACGCTAGACAAATTTCTAAATAAAAAAGCCGCATGTCCAATGGATATGCGGCTTTTTTATTTATTATCATCGATTAATTCCTGCAAATATGCTCTCCGCAAGATAAAAAGAACAAAATACATTGAGTTTCTTTTTGTCATATACCATAAAAGTGGTATTTTTGCTGTGAATATTGCTTCTATTTAGATTTAATATAAATAAGGATAAGGATTAATCAAATATGATAAACGTAACAGAAAGTGCTAAAGCACAAGCAACAAAACTGATGCAGGAAGACGGCAAAGAAGGCTACTTCATTCGTGTTGGTGTCCAAGGTGGCGGTTGCTCTGGATTGATGTATCAATTAGATTTGGACAATCAAGAAAAAGAAGAAGACAAATCTTTCGAAGACAACGGAATTAGAATTGTTGTCGATAAAAAGAGCTTTCTCTACCTAATCGGAACAACTTTGGATTTCTCTGGTGGATTAAATGGTAAAGGTTTTGTCTTTAAAAATCCAAATGCAGACCGTACTTGCGGATGCGGGGAGTCATTTTCGGTATAGACATCGGACGAAAAGGCGCCGGGCTGAAGGATGTTATACAATTAAAATCCTGAATCCATTTAAAAAAATAAAGAAAAAACTAGAATGTCATACACAGAACACGAACTAGCAAAAGACATAGAAGACCAGGAATATAAATTCGGGTTTATCAGTGATATAGAATCAGACAAAATTCCAGTTGGACTAAGCGAAGATGTCATACGTATGATTTCTGCGAAAAAAGAAGAGCCGCAATGGTTACTTGATTATCGCTTGAATGCTTATGCTGCTTGGAAAGAAATGACGGAGCCAGAATGGGCACACGTTCATTATAAAAAACCTGATTTCCAAGGAATCGCTTATTATTCAGCGCCAAAACAAACGAAAAAATACGAGTCGTGGGATGATGTCGATCCTGAAATGAAGGAAACCATGAAGAAACTCGGGATTTCTATGGAGGAACAAAAACGATTGACTGGCGTTGCCGTAGATTTCGTTATGGACTCTGTTTCCGTAGCAACTTCATTCAAATCAAAATTGAAAGAATTGGGCATTATTTTCTGCTCTTTCTCTGAAGCAGTTCAAGATTACCCAGAATTGGTACAGAAATACATGGGTTCTGTTGTTCCAACTACCGATAATTTCTACGCAGCATTAAATTCAGCTGTTTTCACAGACGGATCTTTCTGCTATATTCCAAAAGGCGTTCGTTGCCCAATGGAACTTTCTACGTATTTCCGAATCAACGAAGGTGGAACAGGACAATTTGAAAGAACACTAGTTGTTGCTGACGAAGGTTCGTACGTTTCTTATTTGGAAGGTTGTACGGCTCCAATGCGTGATGAAAATCAATTGCACGCTGCAGTTGTAGAATTAATTTCTTTGGACAATGCCGAGATAAAATATTCTACAGTTCAAAACTGGTATCCTGGTGATAAAAATGGTGTTGGTGGTATATTTAACTTCGTTACAAAACGAGGGATTTGTCATACCAACTCCAAAATTTCTTGGACGCAAGTTGAAACTGGTTCAGCTGTAACATGGAAATACCCTTCTTGTATTTTGAAAGGTGATAATTCTATCGGTGAGTTTTACTCCGTTGCAGTAACCAATCATTACCAACAAGCCGATACTGGAACGAAAATGATTCACATCGGTAAAAACACAAAAAGCACTATTATTTCGAAAGGAATTTCTGCTGGAAAATCGAGTAATAGTTACCGCGGATTGGTGCAAATTCAAAAAAATGCACACAATGCAAGAAACTTCTCGCAATGTGATTCATTGTTGATGACAGACGAATGTGGCGCTCATACTTTTCCATACATCGAATGTAAAAACAGCTCCGCAAAAATTGAACACGAAGCAACAACTTCTAAAATCGGTGAAGATCAAATCTTCTATTGTAAACAAAGAGGAATTGGTGAAGAAAAAGCAATCAGCTTGATTGTAAACGGATATTGCAAAGAAGTATTGAACCAATTACCAATGGAATTTGCCGTAGAAGCACAGAAATTGTTGACGATTTCACTTGAAGGCTCAGTTGGTTAAAAAAGAGACAGGACTGCAGGAGTCAAGAGACAAGCATTTTTAAATCGAAATTCCTGACTCCAAAAATCTTGACTCTTGACTCCAAAAAAAAAGAATAATAATAGAATGACACACAATACAATGATTAAAATAAACAACTTACACGCCACTATCGATGGCAAAGAGATCTTAAAAGGATTGAATCTTGAAGTAAAAGCAGGCGAAGTTCATGCGATTATGGGTCCAAATGGTGCTGGAAAAAGTACTTTGGCAAACATCTTGGCTGGACGTGAAGAATACGAAGTAACGGAAGGTTCAGTTGATTTCGACGGAATAGATTTGTTGGATATGGACACCGAAGACAGAGCTCGCGAAGGTTTGTTCTTGGCGTTTCAATATCCCGTGGAAATTCCTGGTGTTTCAAACATCAACTTCTTACGGTCTGCATTGAACGAAATTCGTGAGTACCGAAAAGAAGATCCAATTTCAGCGAAAGAATTTATGGCTCGTGTGAAAGAAAAATCGGCGCTAGTAGAATTGGATGCTAAATTGGCTTCTCGTTCTGTAAACGAAGGTTTCTCTGGTGGTGAGAAAAAAAGAAACGAAATTTTCCAAATGGCGATGTTAGAACCAAAATTATCTATCCTAGATGAAACGGATTCCGGTTTAGATATCGATGCTTTGCGTATCGTTGCGAATGGTGTAAACACCTTGAAAAGCGACAAAAACGCAACTATCGTCATCACACACTACCAACGTTTGCTAGATTACATCATTCCTGATTTCGTACATGTACTTTACGACGGAAAAATTGTAAAGTCCGGAGGTAAAGAACTCGCTCTTGAATTAGAGGAAAAAGGTTATGATTGGATTAAAGCGGAACTTGTTTAATTCGCGAATTAAACAAGTTCCCGAAGTGATTTCTTCGCCTCCTTCTTGGAGAGAGATTGAGGGAGAGGATAGCTAAAAATTACAAGGTAAAGAGAAATTTATAATGGAAACATTAACACAAAATACAGCAATCGATTTCGCCCAAAACTGGACGGAAACAACCCTGCCGTTTTCAAATGCAATACTTTCTGAAGCAAAAAAAACTTTGGAAAATACACCCTTCCCAACAACGCGTAATGAAGCTTGGAAATATACCCGAGTGACGAAAATCAGTAAGTCGGAATTTAAAAATAGCGTATCTTCCCTTGCGAACATAGCCGATTTTAAAATTTTGGAAAATGCAATTACTTTGGTTTTTGTAAACGGACATTTTCAAAAGGAACTTTCTTCTTTAGATGCAGTTGACGGATTAACAATTTCTAATCTTGCTGTTGTTCCTGCTGATAAATTAGCGAGCCTTGGCGAAAACGTTCAATTGGAAAATGAAGTATTCCATGCGATGAATACACTTTACGCCAATGATGGTGCATACATTCATATCCAAGCTGGAAAAATTATCGAAAAAAGCATTCAACTGTTGTTCATCCAAAACGGTGAAAACAACCAAGCACAGATTCGCAATAAATTTATCGTTGAAAAAGGAGCTCAGGCACACGTTGTGATAGGACAGTTTTCTGCAAATGCAAACAACTGTTTCACCAATATAATAACGGAAATAAATGTGGCAGACAACGCCTATTTCACTTTGGATAAAATTCAAATTGAAAACGAAACAGCGCTACAAATTGCAACGGAACAAGTGAACCAAACACGTGATTCTATTTTTACGATAAACACCATTACATTGGATGGTTTGTTGGTTAGAAACAACTTGAACATTGCTGTGAATGGTCAAAATTGTAATACGCATTTGAACGGAATGTACTTAACAAAAGGTCGTCAGCATGTTGATAATCACACTATTGTTGATCATTTGGTTCCCAATTGCGAATCATTTGAACTGTACAAAGGTGTCATGGATGAAAATTCAACTGCGGTATTCAATGGGAAAGTTTTCGTTCGAAAAGACGCTCAGAAAATCAACGCCTTCCAATCCAATGGAAACGTCCTTTTGGGCGAAAATGCAACGATCAACTCCAAACCTGAATTAGAAATCTACGCCGACGACGTAAAGTGCTCGCACGGTTCCACAACTGGTCAATTGGATGAAGAAGCTGTTTTCTACCTACGCGCACGTGGAATTTCTGAAAAAGCAGCCCGTCATATGATGATTTCTGCTTTCGTAGGTGATGTCTTAACGAAAATTGAAAACGAAGAAGTACTAAGATTTGTGCAAACCATTTTGGAAAATAAATTTGGCTTTGCTACAATAGATTGATTCGAACAAGCATATAGTATTTAGAAAAGGAGTTCAATGAACTCCTTTTTTTGTCATACTTAAATCAATAGCGGTCTAAACGTTTAAAAAAATAAGAGGAAATATCTCGTCAATAACATACTAATCAACTACATACAGGGTTATTTGAAGAGGTGCCCTTAAATGTTTTAACAAAAAAGGCAACCCTATAACCACAACCAACGTATTATCTGTGAAAAGGCACATTATGAAAACCAGGGGCGTTAGAAATATTATAGTCCCCTAAAAACATTAACTTCGCCTGAATTATATCTATGAATATGAGCACGATGAAACGAAGAAGTTTACTGATCCTTTTCCATTTAATTGCCTTCACTGGTTTTTCGCAGCCAATTGCGAACTTTACCGCAACACCTACAACAATTTGTGTTGGAGGTTCGGTACAATTCACAAATCTGTCTAGTGGAGCAGTCAATTATAACTGGACTTTTCCAGATGGAAGCACCGGTGGGCAGACGTCAACGGTTGTAAATCCTCTCATAACCTATAACAACATAGGAACTTTTTCTGTCGTTTTGACAGCTGTGGCGAGTAATTCGACTAGTAGTACAAGAACAAAAAATAGCTATATAACTGTATTAGGCGCTGCATCCGCTACCTTAAACACAATTCCAGGAACAGACAACCAAACACTTTGTATTGGTGACCCTTTGGATACCATTAGATATACTTTAGTTGGAGCACAAGGAGCAACTTTTTCTGGTCTTCCCCCAGGTGTTTCAGGTTCAGTTGTTCCTGACACGAGCGGAAGTACTGTAACGATCGCGGGAACACCATCTGCTCCTGGAATTTACAGCTATAGTTTCACGACTACAATGAATTCATGTGACAGCATCACAGTAAACGGAACAATTACGGTTGACGCTCAGCCGACAATTTTATTGACATCAGGAAGCGCTTCGCAAATAGTTTGCGTAAATACTGCGGCAACTCCCATTGACTATACTATTGGAGGAACAGCAGATTCAGCGTCTGTTATTGGCTTGCCTCCCGGAATGACGAGTTCTTTTGTTAGTGGAGTTTTAACCATTTCAGGAACGCCAATAATAACCGGATCTTTTCCCTTTACAGTTTCTACTTCCGGTAGCGCTTGTCCACCCGCTACTTCGAGTGGTGTGATAAACGTTGATCCTGACATTAATTTAATTTCGGCTTCTGGAAGCGACAACCAAACTGTTTGCGTAGATAGCTCAATTGTAGATATTGTCTATTCATTAGGTGCGGGAATTACAAATGCCACTATAACAGGTGTGCCAGCTGGAATTTCAGGCTTTTACACAACGGGTAATTTTACTATCTCTGGTTCAACAAGTGCAATCGGTGTTTACCCGTATACAATTACTACCTCTGGAGGGGCTTGCGGACCAGCAACGGCAAGTGGAACAATTACTGTAAGAGCGAGACCAACATTAACTCTCACATCTGCACCCTCGACAGATTCTCAATCAATTTGTGCAGGATCGTTCATTACAAATATTGAATATACAATTGGTGGAACGGCAGATTCGGCATTCGTTTCTGGTTTGCCTTCTGGAATAATTAGTTCTTTTACCGGAGGGGTTTTAACTATTTCAGGATCATCTTCACAGTTTGGCATGTTTCCTTTTACGGTAACTACTTCTGGATCACCTTGTGGAGATAGTTCATTGTTAGGTCAGATTGCAATTGACACCTTTCCTAATCTGCAATTGATTTCAAATAGCACTACCGACACGCAACAAGTTTGTATAAATACGACAATAGATAGTATTATTTACCAAATCATTGGAAACGCAACAAGTGCATATGCAGTTAATCTACCTTTGGGAACAACATTAAGTGTTCAGTCTGATTCAGTAATAATATCCGGCACAGTAACCGCGTCGGGAATATATGACTTTATGATTGTGACACTCGGTGGAGCTTGTCAAGCTGATACAGCGTATGGTTTACTTACAATTGACGATTCTTCTAATGTGTTTTTGATTTCGCCTTTCGGAACGAACAATCAAATTATCTGTTATGATGGAAGCTCAATAGATACTATTTTGTATGTTCTTTCTGTTGGTGCAGATACAGCTGTAGT